>OCTW011094226.1_pt1 | contig 13737 bp, 10 predicted proteins | sample 1539671 | NCBI WGS metagenome assembly OCTW01 (sample SAMN02144230, study PRJEB22623) | gut metagenome | biome: sheep rumen | host: Ovis aries | place: New Zealand | reverse complement strand
CGTGTCGCGACACGTCGCAAAACATCGCTGCCGGGCGGCGTATTGACAGCGGGGTATGCCCCGCTGCCAATAGCCGTCCCACAAAAAACAATTTACAACGAATCGACCATCAATTCGGTCACCAATTTTGTATATTCGACGGGATCGGGCAGCGGCGAACCTTCGGCCAGCAATGACTGCGCGAACAGGAGCTGCGCATATTTGGGGATGAGCGCATCGTCCGCATTGGCGGCGAATTTCGCCTGGAGCTTTTGCAGCAGCGGATGATTCGGGTTGACTTCGAGCACGCGCTTGGAAACCGGCATGTTCGTGTTGCCCATCTTGGCGATGATGCGCTGCAAATGCGGGCTGACGTCGCCATCGAGGCCGACGAGGCATGCCGGCGATGAAGTCAAACGCGAGGACAGACGCACGCTTTCGACATCGCTTGCCAGACAGCTCTGCAGTTTGTTGAGCAAATCGCCGTAATCTTTCTGCTGGGTTTCGAGTTTTTCGCGGTTGGCCTTCTTTTCCTCTTCGTTGCCGAGCTCGACTTCGCCGCGGCCGATGAACACGAGCTTTTTGCCTTCGACTTCGGGAATCTGCGAGAACAGGATTTCATCATAAGGATCGACGAGATATAAAACTTCGTAACCTTTTTGTATAAAGGCTTCGAGATGCGGGCTGTTCTTGACGACTTCGAGCGATTCACCGGCGATGACATAGATATCTTTTTGATCGGGCGGCATTCTATTAATATATTGTGCGAATGTCGTCATCGATTTCTTATTTTTCTTATCATCCGATTTTTCGGCTTTTTCATCTTCGGCCAAAGTATAGGTCGATATAAATCTCATGAGTTTGAGCAGGCGGTCTTTGTTATCGTAATCGCTTGCCGCACCTTCTTTAATGACGCGCGAATAGGCTTCCCAGAATTTATCAAATTTCTCGGGATCGTTGTCGGCCGCATTCTGCAACAGTTCGAGCACCTTCTTGGTAATATGTTTTTTAATCGTAGAAATGCTGCGGTCTTTTTGCAGGATTTCACGCGAAAGATTCAGATTGAGGTCGGACGAATCGATGACGCCCTTGACGAAACGCAGGTAATCCGGGAGCAATTCGGCACACTGTTCCATAATGAGGACGTGCTGTGCATGCAGGCGCAGGCCGTATTTGGCATCGCGGTAATTCATATCGTATGGCGGACGCTCGGGGATAAACAGCAAACCACGATATTCGACGGTACCTTCGGCCTTGACGTTCAATCTAAAGAGCGGATCAGTCCAATCGTAAGTGATATGTTTATAAAATTCATTATATTCTTCGTCCTTGACCTCGCTCGGATTCTTGAGCCATATCGCCTTCATCGAGTTGGCCTGTTCCCAGACTTTTTCGGTGACCATGTGGGTCGGGTCGTTGCAGGTGCTCGCATCGTGGCCCTCGGCCTCCTCGACACCCTCGCGGTGGTGCTGATGCTCGCATTCGACCATCACCGGGTACTGCACGAAATCGCTGTATTTCTTAATCGTATTTTTAATGACGTAATCTTCGGTAAAATCGGAGAGTTGGTCATCTTCGTCCGCGGCGCGCAGTTTTAAAACGATGCGCGTACCGACGCCCTCTTTTTCGGCATCGTCGATCGTATAAGCGCCGTCGCCGGTCGATTTGAATACATAAGCCTTATCCTGGCCTGCGCGTTTGCTCGTGACTTCGACTTCGTCGGCCACGATGAACGCCGAATAAAAACCGACGCCGAACTGACCGATCAGCGAGTTGGCCTGGTCGGCATTTTCAGCAGCCTTGAGCTGTTCGACGAAGGCTTTGGTGCCCGAATGCGCGATGGTACCGAGGTTTTTAATCATATCGTCGCGGGTCATGCCGTCGCCGTTGTCTTCGATCGTCAGCGTCCGCGCCTTTTTATCGGCTGAAATCCGAATTTCGAGCTTTTCACCTTCGGGCAGTTTGGCCGGGTCGGTCAGCGACTCAAAACGGCGTCTGTCCAGTGCATCCGAGGCATTCGATACGAGCTCGCGCAAAAAGACATCCTTGCTCGAATACAGCGAATGCGCCATCATCTGTAACAATTCTTTCGTTTCCGAACGGAACTCAAAACGTTCTTCTGCCATAAAAACACCCTCTTTTTGATTGAATCAATGCATAAATAACGAGCGGCCAAGAATGGCCGTTTCGACAGGCACATCAACCTATGCACGCCATTTTAAAAGGCAAGGGGTGTTTTTGATGGCGCGGGCTATCGCACAAAGAGACGTGTCACGACACGTCTCTATATGTGCGATACGCCCTGCACACGCGGCTATTGCTGATGGCAATACGCCGCGTTATGATGTTTTGGAATCGTCCGACTCGTGCGAAATCGCAATCTGGATGGGTTCTTTGGGAAAATCGAGCGTTTGCGTCGGAAATGCGAATTCTGTCCCTGCTTCGCGCACAATGTCCATGATTGCAAACATGAATTCCTGTTTAATCTTGACGTGATCTTTATAATTGGTCTGATTGGAATAGGCAACAACCGTTATATTGAGGCTTGCAGCACCAAACTCATTAAAATGGACGTAATGCTTGTTTGTAATAAAATCATCCGGGTGAGATTCGATATATTTCTCAATGTTAATCACAATTTCGCGCAATTGAGCCACCGAAGTGGAATACAAAACGCCAAAATTGCAGTCCATTTTGGTTTTGACCTTACCCCGGCGATCAATTTTAGTCGTCGTCAACAGCTGGTTAGGAATCACGACGACAGTATCATCGAAAGTCCGGATTTTTGTCGAACGCATCGAGATATCCTCGACCGTTCCCGAAATGCCGTCAATCGTGACCCAGTCGCCAATATCAAACGGCTGGTCAAACAGGATGACAAAAGATCCAAAGACGTTCGAAAGCGTGTCCTTGGATGCCAGAGCGATGGCTGCGCCGCCGAGGCCCAAACCGGCGAGCAGGGATGAAATCGAATAGCCCATATTCTGGGCAACAAAGAGCACACCGATGATCATCAAAATCCCGCGCAGTATGCTCATCAGAATCGGTACGAGCATTTCACCAAAGTGAATGCCGTTCTTTTTGGCCTTTTCGAGCGCCAGCGGTGTAAACACCGTCTTAATCAGGTTGAGCAGGAACCAAATCAAACACCACGTGCTGATGGCCTCGAGCGCAGTAATGATTATCTTAAAAAGATCCGTGCCCCACGATGGCGTGTGCATAATCGTCACACCGAGGGAACAACCAACCGTGACAAAAAAGACATGCAGGGGCTTGCGGAGTGCTTCGATGACCTTCGAAAAATTCTGCAATGCCTTGAGGTTCATCTGACTGATGCGCACTTTAAATTCGCCAGATGAACTGCCTGATGATTCACCTTTTTCGGCTTTTGCTTCTCTCTCCGCAGCGAGTAGGGCCTCTTTTTTCTTTTGGTGACTTTTGAGCAGCTTATTGATCAGCCAAATCGAGAACTTGTCTGCCACCAGCCCCATAACGACAAACAGCAGAACGACCAGTACATCCCGTATTGATATTTCAAATAATGAATATGACAGAAAATCAAGCATAGGTATCCGATAACTAATCCACCCCCACTGAGTCTAACGAAGGTTCTTCTTTATTCCAAAGCGCTTTCTTTAGGTACAAAAAAATTATCGGCCCCCAAAAAAGACGTGATGCCCAAACTGCACTCTGATGGCGTGCGTGATAAAGGACGCTCAAACGCTGCGAACTGGCGAGTTCTACACCCAAAAAAAAAGTGCCGCGTATCGTCAGATAGCGGCACTACGGCGTGCGTATCGCAGATAGCACGCATTCCATATCAGAACCAGATGGGTTCATTGTAATAGGCACCATTGCCCAGGCAATATCTCAATTCGTCGTCTGCGCGATATACTCTTTCCATGGCAATCTGGCATTCATCATACGAATGGTAACCATTCTGATTCCAACGATCACAGGGATTAATAGAACTCGCGTAATCGCGATAGGCCCTGCAAGTCAGGCTCTGATAGGCATACGTCATTTCTATGATTTCGTAATTGCAATCGAAATCGCGCGAATAGTCGTAATAACGATCGCTGCATTCGCTATAGGAACGAAAACCACAGTAAGATTCCCAGCTGCAATAATCCTCAACTGCATGGTCAAATTCGGTGCATCCAGAGACACATATTCCAGCAAACAAACCGAGTATTAAGGCTATTTTTTTCATAATCCGTCCCTCTTTTGATGTGTAGTAAAGTTTGCGTCCATCAATGACGCTAGTTGCCTATCTATCAAGATTCATGCCAAGTTTTCATTCCCCCAAAACAGGGTGGCTCCAATGTAACTTGAATGTTCCCGCTGTCAAATTCTGCAAGACATTTGACAACATCGTTTTAATCCGTTAAAAGGGCACACCGCACCGCTTGTGCAACTTTGTTGCATTTTTATTTAATAGATGGAGTGCCATTATGAAAAAAAATTTTCTCGTTGCTTTCTTTGCCATCACAGCAGCTGCATGTTCAGCTTGTGATGATTCGCAGAACGTGAAAAAGGGAGACACAGGTACAGAAAGCAATTACAGTATTTCAGTTCTCATTGATGACGAAAGTGCCGGCGAAGTCGATATCACAACCATGCAGGACAAGGTCCAGAGCGTGACTGCCGGCGGTCAGGAATCGCAGGCCATTGCCATTTCGGACATCATCGAGCAATCGACCGGTCTGAAGGGCGCCGATTTGGACAAGTATTTATGCGACTATGAGAGTGGCGATGACGGTTTTAGGCCATCAAGCAAGGGTGACCGCTGCCCGCCTTTGAGCTGTTCGTATACAACGAAAAGCTATTTAAATGTAGAGTCGAACAACCTATTCTACGCCGATGATGCCCCCCAGACGAATGGTTGCTACAATGTCCATCATGTGTCCAAAATCATTCTGATCACCTCCACCGAATCGACAAATCCTCCGATTGAACAGCCCCCTGCCGAATCTGCCTGGGAAATTGCAATTTACGTCGATGGCGTTGAATTTGCCAAAGTCGACATTTCGACGCTCGAAACCAATGCTGGTGGTTTTGTGGATATTTCGACCATTTTTAAGGCAGTGGGTGTTTCCGTCGATTTGTCATCCGCTAAATGTGAGGGCGTTGCCGAAGATGGTTACCGGCCTTCGACAGGTAAGAATGAAGCATGCCACGAACTTCTGTCATGTGAAGATTTTGCCAAGGGCGATGTCTCACTGGATGATAAGCACAAATTGGTCATCAAGGATGCCGAGACATGCTATGGCACGAAGTTCCTGAATCGGATCGATATTGTAACAAAATAATTCTGGCTTGTTTTTTCAAGCTAATATTTGACAATTGGACTTGTTCGCATCTGACGATGCTCACATTGTTAATTGTTAGTTATGAATGCAATTGCAATGGGCATTGCGAGATTCGTTGAAATATCAATGAGGGGGATTTTTCGTTTTTACAAACGGATTTGTTCGCAACTAACGTTGCTCACATTTTTAAATAGCGAAGGCCATTAGGCCTGAGCAAATCCGTGTGTAAAAAAAATATAAAACCGCGAAGGTCGTTAGACCTGAGCAAATCCGTGTGTAAAAAACAAAATGATTAAACCGCGAAGGTCGTTAGACCTGAGCAAATCCGTGTGTAAAAAACAAAAAACAAAACAGCGAAGGCCGTCAGGCCTGAGCAAATCCGTTTGTTAATGAAAAAAAACGTCCTGATTTCATCCATATTACTGGTTTTATCGACCTCATCCCTGACGCATGCGCAGGAGATGCTCATCATCGAGGATGACGAAGACGAAGCGCCCGTGGAAGCCATAAAACTCGATGCAGTCGAAGTCACTTCGAAGGCCAATTCTGCCGAAGAAATGATGAAAACCGGGGCACGTCCGCCTTTTGCACAGACCATACAGCTGCCGCAATTGCAGTCGATCAATGACTGGCTTGAGAGTGCCAATGGCGTTTACGGCGATGCCAGCGGCAAGGGAACGCGCTCTGTAATTGTGCGTGGCTTCGAGACACGACAGATCAACTTTGAGTTCGATGGCGTGCCACTCGATACGGGCTACGATGGCATGACCGGCATGGATGTCATGCCGATGAACTGGATTAGCGCGGGGCGAATCGCGCATGCCGATGCCACGCCTACGGATGGCGTCGGTTTGGGCGGAAAGATTGACTTTTACGCGCTCGATCCTGGGATTCTGGAAGCCTTTGTCGAAAACTCATTGACGGGTTTTATTGCATCCATCGCACACGGAATGAAATACAAACAGTGGCGATGGGCCGTGACTGGCGGCGGACAATATTCACCGGGATTTTATCTTTCCCGCAGTTTTGAGCCGTCCGCCGACGAAGACGGTGGCTGGCGCGATTCGAGTGAAAAATACGGGGGCAATTTCTTCTTTAAAATCGGTCGTGAACTCGGCGACTGGGGCGATCTCGAAGTCATGTCGGGTTGGTCGAATGCACCACGCGGTGTGCCGACCGGTGTCGATACCGGTTACCGTCGGTACTGGCGGTTTACCAGCTGGCGCGTGGCATTTGCCAGTGCCCGTCTGCGATTTCATTCGAACGTTCTGAATGGCAGCGTCCAGATCTGGGCGACCAATCAGGGCAATACCCTCAAAGCTTACGATGATGCTTCGAGAACGACGCAAACCCGCGAAACCGCTTCGACTTCTATCTGGAATGACGATGATTACGGCGGTCGCATTGAATTGAGTTCACAGCCCTGGAACCTGCATGCAGCTGGGTTTATGCGCCTTTTATTGAGATCGGATTTTCGATATCAATATCACGAATCGAACGAAATGACCTATCTCGGCAAACCCGATGTCTACAAAGATTCGAGTCGCTTCTATTACCAGGTGCGACCTGCACTCGAATGGCAGATCTTGCCCAATTTGCGCATATTTGCCTCGGGGTATGCCGAAGGTGCCAAACCCATATCGCAAGCAGCAGAAAATACGAGCAACGACATTCAACTCGAAGAGCTCAACAATGGCGGCTTTAGTGCCGGGCTCGATTACAAAATCCTAAATAATCTGGATTTCAATCTCAGGGCCGCTCGCCGCCTGCGCATGCCCACTCTGAAAGAACAATTCCGCAATATTCCCGAACTGGACGAAGAAGTCCCGACACTCAAACCCGAAGTTGCCTGGGATTTCGAAGCCGAAATCCATTACAAGCCCATCGATACAGTTGCCCTGACCATCGGTGTTTTCGACACCGAAATACATGATCTCATCGAATTTAAATATATTAGCGGATATAAGATATCCTATAATGTCTCGGAATCGCGCATTGCAGGCACCGACATTGCCCTGGCACTCGGCCCGTGGTTCGGCATTTCGGGCGAGATTTCCTATCATTATTTATATGCATACGATCTGTCACAGGAGCATGAGCTCAATGACAGGCCTGCACATAACCTGCGTTTTGCCGCACACTATGCCCCCATAGAAAATTTAAAATTCACTTTGGGCGGACAGTTCGAATCGAAGCGCAGAACCGAAGCATGGCTCACCACCCATTATGCCTGGATGGGGAATGTATTTTTACTCCATGCCGAAATCGAATGGCAGATCGAGCATTTCTCACTATACCTGCGCGGTACAAACCTCACAGACTACAACTATTCACGCGCTTTCGGCTACCCCGAACCAGGATTTAATTTAACCTTGGGCGCCAAAGTGAGTCTGTAATGAATAAAAACAAAACCGTATGCTAATGCTTTGTTAACAAACGGTTTTGAACAGAACGAATAGACATTTTCGCATGACAAATCATGCGAAATGACATCTGACAGAATACAAAAGAAATAATTATATATTATCAGTATTTAGCGCGAGAACGTGCTTAATTCCCAATTGTCAACAATTCGATCACTTTCCCCTTTAGCCCCTCGAGTTCGTCCTCGTGCATTTTCATGCCCAAACGATAATCATGTTCACCCGAGGTATAATAATAATCTTCGTGGAACATGGTATCTTCGTTGCTGCCCATCGTATAGGTACACTTTTTAACTTCTACGCCAAGTTTTTTGCTTAAATCCGGAGCATCCTCAATTTTGACATTTTTGGGTTCATACTGAGCCATCGAATTGATTTCTTTAATTGTATCTTCGAGTTTTTTGTGTTTATTAAACTGTTCAAGCTCAATAACAAGAGAGCTGATGGCCAAGTCAAATTGATAACGCTCGTCCAGTTTGAGGTTAAACTTATCGGCTTTACCAGCTTTACAATCGGCGAATGCCTTCTTGATATCCGCATGTAAAACTTCTGTTTCTTCAGGCAAATCGCCAATTTTACAAAGATCTACTGCCAGTACGATTTCTTTATCAGCGTCTTTATTATCCATATCGGGAGCCCTATTATCTTCAGCGGCAGGCGCTTTGGCCTCTTCAGCTTTAGCAGCCTCTGCTTTGGCCTCGTCTGCTTTGGCAGTGGCAGCCGGCGCATCTTCTGCTTTAAGTGCTTCAGCCTGAACCTCAACCTCAGCTTTGGGATCGTTCACAGGAACCTCTTTTTTGCATGCACAAAACATGGTTAAAAGAGCAGAAATACTTCCAAGGAGAATGATTTTTTTCATGTCGTTTCTCTTGTTTAAAAGTTACTCAAAAGTATCAAAAAACTCATTATTTGCAAGTACCGTTGACGCACTTTCCCGAGGCACAAACATTATCGCATGAACCACAATGATTGGCATCTTTACTAAAATCTGCGCAAGCGTCACTACAAAGAACATAACCGGGATTACACCAATATTCACATCCCGTTTGATCGTCGCAACGCGTACCATATCCATACGGCCCCTGAAGTTGGCAAACTTCTTCAATCGTCCAATGATTATTGACACACCTTTGGAATTCCGGCACACGACTACACCGTGTTTCTCCACTCGTGCAAGTTTCGTCCGAATCGAAGATACACTCTGTACCATCCGCATTGAGCTTATATCCGATTTCGCATTCAAGCTGACAGCTGTCTTCTGGCGTGCATGTCATCTCTTTGACGTGATCATCATATTTGCATGTTTTTACAATATCCCATTTATTATTGTGACAAACAAAATGCTCACCTCTGCCCCATGTATTATTACAACGGTATTCTCCTTCGGTACAGGGACCACCTTTGTAATCGCAAGCAGTTAAGTCGGCATTTTGGATATAGTCATCTTCACAGATGGCAGTGCAATCCTCATCTGAAAAGAAAATGCCGCCGCCACCGTTATCCAGGTGACAGGTTTTGAGTTCCTCCCATCTGAGATTATTATTACATTCCCAAATAGTCACATTGTAATCACTTTCGGACTTATGCTCTCCTGCCGAAGTACAAGGCCCGCCGTCCAGGACGCATCCACGTCCATAAGAAGATACCAAATACCCCTTATCACAGTTGTACTTGCATTCGCCGCCATCACAATATCCGGAGCCATGTTCTGTATAACAGTCGTCTGAGCATCCATCTTTTTTGACACAGTGAAACCTATCTTCGGACAACTCATACCCTTTATCACAAGTGAATTTACATTCGCCCTTGTCACAGTAGCCGGAACCATGTTCAATCGAACAATCCGTTGGGCATTCCTCGCCCTCCTTGACGCAGTGAAGCATGTCTTCTGACAATTGATATCCATTATCACAGACGAATGTACATTCGCCCTTGTCACAATAGCCGGAACCGTATTCAACACTGCATATCGTATGACATGTACCGCAGTGTTCACTATCGTTCAATAAATCGTAGCATGCATCGCCACAATTGGTCAGTCCATCGTTGCAGATACACAATCCCGTTTTGGGATCACAAAATTGCCCCAATGGACAAACACTGTGGTCATCGCATGGCAAATCAGGGATTAATTCACAAATGACAGATCCGTTATTCTGATAGGACAACGCATAGCCGTCTATACAGCTGTCAGCGATACATTTGCCATCCCTGCATTCACCAGATTCCCATCCGATAGTATCCTGGCAGTTTGTACATGATTTACCGCAACATTGCACCGCAGGTATGCAGTCGTTGTTGTGAATCGTATAGCCAATTCGACATTCAGTGACCATGCACGATCCATCGTCGAGACATTCTGCATTTATCCAATTTTCATGTCCTTTGGATGTCAGACAATCAGATACAGAGCATTTCAAATCCGCGGGGACAGGTTCATCGTCCATTTTTTTGCACATCGATGCAAATTCTGGTGCCCCAAACACTTCATACATCCCTCCCGGACAATAGGTACCGCAATAAAACTGCCCGTGATCATCCTCAATGCATAGGGGCATATCCGCCGGACAATAGTGATTCCTTAAATCATCATCATATTTACGACACTCGCCAAAGTAACATACCCTGTCAGTACTATCCATAATATAGGCCGCATTACAGCGAACATCCGTGGATGGTTCGTATGGCTTATCATCACCACATCCCAGCAGCATACCAAATACGACAATGAATCCCCAAATACGATTGTTATTCATATCGACCTCCAGCTTTACTGACATGCGCCATTGACGCACTTGCCTGATGTACAAACGTTATCGCACGAACCACAATGGTTGTAATCATTTTTGAGATCGGCACATGCTTTTCCGCATAACACATTACCGTCGAAGCACCCGTAATGACATCCGGTATTCTTGTCGCAGCTCACGCTTCCACCGTGTACATGTTCAGAGAGCTCACAATCTTCCACAATCGTCCAATGATTATTCTCACACCTGTGAAATTCGACATCTCCCCCACAGCGCGTTTCACCATTTGTACAAGTAGATTCCGTATCGAATACACATTCGGTACCTTCTTTATTCAGGACATACCCTTTGGTGCACTCAAATATGCAGCCATCTTCTGCGGTGCATTCCAGCGACCAGGACTTACGGTACTTGCAATTCTTCTTCTGCTCCCACTTTTTATTATTACAGAACAAATACTCTCTGCCCCCCATGATGTCATTACACCGATATTCCCCCTCCTTGCATGGCTCTAATCTTGGTTCGCAGGAAGTCTGTTCAGGATCTTGAACATAATCTTCATCACACATGACTGAACAATCCAAATCTGAACAGAACCCCAAACTCCATCCCTTATCCAAATGACAGGATTTTACAACTTCCCATTTATTGTTATCATTGCATTTGTTAATCTCATAACCGTGATCAACAAACAAACAATGCGACTCTCCAACGGTTGAGCATTCGCCTCCATCCAACACACAACGACGCCCATCTTCCGATGGCATATAGCCTTCCAGACAATTCAGCTTACAAGTGCCATTATTGCAATGGCCATCCCCATGTTCGACCATGCAGGAGGTATTGCAATCACCACAATGCTCATCGTCATGCATTAAATCGTAACACCAGCCATCGCAGTATGACAGCCCCTTTGCACAGGCGCACAATCCCGTTTTTGTGTCACAGACCTGACTTCCAGGACAGTCCGAATCGACCGCACACGCCATTATGTTTTTTTCTTCACAAAGGCTGGAGCCATCCTTCTGCATTGCCAAAGCGTAACCATCCAGGCAGCTGTCAGCGACACATTTGCCATCCCTGCATTCACCAGATTTCCATCCGGTAGTATCCAGGCAGCTTGTACATGATTTGCCGCAGCATTGCACCGCAGGTAAGCAGTTATTGTTATAAAGGGTATAACCGCTGTAGCATTCTGTGACCATGCAGGTGCCATCTTCAAGACATTCTGCATTTGTCCAGTTTTCGTGTCCTTTTGCAGCCAGACAATCAGACACAGAACAATCAGGATCCGGATTTTCCGGGGGGAATTCCGGATCATTTATTTTTTTGCACATCGATGCAAATTCTGGTGCCCCAAACACTTCATACATCCCCCCCGGACAATAGGTACCGCAATAAAACTGCCCGTGTTCATCCTCAATGCATAAGGGCATATCCGCCGGACAATAGTGATTCCTTAAATCGTCATCATATTTACGGCATTCGCCGAAGTAACATACCCTGTCAGTACTATCCATAATATAAGCCGCATTACAGCGAACATCCGTAGATGGTTCAAATTGCTTAGCATCATTGCCGCATCCCAACACACCAAATGCAGCAATCAGACACTGGATCATGATTTTACGCATACAGATACCTTTTATCGTTCTCAATAGGATTTACAGTTTCTATCCAACGTTACGATTCAGCCCCTATGCTTGTTTTCTTCGAAAGCTCAAATCAATCATTCATGCATAATATTTTCCTTAATGCATAATGCATAATGATGAATGCATAATGAAATGTCAGATTCAGAGGATTTGGACGATTTTATTGGTTTTGCAAAAACATTCAGCATTATGAATTCAGCATTATGAATTAAAGAGATTTCAAGTATTTAGGGAAACAGGAGTGCACTCTTGGGCTGAATAGTTACTATCCAACAATCCCATTCAATTCACTTGAATGAATAGTTCTTAACGCTTTTGCTATCTGATCTGGGCACGAAGATGACTTGGAACCACAGTGAATGCCCTCGAGTTTTTGAATGACGTCTTCGACTTTCATGCCTTCGATGAGCGCCTTGATGCCCTGCAGGTTGCCTTTGCATCCCCCAATGACGCTGAAAGACTTGATGATTCCATCTTCGATTTCGAAAGACATGTATTTGGAGCAGACGCCCTGAGGCTCATATTCGATGTGCATTGGTATCTTCCTTATAAGAGAAGTATTTTTACAAACGGTTTTGTTCGCATCTAACGATGCTCACTTTAGATAATGTGCAATGTGCAATGAATGAGTCATTCACAAGGTAATTCCTAAAGAACGACGTGAATCCAAATGCTTTAAAGACAAATTTGAGAATGCCCGAACATTTGCAAATTGCTAACTGCTAATTGCTAATTTAAAAGCGCGGCGTAACGGAGTTAGCCGCGCAGGTGCAAGCGTATTGGGCAATATGCCCAATAGCGACGCACCGCAAGGCGTATTCGGCGCAAGCCGAATAGCCGCAGCACCCAATATTATTTTACCTTTCGGCCATCGCTGTAAACGGCCTTAATATCGTCTTTGCTGGCTCGATAAATGGCGCGTTCGAAGCGTTCGCGGACGCTCAGACGACCAGTATCGAGGTGGCAGTGATCATCGACGACGACGGCATGCAGCGCATCGCCAACGGCAAAGCCATCACCGGCACCGAAATAGTGTGCACCCGAGGTGGTACCGAGGTAATAGCCTTCGGCGACCGAGAGGAAATCCTTGGTCCATCCGGACTCGATGCGTTTAAACTTGGAGGAACGGATTGCCTCAGCAATGACGCCCATCATCGGAAGGACAGCACCGCCGGCAATATCCGACCCGAGCGCGACCCACAGGCCTTCTTCGAGCATCACGCGAATCGGGGCCACGCCGCTGATGAGATTGACATTCGAATCGGGGCAGTGCGCCACGACGACGTTGTGATCCTTAATGGCCTTGCGCTCGCGGGCATCCGCGTGGACGCAGTGTGCCATGACCGTATGCGAATTAAAAAGCCCATATTTGTCGTAGGTTTCCCAATACTGCTGGCAATCGGGATGCAGTTCGCGCACCCACGCGATTTCGGAGGTATTCTCCGAAAGGTGCGACTGGACGTACAGACCGCGATCTTTGGCGAGTTTGCCGAGTGCTTCCATCAGTTCATTGGTGCAGGACGGCGTAAAGCGAGGTGTGAGAATCGGTTGGATGCGCGCCTTGGGATCGCAGCCATCGAGCCAGGCAATCGTATCGCGAATCGAATCGGCCGTATTC
>OCTW011341719.1_pt1 | contig 13742 bp, 9 predicted proteins | sample 1539671 | NCBI WGS metagenome assembly OCTW01 (sample SAMN02144230, study PRJEB22623) | gut metagenome | biome: sheep rumen | host: Ovis aries | place: New Zealand | reverse complement strand
GATCGGATTGTTGGCTTTTTGGCCCATTCTGCTCATCCCCGCGCGCTATTCTCTCAGCGATTTTCCCGTTTGGCAGCGTTGTGTCAGCGGTTTTTTGCGCGTCGCACTGCTCGCCGCAATCGCACTGGCACTCATCGATGTCGAAAAAACTTCCGAGACGAGTCTCGTGTCCGTCATTTATGTCGTCGATGTCAGCGAATCTGTGCCCGACGAAATGCTCCAAAATGCACGCAATGAGATTTCGTCTGCACTTCAAAACCGCAATTCCGAAACCAATATTCAGGTCGTCACGTTTGGCAGTTCCCCAAAACTCGTCGAAATTGGCGAAAATGCCCAGCTTCCCGAATTCGAGCGCGACCACTCCGGGCAAACCGACATCGAATCTGCATTGCGCTTTAGCTACGCATTGTTCCCCGAAAATCACGTGCGGCGCATCGTCCTGATGGGCGATGGCAACCAAACCCAGGGCGACGTATTGCTCGAAGCTGCCCGCGCACGGGCACAGGATATCCGCATCGATGTCGTACATCTCGAATCTTCGCCTGCCCGCGAAATTATGATCAAATCCCTCGATGTCCGGGATCGCGATAACCTGCGCGTCGGCAAACCCTTCGAAATCGTACTCGAAATTGAATCGACGCACGAAACCAATGTCCACCTGGCTGTCGATAAAAATAATATGCCCGACAGCGCACTATCGCAGGATATCGAGCTCATCAAAGGACAGAATTTTATTACCCTGACGACCGAAGCCGATGCACCGGGCACACTCCCCATGAAATTTGCACTCGACAACGTGCCCGAAGATCAGGATCGTTTTGCCGAAAACAATACTTTGCTCGATCAATTTAACATCGAAGGCAAACCCAAAGTTCTATACATCGAACAAAATGCCCAGAATGCGAGCTATTTGCAGCGCGCTCTGTCTGGGTACGGCGAATCCCAGGGGCAGAATTTCGATGTCGAAGTGCGCATGGCAACCGGACTTCCTACCTCGATGAAAGAAATCCTCAAGTATTCTGCGGTCATTCTCGGGGATGTCCCTCGCGAAACCAATACCGGCCGAACCAACGTCACCAGCGAAAACATGACTCTCATTCAGGATTATGTCAAACGTCAGGGCGGCGGCTTTATTGCAGTCGGTGGTGAGTCTGCTTTTGGCCCCGGTGGATACGAAAATACGACGATCGAAAAGATTTTGCCAGTCGAATTCAAAAATGACAATCCCCAAAAGAACCAATCTTCGGCCATTGCACTCGTGATCGATAAATCGGGATCGATGCGCGAAAATCGCAATCTCGAAATTGCCAAAGAAGCAGCAAAAGCAAGTGTCGCCGCTTTACAGGCACAGGATCGCGTACTCGTCGTCGGCTTTGACGATGCCCCCTATATCGTCGTGCCCATGACGCGTGCCGTCAATCGTTACAGCATCAATGACAAAATCTCCCGCATGCATCCCAATGGCGGCACCAATATCCGCGATGCACTCGAAATGACTTACCTCGAAATGGCCATGGTTTCGGCCAAAACCAAGCATGTCATTTTGCTTACCGACGGGCGCAGTTCCTACAATGGCATCGACAAACTCGTGCGCGAAATGGCCAAAGCCCGAATGACCGTTTCGACCATTGCTCTGGCCAATGCCGATACAACGCTGCTCAGCCGAATCGCCAATCTCGGCAAAGGACGCGCATATATCGCAAAAGATTCGAGCTCCGTACCCCGCATTTTTGTCGAAGAAACCAATCGCGTCGCCAATCAGGCCGTCGTCGAAACGCCCTTTGTCCCGACAGTCGCCAAAAATCACGAGATGATCAGCGGAGTCACATTCCAGACACTGCTCGGATACGTCGGAACCAAAGCAAAGAGCGGCAGTCAGACCATCCTCAAAGCTCCAAATGGCGCACCAATACTCGCCCATTGGAGCCTCGGAAGCGGAAAAACCACCGTGTTTACCAGCGATGCCAAAAATAGATGGGCTTCTGGCTGGATTAAGCAATCTTCGAGCTTTGCAAAATTCTGGGCTCAGGTCGTGCGTTCGACCATGAAAACCGAAGAAGAAACGCGCTACGACATGATCGTGCAACGCGAAAATGACAATGTTCGCGTCATCGTCGATGCCGTCTCCGAAAACGACGCCTTTATGAATGGCCTCGATATCGAAGCTGAAATCACACGCCCCGATGGCGAAAAAATGACGCTCCGACTGCCACAGACTGCTCCCGGATATTATGAAAATACCTTCGTTTTGCCGGTCTATGGCACGTATCAGGCTCGTGCCGAACTCAAAAATAGCCAGGAATCATTAGGGTTTGCTCAAAAAACATTCTCTTTCCCATACGCACAGGAATTTGCAAACCCAGAGCCAAATCTCGATTTGCTCGATGCAGTCGCTCAAACTACAGCCGGCAAGATTGACCCCAAATTTGTCGAAACTGCAGATCCCGAAGGGGTCAAAATTCGCACTTTCACACCAATCTTCTACTATTTCCTCTTTTTGGCCCTGGCCATCTTGTTGTTTGATGTCCTGTTCCGCCGTGTGAGAATGGCGCGTTCTTAATAAGCGCGTCTCCTTCGGCTGCTTGCACTCCGTTATTCACGATTCACTATGACGTATTCACTCATATATGCAGAATTCTCACATTTAAAATCGGTTTTCAACTCAAGTATATTGAAAAAACTTTCCATGACAACCCCAAAGAAGATAAACGCACTTTAGGTGCGCATACTGCCAGCACGCAGAATGCGTGCAATTCCCAGCCCGAAGTGAGCGAAGCGTAACCCCAGGAAAGCCCCATGTGGTCGCTCCAAAGCAAACGTACCCATGGAAATAAATCCCCCCCTCCATGATAATCATGTAACCCGAGTAAAAATTATGGTTAATACAAACAAACGACCTCTCGAATACCAGGACTATTCGCCCAGACCAGGATCTGGTTTCATTGTTGTTGGTTGCATAATATTTTTTCTTAACATATTCATTCTATTTTTTTTCCACATGGTAAATCATGCCCAGGACGATCAATTTTCAAATCTTAACTGCACAGATTCTGGAATAAGCTATCATAGTTGGAATTCTATGGATGGTATTCCTAAGGATGGTATTCCTCATAATCAATATGTTCAAATGTGCAAAATTAAAGAAAGTTCCTCGCCTATACCAGATGGCCTTTTTATCTTTTTTTTTGTAATTCTTTCTGCAATCAGCATCGTTATAATATTTGTTGGTGTCAGAAAAAATGCCTGGCATAAAAAAATGATGAAACTCGATAATCAAACGCCAGAAGAACGTGAAAAGGAAAACCAAAAGGATTTGGAGAACAATAAGAAAGAAATCAATTACTGGGATATGTCATAAAGCGTCATTTTCAGTATGGCTTGCACGACAATCCTTAGATCCCGGAAAGGGGGCAACAATTCGTTTCTATTGGCTGAAAAAAATCACGATGGTTAAACAACAGAGCCAAAATCGATATACTGCAATACCTGAAAAATAACGGAATGATTTTCTTTCCAGATAATACTATGAAAAAATACACGCATTCAGTTCTGATTTTATCCTGTTTCTCCATGTTCTGCTGGGGATGTACGCTAAAGGACATCGTCGAACGAGGTGATCAATGTATATCTGCCGAATACTATATTCAAAAAGATAGTACGAAGCATTTCTGCGATGACCCTGATGAACCATGTCAAATGATTGCCGAAGGTTTTTGCCCGTCCGATTATTCTGTTTGCGCCAAAGACTCACAAAATGTTTCGTACTGCCATGAATCATGTGAAACAGGGTTTGCTTTTTGCAATCATAAATGCTGGCCAACAAACAGCTCTGATTTCTGTGGTGCAAGAGGCGAATGCAACAGCGATGATATCAACAGCCCAGATTGGCATGGCTTTGCCTGTTCCTCATTCCAAAAATGCGACGGCAATACATGCATTGGAGGTTGCCCTGAAGGGATGCACGAAGAATCCGGATTATGTAAAACCGATAACAATCAAAATTGCGGTGCAAACCATATACAATGCCAGGCAAACCAAATATGTGCACAAGGGGAATGTATCAAAAGTGAACAATGCAAGAATGTGATATGCAATGGAAGCTGTATCGATCCGATGACGAACCCTGAATATTGCGGCGCAAATGATGCTTGCTCCAAAGATAGCTATACCGCCTGCCAATCCGGGCAAACTTGTGTCAAAGGCAAATGTCAATGTGATACAGGTTATCAGCTCGTCAATGATAAGTGTGAACAGATCTGCAATGAGGGGGACCAAAAATGTGTCAGTGAGACCCAAATTGCTGTGTGTCAGGCTGGCATTTGGAAAGAATCGGCATGCGAATCCCCACAGGTTTGCAGTAACGGGGTTTGTGTGCTCGAAAGTCAGAGCAATCATTGCACAGAGGGAGCAATCGATTGTAATGGCAATGATGTGGTCACCTGTGTCAATGCCATCTGGGAAAAGACGGATTGTGTCAAGCAAACCGGCGGCATCTCTGCAAAATGTGAAAATGGTGCATGCCATGTAACGCAATGTCCCATCGGAGAGCATCCGTCCGAAGATGAAAAAAGATGCATTCAAGATATCGAAGAATGCGGTGCCCAAAAGATCGATTGCTTCGAACAGCCCGAATGGGCCGGAACCGCCGAAGGCGAATGCTATAAGGGATACTGTATCCCCATCCAATGTAAAGAAGGATATAAATTATATCAATACACCCCAGATTCTGACATAAGCGATGATATCGATGAGATGGCCATCTGCCTGACAAAACGCTATTCCTGCTTTGCTTGTCTCGATGATTATGAATTGGATGATGATTATTATTGCCAGAATCTAAAAGACTGCAAATCACCAGCAAAAGCCAACACGTGCACTCTGGATACGAAATACACTTACTGTAATTCCGATTATTCAGAACCCAATATCATAATGATTGACTTTTATTGTTTGGAGACAGCTATTGATTTTTGTGCGAATCCCTCACTGACGAAATGCTTTTATATTGAGACCGAAAACTGCATATAGCGTGCAGGTAAGTATTTTTATCTGCTCGTATGTGGGATAAACAGAGCCGCAGGTTCGACAAAACCACCAAATGGATGCACTCCGGGAAACAATTGATCAATGCATTGCACTCGGCATATTGACGAATTTCCTCACAAAAAGAAGGGCAGAAATTATGGATATTTACACTGCGTTATTTGACCAGGATGAAGTCACGCGAAGAACAAATCTCGAGATCTGGAATGAAGGCAAAGACGAAGGAGACAAAGAAGCGAGCATCAGAATTGCAAAATCGTTAAAAGGTATGAATACCCCAGTCGAGGTTATTGCCCAATGTACCGGCTTCTCCCTTGAGCAAATTGAAAAACTGTAACCACGCATGATCATCCCAGCGCGCGTCCTCCTCAGAGAATACAATTCCATTATTCACAATTCACACCCCATCCGACCGCTTGGCCTATGCGCATTGCGCATACGGCCTGCGTGCGGCGGCTATTTCGCAAAGCGAAATGCAGCATTCTGAAAAGAGGTCTGCAATCATTTACTATTTTAAAGTCACACAAGACGTAGAATCACACGTTTTATCACCATTAGCCTTTTCAAAATTAAGGAATTTTCCGTTTATAGAAATTCTAATATCTGTTTGTTGGGACATGAGATCGTCTGAATTATAAAGCACTTTTACAACAGCACAAGAGAATTTATTATCTGTAATTGTATATTCATAATCCTGATTGAAGCCAATTGAACCAGAATAAGCACTATCCATATTCATAATAGCATTTAATCTATTTTTATCGTATATAGTGATTTTTGGAAAACTATCGCAGTTATTACCCTCCGGATAATTATTACATTCATTCTTTATAATGATATTTCCATTTTCTTCTATATGATATGAAAGGATGAGAGAATTCCCATCTGCATCGTCAGAATTCCAAGTGTTATTTGTGCATATTTCAACCTCAGAAGGATCTATGCTACCGTTACAGCGATAAGAGCCATTCTGACAATAACTGTTAATACATTCTGTATAATCACCAATCGGTTCACCATCATTGTAACGATCTATTCTTTTTTGTTTCTGCTGGCAATATCCATCACATTCTTTATGTAGTATTAATTTACCATCATTACAGTAATAACCCTTTCTTTCAAAACAATAATAATTATTGTTTTCGCAGCACTTGCTTACACTTTGTTTATTAAGAAAGTTATTATAACAATAATATCCCCCACTAGAACGAGGTACGCATCCGATCATTTCTTGATCCTCAGGACTCATTAACTCGTTCGTGACCTCTTTTTCTTCAGAACCATTTATTTTACATTTCAATATACGATTATCAAAAGTTTGTTTAGCGCAAAAGTAGGATTGACAATAAATACATTTTGGATCCTTAGTGCAGTCTTCATCTTTGCAGTCAATCTTTCCATCGCTGTCGTCATCTACATTATTGTCGCAAATTTCACTTGTTTCATCGCTTTTACATCCGCCATTGCCGTCGTTTTCGTAACCATCTTCGCAAACGCAATTGTTATCTTTAACGACTTTATGTTCACCTTCGCACAATGCGCAGTTCCCCGGCGTGCCATAGTAATTGGTCGTGCTGTCGCAGACACATGCACCATTGCTCTCTTTTTCGTGTACACCGCAAGTTAGGGCCGACGTTTTTTCTTTACATCCCCCATTGCCGTCGTCTTCGTAACCGTCATCACAAACGCAACTGTTGTCTTTAACGACTTTATGTTCACCTTCGCACAGTGCGCAACTGCCAGCTTCGCCGTAGTAATTGGCGTCATTGTCGCAGACACATGCACCATTGTCTTTTTCGTGTTCACCGCATTCTGAAGCACTAGCTTCTTTACATCCGCCACTGCCGTCGTCTTCGTAACCGTCATCACAGACACAACTATTGTCTTTAACTACTTTATGTTCACCTTCGCACAGTGCGCAACTGCCAGCTTCGCCGTAGTAATTGACGTCATGGTCGCAGACACATGCACCATTGCTCTCTTTTTCGTGTTCACCGCATTCTGAAGCACCAGCATCTTTACATCCGCCACTGCCGTCGTCTTCGTAACCGTCATCACAGACGCAATTGTTGTCTTTAACGACTTTATGTTCACCTTCGCATAGTGCGCAGTTGCCCGGTGTGCCATAATAATTGGTCGTGCTGTCACAGACACAGATGCCATTGCTGCCTTTTTCGTGTACACCGCATTCTGACGCATCAGGTTCGCATCTATTTAATTTACAAGTGAACCCCTCTGCACAATCATCCTCTTTTGTGCACTTAGCATCTTCACAAAATGCTTTATGATTCCCTTTTTCTTTACAATCACATACCTGCTCTTTTGTTATCCATTGTCCACCAAAACATTGTTGCAATCCACCTTGTTTACAACGCTGCCATCCATCTTCACAAATTAAACAACGCGAAGTATCACTATCACAATTACATTGCGATAGTTCAGCTGGTGTCCAACTGGTATGACTACATACTTCTGTGCTTCCTTCTTTTATCCTACATATATCCCCATCACAAACCCCATCTTCGGGCTGTGTGCATACTGTTTTGCTTTCATCACATTTTAAACCAATGGCGCATGGTATTTCGACCTTTGTTCCTTCATTGCATTTGGTTACGATACCATCCTGGCATTGCTGATGATCACCATCACATACGCATTTAGCAAGGCCATCTTCTTGCATACATTTCCCAAAACATTCATAGCTAATATAGGTATTACCTTCCCATTTCTGTATGTGATTTATACCGTCACAACGGTCTTCGTGTTTAATATCTAACATCTCCGGTTCTACATGGCAGTCATAACCATTCTCGTCACATTTCCCTGATTCGCATTTTGTCAAAATACTATGGCCATTTTTACAGATTGCAAGCTGCCCTTTTTCACAATACCGGTTTCCTTCTACACAATGGCGGCAAATATTATAGTCAAAATCACATACACCTTGACATTGCGTGTCAGTACCATTCGCAAATTCACAAAGACATACGTCGTCTTTAGACTTATATTTTCCTCCCGAATCAATGCATTCTTTTGACCTAACAGCATAATAGCCTTCCAAATCATTCGAAATACATCCATCTGTAAATATAACAGTAGAAAGCACTGCTAAACATAAGAAAACCTTTCTATTCATAGCAAATCTCCTTTATATAAACTGTTGCCTTAAAAAGTAAAATTTATATCTGCCCCCACAGGGGAAATATTGAAAGAAACATTCGAATTATCTTTTTTATTCGCATAATAATAGCCGAATATGCCTGCGACAGTACTCCCTACAACAGCCAACCCAATACCTGCACCAATTAATCCAATATACACATAGCCACTTGAATTCAAAGAAGATTTTTTATCATCCTCTGCAGTATCAGCCCTAACGATGTCGGGCATATCAATTAAGTCGTCTTTATTTACAGCTAATAAGCTTCCTCCTATAACAGCCAAAGCTATCCCCACCCCGGCAAATGCCACTCCTGTCCATAGCCCAGCAGCATAATGCATCCTTTCTGCTTCGTCATCTTCGAAGGTTTCCAGCTTCGAACCAAGCGCTGCAGTACTCACGTCGCCCTTGAGCTTGATGTTTTCTTTGGTCAGTGCATCGACCTGCTTTTTGCTCTCTTCGAGCTCTTTCTGACGTTTGGCGATTTGGTCTGGGCGTGCCTCGGGGTGTTCGGCTTCGTATCGGCCAGCCCACATCTTCTCGAGCGTGTCGCCCTTTACTGCAAATTCTTCGGTAAAGCGCGTGGCGCGCTGCATGTAATAGAGCGCCTTGGTATCATCGCCCTTTTCTTTTTGGATAATCCCCATGGCATAGTTGAGTTGCGGCGACCGCTCACAGATGGCATTGAGGGTTTCGGCAGTTTTATAGGCATCGTCCCACTGCTTGTTCTTCATCTGGCCGCTCAGTTGGGTCATGCCGTTGTTCCATGCTGGATTATCATTGATTGTGCCACAGTCGTCTGCAAACGCATTGGCACAAATCAAGAAACTACATACCCCCCACAACCACATGTGGTTTTTTTTGGGCCACTCTCTACTCAGTTCCATCCTATTCCCTCATGCTTTATGAATCGATCATCGAACGATTTGGCCTATTTAAGGTCAAATTATGGCAAAATACACCCATACGTAGTTTAACATAGCGCAAAGTCAATTGCAAAACTAATGGCAATAGGGTTGATTTAATTCATCGTATAAAAAGAAATAACTTCATCTCCCCCAATAGGCATTCGTATTTGGGAAATATCGTATCCTGTTCCTGTTGTTATTGTTCGTATGCTTGAAGGCTTTCGTATAAGTGCTCGTACCAATGAGTTCTTTCGGCGTCATTGTTTCGTAGGGGAATGGGAACGGCATGCTTGTCACTTTTTCTTCATAAAAAGACGATTCTATTTCATACAATATAGGTATGAGATCGCCAATTTGATAGAGTCCTTCGGGGGCATCGTGCACAATACATTCGTGGATGAGATCTTCACGGCGAGCGTCATCGGGCGGGTTAAAACTGTATTGAATCTTAAAATTCGGTGCCTGATTGACCATGAAATTGTCACATCGAAATGCCTTGGATTTTGAAAAAGGATTGACCAATTCTACGGGAAAATATTCAATACCGACGATGGTTGCCATGGTTTTTCGACCGTAGCGGATCAAATCCATAACATCTTCCGTTTCGACTATGCCTGGTATTCTTTCTTTCCTCCTATTATAGGTTTCGGTAGTAATAAACAGCTTCTCATAAAGAGAACGTACTATGACAAAAATGAAGAAAAGTGCTAAAGTTCCAAAGAAACCAAAAATGAGAAAGAAAAACGCAGCAGAAACAAGTGAAGCTAATATAACAATCAAAAAGAAGATAATCTTCAGATTGTATCTTAATGAATCCACCCTGGAACGTCGGGATGTATTTTTCCCGGACTTTTCTGGATAATAATAATCGATAAGTATGGCAGGGCACTTGCGGTCTGGCTTGTCCGAAAGGAATTGCCACAACTTCATATTATTGTCATCAAAGATATTTTCTACTTTTTCGAGAGCGTCATTAAATTCTTTAACCTTATCAATATTTTCTTCTTTTTTGATCGTATAACTAAAATTATTTGCACGATATTGCTCAAAGCTGTCAATCAGAGTGGGAATGTCACTCAGGCGATTCTCTATGCTGGGCTCGAGCATTTGTCGAAGCGTTGCGATCAGCTCCGGGGGCATCTGTTCAATCTCCGGCTCGAATATCATTCTGAAATCCTTATGCGGAAGATTGGCAGGAGATTTCCCGGAAAATAATTCAACTGCCAGGGCACCGAGTGCATAGATATCACTGGCAGGTTCCGGTTTGCCCATGAGCTGTTCGGGCGGCATGTAGCCGTAAGTACCGGCAACCGTCGATCCACCGCTCTGTACTTGTGGGTTGGCCACTGCACCAAAATCGATCAGAGTAACATAATATCCTCTGCCATGCTCTGTAAGCATGATATTCGATGGCTTGATATCCCTGTGAATGATGGGAGGCGTTCTTTGCTGCAAGTGCTTCAGAATGGTCAATATCTGAATGATAATGCCGTACACTTCTGTCACGGCAAAATGATGACCACATTCGAGCATCTGCCTTAACGATTGACCCGAAATAAATTCCTGCACAATGTAAGAACAGGGCGGATCATCTTCGAGGCAGTCGATGGCTTCGTAAAATTTCGCGACTCCCGGGATGTTGAGCGATTCCAGCACTTTGGCTTCACGTTGAAACAGCTCATACTCTTTCCATGTTTTGACCGATCCGATATTGAGCTGTTTTATCACGACGAGTAATGAATCTTCACATCTCACAGCCAAATAGACACGTCCCTGTGCGCCATGCGCAATTTCACGGATAAATCTATATTTATCTTCGAGCGACTGCGGTGTATCTATTTCAGGGAATAATTCAACGTATTGCCCTCCTTCAGTGGCGTTTTCGTCCTCCAACTCTAGCTGAGAGTGGGCATGATGACATGCTCCGTCGTCCGCATGATGATCTTCCTTGGCTGACAATACAGACTCAGCATCTGTAGGCGATGCAGACGCTGTATTATCTGTATTTTCTAATTCAGAGGAAGGTGAATTCTTTATTTCATCAAACAGAGTCATTATGAGTGCTGTTTCACTTCCTAATAATTAATTGAGTCCGCAAGACTTGATACATTCTTTTCGCATTCGGTTGTACCGCTAAAAAGGAATGCCGTATTCTCAATTTGAGTCGCATAAACATAAATGGATCGATTCAACAAATAAAAATGGTGTTTTGTATCAGTTGAACTAATACTATAGCTTTCTCCCAGAGTGGCATTTGACTTAAATCCCCACATGGTGCGACGTACCCCAATATTGCCGCCAATGGGTTCAGCAAAATTAAAATAGGCATCTTCTGCTTCGCTTTTGGAATTATAAAACCCAAACTCGACAGTGCAGTTCTGCTTTGTCAGCTTATACTGTCCATCTGTTTTTTCAATTTTAAAGCCTTTAGACTGCGCCTTAGTTTCAAGCTCAGATGATGTGACGGGCTTCGGTTGACTACAAGCAACCAACATGGGAACGACAAATAATAATAAGGAGATCTTTCTCATGGCTGTTCTCGGAACTAAAAAAAGGCGAGGGCGTATCGGCAACGCCGATAGCCCGAGCGCCCGAGCCGTATGCGCCACGCGCATAGGCGGGCTTATATACTTTAATACACAATTCGCAATTCGGTATTCGTAAGTATTCAGGCACTCACAATGACAACTCTAAAGAAATAGAGAACGTTTGACTTCAAAGTGATTATCGTGGCTTACAAATCCATTAGTACATTACGCATTGTGCATTGCGAATTCATCTACGGATGTCTCGGATTAGCTCATTCGGTTTTGGCGCGTCGTTGCTCAGCGTGACAGCATCGAGCAGCATCTTGCAGGCGGTTTCGCATTTCTTTTCGTCCTTGTAATAGACTTTAAAGAGCGCATCGCCGGCTTTGACTTTGTCGCCAATTTTGTGAAGCACTTCGAGGCCGACGCTGTGATCGACGGGTGCACCGGCAACTTCGCGGCCTGCACCGAGGATGCATCCGGCTTTACCGACCTGTTCGCAGTTGAATGCCGAGACGTAACCATCGCACGGCGCCTTGACATCGACCGTATTTTTGGCGATTTCGAGAATGCTGTAATCGTCGACGGCGCGGGCGTCACCGCCTTGTGCGGCAATGCTCTTGCGCATCTGTTCGAGTGCGCGTCCCGAGGTGATGGCCTTTTCGAGTTCGTCGCGTGCGTCGTCATTCGAGATACCTTTGGCCATGGCGAGCATTTCGGTGCCGAGGGTATAGCAAAGATGGGCGTAGTCGGCGGGGGCGTTGCCTTTGAGCATTTCGACGGCTTCGATGAATTCGTTGGCATTGCCGACGGCAACGCCGAGCGGCTGGTCCATGCTCGTGATGCAGGCGCGGACGTTGCAGTTCATGGCGCGGCCGATGCTGATCATCGTGTCGGCCAGTTTTGTGGCGCGATCCTGGGTCTTCATAAAGGCCCCCGAACCGACCTTGACGTCGAGCACGAGGCCGTTGAGGCCGACCGAGAGCTTTTTGCTCATAATGGATGCGGCAATGAGCTCGATCGAAGGCACGGTGCCGGTCACGTCGCGCAGTGCGTAAAAGATTTTATCGGCAGGAACGAGCGATCCGGTCTGTCCGGTGATGACGTAGCCCGATTTGGCAATGCCGGCCTCGATTTCGGCTTCGCTCAGATCGACTCGGAAACCGGGTACCGATTCGAGCTTGTCGAGCGTGCCGCCGGTGTGCCCCAGGCCGCGCCCCGAAATCATCGGAATCACCGGCCCGCAGGCCGCAACCATCGGGGCGAGTGTCAGCGAAACCTTGTCACCGACACCGCCGGTCGAGTGCTTGTCGACTTTGTATTGATTGGCCAGTGACTTGAGTGAAAGCGTGTCGCCGCTGTAGAGCATGGCCTGCGTATAGGCGACGAGTTCTTCGGGCAGCATCCCCTTAAAATAAACGGCCATCAAAAAAGCAGCAGTCTGATATTCGGGCACTTCTTTGCGTACGACAGCATCGACAAATGCCTTGATATCCTGAGCAGGGATTTCCTTGCCATCACGTTTCATTTCAATCAAATCGACGACGCGCATGTTTTACTCCTTAAAGATAGGAATGGGACAGTCCTGCCCCATCTCGGTGAAGGATTGCAGTGTCGCACGGTTTGCGTGGAATGAAAAGTTTAATTTCACTAAAACGAGTGCATTTTAGTGAAGCGACATGTAGTTGCTTTGATGTGGGCGCCGTGCTACCTGCGGTACGCCCGGCCCGAACGCCGCTATGCTAATGGCATACGCGGCGTTATATACTTCTATACTTTCACCATTATTTTCTCGTTCGGATATACGTTCGAGAATACATCCACTCAAAGCACATGCCAAAATGGCCATTACCAATATCCGTTGTTTGTGCATGCCGAACTCCATTTGAATGATCGTTTTTGATTTCAAAATGAGAAATAATGTAGGAATATAATCTCAAGTTTCGCACCCAATTAATTCAAGCAATTATTTATGGTTTAAAGGTATTTATATGAAAAAATCGCCAATATTGTGTTTTCAATGGATATTGGCGATTTTCGAACGCCGTAGGCGTTCAATATTCATAGCCCCCGGCAACGCCGGGGGATCTAACGCATACCACA
>OCTW011452817.1_pt1 | contig 13746 bp, 12 predicted proteins | sample 1539671 | NCBI WGS metagenome assembly OCTW01 (sample SAMN02144230, study PRJEB22623) | gut metagenome | biome: sheep rumen | host: Ovis aries | place: New Zealand | reverse complement strand
CAAGCCTATGTTTCCAGACACCTGTTGTTCAAGCGCTTTTTCTTTGCAACACTTGGGGGGACAATCTTTTCTGCATTCTTAGGTATTTATTTAGCATATAAAGGCTTTGGCGCATGGGCATTGGTAGTTCAAAATCTCAGTAATATGGTAATTGATACTGTTATTCTTTGGATCACTGTGAAATGGAGACCGAAATGGATGTTTTCCTTCAAAAGATTAAAGGGGTTGTTCTCATTTGGATGGAAATTATTAGTGTCCTCTTTACTTGACACAGGGTATAATCAGCTAAGGAGTTTAATTATCGGTAAAGTCTATTCGGCATCAGATTTGGCTTACTATAATAAGGCAAGGAATTTTCCTAATATAATTATTACTAATGTAAACAGTTCCATTGATAGTGTCTTGTTACCCTCCATGTCAAAAGTGCAGGATTCTAAAGAAGCTGTTAAGTCAATGACAAGGCGCTCTATGAAAACAAGCACATATGTGATGGCGCCTCTATTAATGGGTCTTGCTGCTTGCGGTAAAGCGTTTATATCGTTGCTAATTACAGATAAGTGGCTACCGTCTTACCCTTTTATGGTGATTTTTTGCTTTACTTTTATGTTTTACCCGGTGCATACAGCAAATCTCAGTGCAATTAAAGCGATGGGACGCTCGGATTTGTTTTTAAAATTGGAGATTGTGAAAAAAATTGTTGGTATCCTGGCTATAGTCGTTTCATTTAAGATCAGTGTAATGGCAATGGCACTGAGTTTGGCAGTTTCAAGTGTTATCAGCCAAATTATCAATGCGTGGCCAAATAAAAAACTGATGAATTACAGCTATTTAGAACAGTTAAAAGATATCTTGCCCGGTATTTTATTGGCGATATTCATGGGCGGTTGTGTGTATTGTGTTAATTTTTTGCACTTAAGCAGTATAGTGACATTGCTGATTCAAGTACCGCTTGGTGCAGGCATATTTATCGGGTTATCGGCTTTATTGAAGTTAGAATCATATACATACTGTTTAGATATGATAAAACCTCTTATTAGAAAAGTCTTTAAAAAAAAGAAGGATGCTTAGAATGAAAAAAGTTATGGTGCTTGCAGGCGCAAAAGCGCAAATTCCGCTAATCAAAAAACTTCACGAAATGCATTGTGAAGTGTTTGACGTGAACTTATATGAAGATTCACCGGCTTTCGCTTATGCAGACCACTCGGCAGTAATGGATATTTTAGATAAAGAAACCTGTTTAAAATATGCTATCGACAATAATGTGGATGCAGTTATGAGCGAAATGTGTGACATTGCAACGCCTACCATAGCATACATAGCCGAGAAAATCGGCGCCCCCGGAATCGGGCAGGAGATGGCAGAACTTTATACAAATAAGTTCGCCATGAGAGAATTCGGTAAAAAGCACGGCATACCTACACCGGAGTATCAAATATGCTATTCTAAAGAAGAAGCCGTTCAGTTTTTTAACACATTAAACAAAAAAATCATTATTAAGCCTTTGGATGCAAATAGCAGCAGGGGGGTTTTTACGGTAAACACAGCGGAAGATTTAGAAAAGCACTTTGATGATGCATTAGCCTATTCACATATCCAAAAAGCCGTTTTGTGTGAAAGATATATTACCGGCACCGAATTTACGGTAGACGGGCTGGTTACAAAAGCCGGGCATGTGTCATTGGCAATCTCTAAAAAGCATCATTATGCACACAATGAAAACATTGCGGATGAATTGTTTTTCTCTCATTTTGATGATGCTTTCGATTATGATTTATTACGAAAAACCAACGATAGTTTTGTTAACCAATCCGGATTATCATTTGGCTTAACACATGCCGAGTATAAATATGAGGATGGCAAGTTTTATTTAATAGAAATCGGTGCAAGAGGCGGTGGGAATTATATTTCATCTGCCATAGTTCCTATTATGTCGGGCGTAGATAATTACCGGTATTTAATCAATAAGACTTTAGGGGAAGAAACCGACGAAAACTTAACAGTAGATAAAGCGTTGCGCGAGTGCTGTTGTGTTCTCAAGTTTTTTGAAACCCCCGAGCACGGCGGTAAAGTTACTGCGATTGACGGGTTGGATTTTTTAAAGAACAATCCCAATATTGTTGATTATGCATTGAACTTTAGTGTTGGTGATACGATTGAAGATGCTGTTAATGACAGCGCACGAATCGGGTATTATATCGCTTATGCAAATAATAAAAAGGAATTAATAGCAATAATAGAAAAGGTAGATTCAAAGGTATGCTTCAAAATTAATTAAAAACAAGGTATCATTGAACTTTTACTGTTACTATACGGTTGCTCTTTTTCAATTCGCAAATGATGAGTAAAAAAAAGACTTGAATGGGTTGATATAGCCAGAGGCATATTGATAATTTTTGTATGTATTGGTCATGGAAATACATATTGGTTTTTTAATAAATGGATTTATTCGGTCCATGTTTCGGCTTTCTTTATTCTTTCGGGAATGCTGTTTAAAACAAACAGCGGTGAATCATTTCATGATTTTTTAGTAAAGAAAAGTAAAAGATTACTGCTGCCGTATGTGTTGCTTGGGGTTATTTATATTATTATAAAGACCGTTCTTACTTTTTATTTTGAGCAAAAAATCATAATATTAGACTTGTTGAAAGAATTTCTGTTAGGGAGAAACATTGGAAGCAGTTGGTTTATTATTGCACTCTTTTTAATAGTAATATCAGAATTCTTCTTACATACATAAATTAAAACTGAAACATAGACTGCCGATAATCGCCTGTCTGTTTGCGATAGGGTTCATCATTAATTATTATATTGAGGAACAATTCTTTTTAAATATTCCCGCAGTTTTGGTTAGTATTTTATTGTTTGAAACAGGCTTCTTGGCAAAACAATACGATATAATTACCAAACTTACAAAAACCACCAAATCTGTTTTAATTACAGTAGGCGTAAGTTTGTGTGTGAGCATCATTTCTACTTTACTAAACACAAAGGTCAATATGTTTCATACACAATACGGGAATGTGTTATTATACCTTGCAGGCGCGTTATCCGGCACATACATCGTTTTTTGTATTGCTATTTTGACAGAAAAATCTCGTTTTATAAAAAAGCCGTTCATTTTTTACGGTGTCAATACATTTCCGATTTTAGAGTTCCATACCTATCCTGTTTTTTGGCTGATAACAGCATTTGTAAATAAGTTTAATTTGTCGAGTGAAAATATATTTATAAAAAATACAGAAGGCATAATATACACAATAATAGCACTGTTGATCTTGACGCCGGTTATCCTCTTGTTGAATCGGTATCTTCCCTGGTTTGTAGGAAAGAGAAGAGAAAGCAAGTAATTGGACCCAAATGAGTTTTAAATTGATTTTATCATTCAAAAAACAAATCAAAGAAATGCGAGGATTATTATGATTGTTTCCTTTGTGCTTAATACGGAATATATGAATGTTCAAGAACGTGATAAATGGTTCTTGAAAAATGTTTCCTTGGCAAGAAACGAGGATGTTTTAATTATTACACATGAATATTTAAGAGTTCATTTGGATGAAATTGTTGAAAATTGCGCAGAAAGATTTTATTCAGAGTTTGAAATGGACAAGATTTCGGCAGATGAAATAAGAAAGATGAACATTGTTTATGTTCCGGACCATTTGGTAAGCGCTCTATCGAGGACACAGGAGATACTTGACTTAAATAATAAACGAAATAAAGAATTTGAAGAAATTGTTATTCATGCTATTGATGGAGAACTGAAAAGAAGGAAGTTAAGTTCCCCCGATTATATTCTTAACAGTCTTCATGTTTTTGAAAGTGTCAGATATATTAGTGAGTACTATAATTGCCCGATAGTGCCTTATGTTTTTTCTGCAATAAGAAAAGTGCATGGCTATAACCAAACTTTATATATGGCACATATTGGAAAGAGCTTGTTTAACAGTGATGAGGCAAAAAAACTTTATTGTAATTTTGATTCGGAAAAAATAAAGTTTGAACTATTTAGTAATAAAGAATTATTAGCGTTGCTCGGCAAGAAGCACAACCTTTGTCTTTTACCTATGGTAGATATAGAAGGGAAGTATGAGTTAGCGGTAATTGGTGAAGGCTTTCACATAACGCCGCAGACATATCAAGAGGATTTGGTTACTGATGATGATATATATTTCGAAGCAAAAAAACTATATGATTCTTCTGAAATCAAATCTCGTTTGCATCCAATTCAAATGGATCAAGCCGGTGTTGGAAGAAAGCATATGAAAAACGATCCTGCAGGTTTTTTGCTTAGTTGCAAACGAGCAACAACAGTGCAATCACAAATGATTGTTAAGGCAACTCTTTGGAATAGAGCTGTTTGTTCTCTAAGCAATTCATTACCATATGCATTTTTGTTTGAACATAAGCTTGATGGAACTAATAAACTGAGTAAAAAAGAGCTAAATTTTATTTTGTTGTGTTACTTTGTTCCAAACAATCTTATGTTTAATAAAAAGTATTGGCTATGGAGGAAAACCAACCCGTCTGCAAATGAGATCTTTAATAAGCATTTGAATAGCATATTGGTGGATTTGAAAGTAAAAAAAGAGTGGCTTTTTTGTGAGAATCGATTGCAAAAACTGTTAGAGTTACGAGGTTGCAGTAAAAAAGAGATAGAAAGGTTTCTTTTACCTTTTAAGGGAAAGCTGTCTGACTTAAACTATTCATACCTTTCCTCAAAGGCGACTATCTTTTCAAAAAAAGGAAAACTAAAAGACATTTTTTGTTTGAATAGTTTTAATAATGAGGATATTTACAGTGAATTTGTAATAGAGGAAAAAGAAGCAGAAAAAGTTGATTTGTATCTGACAAATGACATTGATGGTTTTGTCACTATAAATGAAATAAGGATTAACGGTAACTCTATCCCGGTAAATTCAAACGAATGTTATATTCAGAAAAATATGATTGTTTGTTCGCTTGATATAGCAGAAGAAAACCGCGATACAACGGTTGAAGTTGTATGGTCTGTAAAAGGATATGATGAGGCATTTTAGCAAAGAGGTTAGTTTAAATGAATATCAAGGATAAGATTATAGATTATATTGAAAAGAACAGAGTATCAACAACAGAGGTCGCTGATTGTCTTGGAAAATCAGGGGTATTAGAAGGTGTAGATGCATTGAATTCAAGGCATTTTGTTGTGGGTGAGATAGATTATTTATATGCAATTGAACAATCTAATTGGACAGTTCATGAGGATTTAGAAAAACAATCACCGAGCAAAAAGATTATTTTGATTGATGCAATGGATGTAGAAAACAGAGCGGTTATAGGAGATTTAGTCTCAAAATATATTTTGCTTTATCTTGGCAACAAGGCAATAATATGTACAGGGAAAATGCGTGATGCGCACACTTTAATTAAAGAAAACTATCCCATCTGGTGTGCAGGTGTTTCACCTGTTGGTTGTTTTAACAAACCTGTCAATAAAACAAAGTGGGAAAAAAGAATTAAAGTTAATAGAGAATTTTATCAAGGCGCCATCGCTGTTTGTGATGATTCCGGTGTCGTAATCATACCCAAAGAAAATATCAATGAAGAGTTTTATCAAAAACTTGTGTTCATTGAACAGCAAGAAGATATTTGGTATGATTGTATTGACAGAAGAAAATGGACAACATATAAAACAATATGTTTGAAAGATTATTTGAAAGATGAATAAAGGAGAACAATATTATGAAAACAGCTTGTTTTATTCCGATTAAAGCAAATTCGGAAAGAGTTCCCGGCAAAAACCTGAGAGAATTAAACGGTAAAAAACTATATCAATATATCTGTGAGCATATTAAGCAGGCAGATGTTTTTGATGATGTATTTATTGACACAAACAGTGAAGAAGTCGCTGAGTATGCAAAGAGCATGGGGTTCCATCCTATTGAAAGAAAGCCGGAATTGTTGCAGAATTCTGCGAATGGTAATGATCTTTTAGTTAGTCATTATTTGAGCCATCCGGATTATGATTATTATTTTCAGCTTTTTGCGACAGCTCCTTATATGCAGGCTGAGACTATTAAAAAGTGCTATAATACACTAATTTCAAGCGAAAAGTATGATTCTTGCTTTACGGCAATTGAAAACCATGGATTTTATTGGTTTGGTGGCAATCCGATTAACTACAGACCGGGTATTTTACCAAGAAGTCAAGATATGATGCCTGTGTTGGAAGAAACGACCGGTCTATACGGCATTTCCAAAGAAAGTTTAGAAAAATACAGGTGTCGTATAGGCAAGAATCCATATATTCACTGCGTAAGCAAATTCGAGGCAGTAGATATTAACACAGAGGAAGATTTTAGAATAGCCGAATTTATAGGCAAAGCCATTTTTAATTTATAGTGGAGATTAGAAATGATTAATGTAACGCGTTCGTCAATGCCTGCATTTGATGAATATATTGAAGAAATAAAAGATATTTGGGAGAGCCGTTGGTTGACCAATATGGGACCGAAGCACAAGCAGTTCCAGTCAGAATTGAAAGCGTATTTAGAGGTTGACAATGTCGACCTGTTTTGCAACGGTCATATGGCGCTTGAAATGGCGATTCAGGCAATGGGGCTGAGTGGTGAGGTGATTACGACACCTTTTACCTTTGCTTCGACCACCCATGCGATTGTGAGGAATGGTTTAACACCTGTTTTTTGCGATATTGAGCCGGATACATACACGATTGATACTGCCAAAATTGAAGCGCTCATTACCGAAAAAACGAGTGCGATTATCCCCGTGCATGTTTACGGCAATGTGTGCAATATTGAAGAAATCGAGAGCATTGCAAAAAAGCATAATCTGAAAGTGATTTATGATGCGGCGCACGCCTTCGGCGAAAAGTACAAGGGCAGGGGTATCGGCTCTTTTGGCGATGCTTCTATGTTTAGTTTTCACGCAACCAAGGTGTTTCACTCTGTGGAGGGTGGTGCCGTGTGTTTCCACGATGATGAGTTTGGCTTAGATTTATACCGTCTAAAAAACTTTGGCATTCGCAATGAAGAAACAGTTGACGCTGTCGGCGCAAATGCGAAAATGAATGAATTTTCAGCGGCAATGGGAATTTGCAATCTCCGCCATCTCGATGAAGAGATTGAAAAGCGCCATAAAGTGGCGCACCGCTACAGAGAGCATTTAGAAGGCGTTGCAGGGTTGAAGTTGCCTTTCAAGCAAGACACGGTAAATTATAACTATGCCTATTTCCCCGTGCTTTTTGATAAGGATGTATTCGGTAAATCGCGCGATGAAGTGGCGGACAAGCTAAAAGAAAACGGCATTTTTGCCAGAAAATATTTTTATCCGCTGTGCAATGCATTTGATTGTTATGCAGACAAGTATGATGTAAACGATACACCGGTAGCACTCGATGTATCGTTGAAAGTACTGACTTTGCCACTGTATGCAGATTTGGCGCTTGAAGATGTGGACCGTATTTGCGAGATTATTATGAAAAAATAATCTCGCAAATAGTTAGGAATGAGGAATCGAGGTGGCGAAGCGCCGCTTCGCATTGTAAGAAATTATGAATTTTGAATGTTGAATGTTGAATTGAGGGCGACACATTCGCACTTGATTGTAAAGATTCTTCGCGTTGCTCAGAATGACACAAGAGAGTAGTGTAAGCCTGCTTGTCATACTGAGCGAAGTCGAAGTATCTTAGGCAGGCGAATTGTAAAGATTTCTCCGCTACGGTCGAAATGACAGAATGGAAAGTCCAGTCAATTAGAAAAGATGATAATTTAGTGTTGGCTTTAAAGGCAACGCTTGCGTTGCCACCACAACTCCACTCTTTACTCTTCACACTCCAAACTACAAAAGTTCCTGAAAGGAAATTTTGATATGAAAGGTATTATTTTAGCCGGAGGCAGCGGCACAAGGCTGTATCCGCTGACAATGGTGACAAGTAAACAGTTGTTGCCGATATATGATAAGCCGATGGTGTACTACCCGTTAAGCACGCTGATGTTAGCGGGCATTCACGAGATTTTAGTGATTTCTACACCGGAGGATTTGCCGCATTTTGAGAAACTACTTGGCGACGGGTCACAGTTTGGCATTTCGTTGTCCTACAAAGTGCAACCCTCTCCCGATGGCTTGGCGCAAGCGTTTATACTCGGTGAAGAATTTATCGGGAATGACGCGTGTGCAATGGTGCTGGGGGACAACATCTTTTACGGCGCCGGCTTTAGCGGAATACTTAAAAAAGCGGTTGAAAATGCGGAAATCAACCACCGCGCCACCATATTTGGCTACCATGTAGATGACCCCGAGCGCTTCGGCATTGTAGAATTTGATAAAAACAAGCAGGTGATTTCCCTTGAGGAAAAACCGGACAAGCCCAAATCCCACTGGGCGGTAACAGGGTTATATTTTTATGACAACCGTTGCGTGGAGTTTGCCAAAAATCAAGCGCCTTCACCGCGCGGCGAGTTGGAAATTACCGATTTGAACAAAAAATACTTAGAGAGCGGAGAGCTTGATGTTAGCTTCCTGTCTCGAGGCTTTTCGTGGCTTGATACCGGCACGATGGACAGCCTCATTGAAGCTTCAAATTTTGTCAAAACCATGCAAAAGCAACAGGGCATTATCGTCTCCGCACCGGAGGAAGTTGCCTGGCGCAAAGGGTGGATCAGCTCCGAGCAGCTGTTAGCGCAATCCAAACGCCTCATAGAACAAGCGAGAAAATATAATGTTTCATCCTATGGCAAGTACTTAGGAGAGCTGATTGAGGAAGAGTAGTTCGAATAATTAAAAATTTTGAATGAGGAATGAGGAATTGAAGGCGGGGCACCCGCACCCGATTTTAAAGATTCTTCGTTTCACTCAGAATGACACGCTATTTCTGTTATCTTGAGGAGCAACGCGACGAAAGAGCTTAATCAATTTAGCATTTAGAATTTATAATTTATAGTTTAGCATTTACATAAAACCTTGGAGGAAATCAATATGACCATTATCGTAACAGGCGGCGCCGGCTTTATCGGTTCCAATTTCATTTTTCATATGCTAAAAAAATATCCGGAATACCGCATTGTGTGTTTGGATAAACTCACTTATGCCGGTAATCTTTCTACCCTTGCGAGCGTGATGGAGAAGCCGAATTTTCGCTTTGTCAAAGCCGACATTTGCGACAGAGAGGCGGTAGAGAAACTCTTTGAAGAGGAGAAGCCGGATATTGTGGTCAACTTTGCGGCAGAGTCGCATGTGGACCGCTCGATTGAGGACCCCGGCATTTTCTTAAAAACCAACATTTTGGGTACGCAGACCTTGATGGATGCTTGCAGAAAATACGGCATTAAACGCTATCATCAGGTGTCGACCGATGAGGTTTACGGTGATTTGCCGCTTGACAGACCTGACCTGCTTTTTACCGAGCAAACGCCGATACATACATCCTCACCTTATTCTTCCTCAAAAGCGGGTGCGGATTTGCTGGTGTTAGCATATTACAGAACCTACGGTTTACCGGTAACGGTCAGCCGTTGTTCCAATAACTACGGACCGTACCATTTTCCCGAAAAGCTCATTCCGCTGATGATTGCCAATGCGCTAAACGACAAACCTTTGCCGGTATACGGCGAGGGCTTAAATGTGCGCGATTGGCTCTATGTAGAGGACCACTGCAAGGCGATTGACCTCATTATCCATAAAGGCAGAGTGGGTGAAGTGTATAACATTGGCGGGCACAATGAAATGCGCAATATTGATATTGTCAAACTCATTTGCAAAGAACTTGGCAAGAGTGAAGATTTAATCACCCATGTCACCGACCGCAAGGGGCACGATATGCGCTATGCGATTGACCCGACCAAGATTCACAACGAACTCGGTTGGTTGCCCGAAACGAAGTTCGAGGACGGTATCAAAAAGACCATTCAGTGGTATCTCAATAATAAAGAATGGTGGGAGAACATCATCTCAGGCGAGTACCAAAATTATTACGAGAAAATGTATGGCAATCGCTAAAGCGATTGCAGTTTGGAATTAGGAGTGAGAAATGAGGAATTGAGGATGGGCGTTGCCCATGCCCGTTCCGCTTTGCTCTATGGCTCGCGTTGCTCGCAAATGTAGAATGCAAAATGGCAAAAATGCAATCATTCTACATTCTAATTTCTACATTTTACATTGATGGTTGCCATCTTGAGGAGCGAAGCGACATAAAACCTTAAAATAATTTAGCATTTATAATTTAGAATTTTGAATTAATCATTCTACATTTTACATTTTCAAAGAAGTAGGGAGAAAAGATTTGGAAATCTTTAATAAGTTATTATATTATTTGCACCGAGCTTTTTACATGTATGCCTGGGACTATTGGACCTTGGCAATCGTCCTTTTTGTCATCTCGCTCGGCTTTTTGGTGCTCAAGCACTTTATGAAACGCAACAAAAAGGCATACCAAATCATCGCACTTACTGCATTTTTTATTTATGTGGCAATGGTCATTTACACGGCAGTGCTGCGGCGCAGTTCGGATGCGAGTTCCTCGGGACTGAGTTTAATCCCGTTTTATTCGTATAAAATGATAGCGGATGGCAATAGAGATAAAATTCGTGAAATCATTATGAATGTTGCGTTTTTTATTCCCATCGGTTTCTTATACTGTTTAATAGATACCAAAAAAATCAATTATAAAAAATGGCCGATTATTGCATTTAGTGCAACATTGAGCTTTTTGATTGAGATTGCACAATTGATTTTCAAGCTCGGCTGGGTTGAAGTAGATGACATCATTCACAACACCCTCGGCTGTTGTGTGGGTATACTGCTGTATATTTTGTTAGATTATATGACATTTAATGAGAGAGAATTTTAGTGTGAAAACTTAGTTTTCACACAATGAACTCGCTTCGCAGGGTGAGAAATTTTGAATTTTGAATTTAGAATGTAGAATTGAGGTGGCGAAGCGAGGCTTCGCATTGTGAAGATTTCTCGACAGGCTCGAAATGAGAGAAGAGAATAACGAAACGACCGCCTGCTTGTCATACTGAGCGCAGTCGAAGTATCTTAAGCAGGCAAAAAGCGAAGATTCTTCGTTCCACTCAGAATGACACGCCGTTTTCTGTCATCTTGAGGAGCGAAGCGACGAAAGAACTTAAACTAATTTAGCCTTTAGAATTTAGAATTTGTAATTCTATACCATTCTACATTCTAATTTCTACATTTTACATTGATGGTTGTCATCTTGAGGAGCAACGCGACGAAAGATCTTAAAAAAATTTAGCATTTAGAATTTAGAATTTGTAATACCATTCTACATTCTACTTTCTACATTTTACATTTAAAAAGGGGAACCATGCAAAAGTTGTATTTTGATGTGCTTTACCTGTTGTCGTGCGCGGCAAATAGCCAAAAAGCAGAGAAAAGCAAAATAGATAATATGGATTTAGATGCGCTTTACGCCCTTTGTAAAGCGCACAGTATTTCTGCGCTTGTCAGTTCCGTTTTGCTTGAGCATATCAAAGAAAACCGGGAGCAATATACAAAGTGGTCGGAAGAGCAGATGAAAGCGCTTTACCGCGATATGAATTTTGCGGCAGAGCGCGCGAAAATTCTTGCCTTTTTAGAAGAAAACGGCATTTGGTATATGCCAATGAAAGGTATTGTGCTCAAAGACTATTACCCGCAGCCGGAACTGCGGGAGTTTGCCGACAATGATATTTTAATAGATGCATCGCGTGCGGGAGATGTGTGTGAATTTATGCTTAAAAACGGTTACTGTGCCAAAGACGGGGATTCCGGGCATGTAGATGAGTATGAAAAAGAGCCCTGCTTTAATTTTGAAATGCACCGCGCGCTTTACCATACCAATAACCCTGTGTTTTACGACTATTATAAAGATGTAAAAAACAGGTTATTGAAAGATGACGGCAATCGGTTCGGTTATCATTTTTCAGATGAAGATTTTTATGTGTTTATGGTCTCTCACGCCTATCGCCATTACCGCGATAACGGCGTCGGTATCCGCTCTTTGTTAGATATTTATGTGTTCAATAAAGCATTGGGCGAAACCTTAGATTACGGCTATATCGAGGAACAGTTAGCGAATATTGATTCACTTGATTTTGAAAAACAAATGCTTGATTTAGCACGCAAAGCCTTTGGCGACAGTAACCCCGCTTTTAGTGAGGCGGAAGAAAAAGTTTTACTGTATTACTTCGGCTCCGGCACTTACGGCACAGATGAACAAAAGATGCTTAATCAAATGGAACATTTGACCGGTGAAGCGGATTTTTCAACCTCCGGCAGAAGAAAGTATTGGTTAAAACGCTTGTTTGATTTAGAACAATATAAGCAAGACTTCCCGAGAGCATACAAAACAAAAATCCTAATACCGTTTTTAATTTTATACAGAGCACTTAGAGGGCTTACAAAAGTAGGCAGGTTAAAAGAGGAAAACCAAAGATTAAAAGATTTGGGAAAATAGTGATGCAACCGTTAAATGAAACCCAAACAGCGCTTTTAGAACTGCTTTCAAAAGCACTGTTTCAAAAACAAGTGAATATTCCCGATACAGATTGGAAAGCACTGTATCGGGAAGCGAATGTACACAAGGTGTTTCCCTGTGTGTTTGAGGTTTCCAAAGCGTATGTTGAGGATGAAGCGCTGCTTGCAAAAAGTGCAAAATTTGCCCGCCACTGTGTGGCAAGAACCGTAGCGATTAACTATGCGCATTGTGAGTTGCACCGTACATTGAGTGCACATCACATTCCCTATATGTGTTTTAAAGGCTTGGCTTCATCTCTCTATTACCCGCAGCCGGAACTGCGCACGGCGGGGGATGTGGATTTTTATGTAAACCCTGCAGATTTTGAAGCCTGCGAAGCCGTTTTAAAAGAAAACGGTTATGAGTGGGTGGAAGATGGTGGCAAGCATGTGGTGTACCAAAAAAACGGTGAGTTTTTAGAACTGCACCGTACCTTAAACGGCATACCCGACAATGCTGTCGGCAAGCAAATTGAAACAGATGTGTTTGGCGATTTGGTGCAAACCGCTGTGGCGCATAGCGACGGACAAGGCACGGTGATGCTGCCCGACACCTTTCACCATGGGGTAATACTGCTATTACACACTCTCTCACATATGATGAAAGAGGGCATCGGTCTCAGGCACTTATGTGACTGGGCAGTGTTTGCATCATCTCTGTCGAATGAAGCATTTACTGCACTGTTTGAAACGAAGTTACAGTCATACGGTCTATGGCGTTTTGCGCAGGTCTTAAGCCTTTGCGCAGTTTGTTATTTAGGTGCGCCGAAAATGGCGTGGCAAGGCGAGGCGGATGTGGAGCTTTTAGAAAAGATGATGTGTGACATTATAGCTGCCGGCAATTTCGGTGAGAAAGATGCCGACAGAAAACGGCAAATTAAGTATGTAGCCGATAGAGGAACTTTGGCGCAAAGCGAGAGCTCTGTGTTAGCACAGGCAAGCCGTTCCATTAGTGTAAAAGCGAAAGAACAAGGCATATCAAAGGGCAAAGTAGTATACGAATACCTAAAACTGCTTTTATCCGGCAAACGCAAACCGGATACGGCAAAAACCCTTGAAACCGCGGCAGAGCGCAAGGCGCTTTACAGTGAGTTTCATTTGTTTGAAATAAACCAATAGGAATTTGTCGAGCTGATGCCCGACAAATAGTTTTCAGTTTTCAGAGTTCAGTTTTCAGTTAATGGATGGGCTCCGCCCATACCCGATTGTAAAGAAAACCCTTTTAAATCAACG
>OCTW011206087.1_pt1 | contig 13755 bp, 1 predicted proteins | sample 1539671 | NCBI WGS metagenome assembly OCTW01 (sample SAMN02144230, study PRJEB22623) | gut metagenome | biome: sheep rumen | host: Ovis aries | place: New Zealand | reverse complement strand
ATTATGGAAGATAATTTAAATATTCCTGATGAATATAAACCAATATCAATGTGGGGATATTTTGGATATGAAATATTATTTTCGATTCCAATAATAGGATTTATATTACTTTTAGTCTTCTCGTTTGGAGGATCTAAAAATGTGAATCTTAAAAACTTTGCTAGATCATATTTTTGCTTCTTCTTAATAGAATTAATTTTGACTATAATTTTAGCTTTATTAATAGGTTTTGGTGTAATATCATCTAGCATGGTATCACAAGCATTAAATTATTAATAAAAAATATAAAAACTAGAATGAATAATTCTAGTTTTTTTGTTTTGTTTTCTTTTCTTTTCTTTTTATTCTCATATTATTCTTATTATTGTTTTCGTTATATCCTTTTCTTATATTTTACAATTTTTCCTAAAAATAGTTTGAAAAAAATTTTCAATATTATGTACTTTTTTTAAAAAATAGGGTTATATATTTAAATTTGTATTGATATAATTTAGTAGATAATAAATAGGGGAGAGTATACATAATATGAAAGCGAAACTTATATCATTAATGATAATTTTATTATTTGTTTCAAACTTTATTTATCCAGTACTTGCATCTAGTAACAACACTCAAGATGATAATGAAGAAAATATTGAATTTGAAACATATATTAGTAGTTATAATGAAGATGGAACCATAGACAGTTATGGCTTTGATAAGCAGCTAAAAATTGAAAATGGGGGTCTTTTAACTATACTTATTAAAGTTAAAGATTCTGGCTATATAAAAGATTCAACTATTAGATTGGATTCTCCTAATTTTTTATTAAGTGATAAATATGATGTAGAAGTAAATAAGATTACATCTACAAGTGAAGAACAAACCTCTGCTTCAAATGTTGATAATACTTTAGCAGAAGAAGCTAAAACAGATACTGAATCAAGTGAATATGAAATCAAATCTTCAGGTGTAGAGTCTTTAAGTTATGGAACTACAACTCAAATGATTGCTCAAGCCGAACAAACTGAAAAAATTTCCGAAGTAGAAGATGGCAAACCAATTAATAACTCTATTAGCAATATTAATAATGATAATAATAGAAAAAATGAAAGTACCGATAATAAAGACTCTTCTATAGTAAATGATATATTTGATTCTAATGGAAAAAATATTGTTAAGTCTATAAAAGATAATACTATAACTCTTAACCAAATTACATCTAATAGACTTGTATTTATTTCAATTCCTATATCATTTGAAAAGAACACAATTACAACTTCTGAATATTTTAATAAAAATACTAATATTTCTTTTAATGCAAAATATGTAAAAGAAGAAAAAGAAAATAAAGAAAAAGAAATTAATAGAACAAAAAGTATTAATGTTTCTTGGACTACAAAAGTAGAAACAGCTATTAATCAACAAATTGTTAGATTTATTAAATATGAAGATAATAAAGCTTTATTAAGCATGAAAATATTTGATGAGATAATAAATGATAAATTGCCTTATCTAACAAAAAATTATGAAGTAAAAGTTCCTTCAATTAACAATAATTTGCCAAAATCAGCAATTATAGTATCTAAAAATGTTTCTTATAGTATTGAAGGAGACATCCTTAAAATAGAAAGAAAAAATGACACATCTAAGGGTAAAGTAAACACAGAAACATCAGATGCTACTATTATTACTTATCTTTTTGAAATGGATGATATACCAACTGATATTAATGTGTCTTCAGATGTTTATGAATCAATTGAATTAATTGATGGTCAAAGTGTAAAAAATATAATAGAAAATAGTAATTATACAGCTAATGGAGAAACAGGCAAAATAGTAGATATGACATTATCTGCTCCAGCTGAACTTAGCAAAGGATTTATGTATTCAAATTTAGATAAAATAGATAATAAATTTGATACTGACTTTTATGAAATATTAACAATTGATATTGGCTTTAAAGATTTAATAGATAAAGTAGTTTTAAGTCAAGACAATACTGATACTAGCTTACTTACTAAGAAAGTCCAAATCGATCCTGAAGACTTTTTAAATGTTTTAGGTGAAGATGGATATATAAAAGTTATAGATATCGATGGAAATCAAATAGCAACTATTGATATTAGAAACTTAGAAATGAATATATATACAGATAAAAGTATAAGATTCGAAACCAGCAGACCAATTTCTGAAGGTAGCTTTCCTATACTTATTACTCGTGCAATTAGTTCAAATTTACCTTTTACAAGGGAAGAAATAAAACAAATTCCAAGTCTTACAGATAATTTAACAGTTAAGAGTTATATGCAAGATAATGAAGTTTCAAGTGGAACAATAAATTTAAAAATTGGATTAACAGAGCCTGTTTCAAAAGCATCAATAGAAATCTCTCATCCAAATCTTTCTACTATAGATGTTAATAAAGATGTTGAGATAACAGCCACTTTAGAAACAGATAGTGTTGATGATGCGTTATTTAAGGATCCTTCTTTAACTTTTACTCTTCCTGATGCCGTTAAAAGTATAAATGTAAAAGATGCAAAATTAGTATTTGATGAAGAATTAGTACCAACTGAATATACTGCAAATGGAAATGTAATAAATGTTAAACTTTCAGGAACTCAAACTAAATATAGTACACTTGCAATTTCAAAAGGAACTAAAGTTAAAATAATAGCAGATTTGACTTTAGACTCTTTAGCAACTTCTAGCTTTAATAGTGTTAATTTGACATATTCTAATGCAAATACTCGTGAGACTAATAGCGTATTAACAAGTACAAATGTTATTGCACCTGAAGATTTCATAATTACAAATGAAACAACAATTACTCCAAAAGGTGAAGAAAAAATTAGTCTTTTGGCGAGGGAAGCTACAAATCAAGAATATAAGTTTAAAGGATATTTAGGAAAAGAACAAAGCGCAAACGTTTCTGGAACTTTAGTTAATAATCTTGGTTATGATGCAACTAATGTAAAGATATTAGGAAGAACATTTAATAGTGATACTTTAAAGACAGATCAAAGTAATGAGAATTTTGATTCAAGTTTTGATACTACATTAAATGGACCAATAAGCGTAAATGGTTTAGGAAATTATAGAGTTTATTATTCACAAAATGGACATGCTTCACAAGACTTAAATGATACTAATAATGGATGGAGTACTGATTATAATGTTAATAGTAAATCTTATTTAATAGTTTCAGAAGAAAGTGTTCCTTTTGGTAGAAAAATTACATTTAATTATATAAGTAACATTCCTAAAGATGTTGATTATGATAAACAGGCAACTCAAATGTTTTCTGTTTATTACACAAGCAAGCAATCGATGTTAAAAAATAGTGCAACATGTAAAATGTACACTAATACTAAACCAATTATTGATATTAACATTACAGCTAAAAACTACTATACTGGAGAAGAATTATATCAAGATAGTGTTGTGAATTATGGCGATATAGTTCAATTCTCTGTAAATATTAAGAATAATTCGAATGGTACTGTTTTTGGAACTAATGGAAAATTATCCTTTGATGATAGATTGGGTGCAGCCTTTATTTCTAGTAATTGGAATGGAAAAGATAATGCTGCTAGATATACAATTGTTAATAATGAGATGTCAACTGAAATTGGAACATTGAACCAAGGAGAAACTAAATCAACTCAATTTAATGTTTTTATAGGAAATGATATCGCGCCTAATAGTAAAATATCTTTGAGGTGCATAATTAATGCAGAAGATATGGAAGAAGAGGCGGCTAATAGTTTTTCATTAGTTGGTGGAGATGGAGTAATAGTTTCTAAGCTTACTATTAGTGGTAATGAAAAAACTTCTTATAATGTAGGAGATGAAATAAATGTTGAGGCTATTGTACAAAATCAAATGAAAGCTACAGTAACTGATTTGAAGGATTGCACAGTAACAATGCAATTACCTGAATCAATTGAATTTAGCAGTGGTGACAACATTGAATACAATAAGAGAAAAAATATATTAACGTTTGATGTTAGTGAAATAATTAATACAGAATCAAGATATATTCCTTTCTCATTTAAATTAAAAGTAAAAGAAAGTAAAGTTGAAAGCTCAAATGAATTGATAATTAATTCATCATATAAGTATTCTAAAGATGGAAATGATGTTGATGCAAATACAACTTCAAATAAATTAAAAATAATCACAGGCAGTTCTAATAAAGTTGATGTTTCATTTGAATGTAGTGTTAATGATAAAGAAATTACAGAAGACAAGGAAATAATTTATTATATAAAAATTAAGAATAATTCAGAAGATGCTATCAATATTAATATAGAAGATGCGATACCAGAACAATTAACAGTTTATTCTATAATATGTGATTCAAATTCAAATATTATAAATTTAGATGCAAAGAATGATTTTAGTTATTCAGCTAGATTAGAAAAAGATTATAGATTAAACATTACAATTAAAACAAAGACTACCAAATTATATGAAGACTATGATATAGAAAATAGCCCTAAAATAAGAATTAATGACAATTTGATAAATACAAATAGCATTAAGCATAAAGTCAAACTAGGAACTTCAAAAGAAGAAAATTTAAAAGTAAATTCTAGCATTAATCTTACAAAAAACTCTATTTTAGGATTAGCTTGGGAAGATGAAAATGGTGATGGAATTAGACAAGATAATGAAAAGTTACTTGAAGGAATTTCTTTTGAACTTTATGACAGATTAACAAATCAAATTGCTAGAGACGCTAACTTTGTTGAGATAAAAGCTACGTCAGATAGCGAAGGAAGATATGAATTAAACAACGTACCTAATGGTAATTATTATATTGTTGCCAAGTATGATAATTCTAAATATAAAATTTCAAGGTATGATGTAAATACAAGTGCAAGTACTAATTCCGATTTTATTAATTCAACGTTTAATGAAGATGCTGTTGCAGCTACAAATATAATTTCGCTTGACAGCAATAATCAATACAATGTGGATTTAGGATTAGATTCAAATAATGTATTTGATTTAAGTTTAGACCTTTCAATTTCTAAAGTAACAGTTACAAATTCTAATAAACCTACAGAAGAAAAAGAATATGATAAAGTGAAAATATTAAAGCATGAATTTGAACCTAATAGAGTAGATAATGATACTGTTATTATTGAATATACAATTGCGGTTAAAAATGAAGGAAAAGTTCCAGGATATGCAACAACTATAGCAGATTTTATTCCTGATGAAATGACTTTCAATAGTGAACTAAATAAAGATTGGGTATTAATAGACGATGTTGCTTATAATAAAAGTTTAATTAACACTTTAATTAATCCAGGAGAAAGCAAAGAACTAAAAATTGTTCTTACTAAAAAGATGGATGGTGAAAGTGTCGGATTAGTTCATAATATAGCAGAAATTGTATCTGATTATAATGAAAGAGCAATAGCAGATATAGATTCTAAACCAAATAACTATGATTCTAGTGAAGATGATTTATCAAGTGCAGATATTTATCTAGGAATTACTACTGGAATTAAGATACTATATAAATATGCACTAGTAATAATTGCTGTAGGCATTATCATTTATATAATAATTATGACTATTTCAGAAAAAGGAAGTAATAAACGCAGTAAAATAAAGAAATGGAGAAAGGCATGAAAAAGAAATCTTTTATTAAAATTTTAGTTTTATTAGCAGTTATAGTTGCAGTACCTATTGCAATTTATATTTTAAGTGCAAATGAAACCTATAGAAGTTTTTTGGTACCCAAGATTTTAAATAATTTCTCCGAGAAAACCATTAAAACGGAAAGTTTAAAAAAGGCAAATTTGAATGGCTATGAATCTTACAAAGTATTCCAGAATAGATATCAATCTGATGTAGAAGATAATGGTACATCGAATATTGTTTTAGGTACTTTAGAATACTCAAAATTGGATAAGTATGATTGGCATTATCCATATACGGTTAGAGCCAATACATATTGTGTAGATTCTTATTGGCCTTTAATTAAAGTTAAAGATGGAGAATTTGGTGATCCAATAGTAGGTTCTTTTTATGATATTTTGGGAACTGAGGACGCTTATAATGCAGACCAGGAATTTAGTAGACTACCAAACAGAAATGGACATTTGGTAAGAATAGAATATGATACTAGTGGATCATACACTTCAAATGGATATAGTAATGGTTACAAAGATGATTTATATAAAGGTTTAACATATTTGAAGTGGCAAAATATAGCAACTGATTTTAATATTCAAAGAGTTGTATGGTCTTCATGGGTTTGGTATGTTTCTCAAGGCTATGGAAGAGATTACATGGGTAGTAATTATGTATTGGAAAACAAAGATATCCGTGATAATGAAGCTTTTGAGACTGTAAAATATTATTGTGGAAGAGATTCATATGTCCCTAGTGACATAACTCCTAGCGTATATGATGCTGATTCGTATTATAATTATGGAGGGCCTGTTAGAAATGGAAAAGATGGTGACTATGTTGAACCTCGTTCAGGACATTATCATGATTCACAAGATAGAAATGGAGATGGGAAAGTTTCAGTTGAAGAACAATTAAATGGAAGAAGTGTTGAAGAGTGGAGAAGAGATATTATAGCTGGACTTGAAGCTACTTATGGACCATTATCTAGAACAATACAATTTGCGACATTTGAATATCAAATCATTAAAAGAAATTTCCCTGTTGTTTCACTTCAGGATGACATTCATGCATATGTTGATCAAGTAAATGATCAAGGTGAGCATAGATTACCATCATATACTTTTGGACCTTATAAGATTAGCATGATGGATGGAGGCTATAATTATGGAAATGAATTGTGCTCGAATCGTGAGTCTGGAGAAACTTTAAAGCTTAAAGAGTTAGTCTATAATGAAATAACAGGAGGCAATTTTGGCCAGAAGGCTGGTAATACTTTTTTAACATCGGAATTTAAAGTAAAAGTAAAATATCGTAACAGCGGTGAAAAAGTAATAAAAACTACAATAAAACCTAAGTATGATGATCCTGAAGCATTTAATGATGAAGTAGTTCATTCATATCAAAATGATTCATTTGTTCCTGGAGGTGTAGTATTAGTAGATCCTGAAGGAAATGCTTTAGAAGAAGGATTTCCAAAGTTTGATGAAGATTTTTATATTAGATATTATGTTGATGATAATGAGAATACTTTGGAAAAATTAGTTGGTTCTGATATATCTTTCACTTACATGGGAGATGAAATGAAAGTTTCAGGATACAGATTTAAAAGCAGTAAATTAGCTTATTCAATTCATTATAATTTATGTAAGTATTATGATAGACAGGAGGCTCAGTCAGGTGCTTTTAAAGAACTAAAAAGTGAATATGAAAGATTTGATTATGACTTAAATGAAAAAGCACACAAAGCATGGAAAGAAAAACAAGAAGGAGGAGAAATATATATATATAAACAATATACAGGAGGAAATGATTCTGCTAATGTTAAAGATGCTATAAAAATGTTAGAAGATGGTATAGCCAAAAGTTCCAATAGAATGGTTTCTCCAAAAGACGTTACAGTCTCATGGGAAGACGATTTATGGACAGATTGGGATTCCAACAAGGTTCTTAATAGATATATGCATCAAGAAGGTGGACGATCTAGAGAACAAGATAGGGTAGATGGAATATTTTTAAATGGTTGTGATTACTTAAAGGAAGAGTTGGAGCTTATAAACCCATATCCAGGTATAGATCCTATACCAATTCGTACACCAGCGGTTTCTGGTACTGGCAAAGCTTTCTTCCCTGAATATAATGATATTGATACTTTCTACAATAATCAGGAAAAAGATTTTTGGTTTGTTTATAATACATATGGTATGGGATCAAATCAATCAGGAACAGGAATGGGATTTAGAAGTTTATCACCACAATCATATGATAATGGATGTCATGATGATGAGTGGACTATTAATCCAAATTTATCTTTAGAAGACGCTATTTATGAACAATTAGGTGAGTGGGGAAATTTAGGTAAATATAGAGAATCTTATATCTTAGACTTAGTTGAAGGTGGTTTTATAAGAAGCTTAGATAATAGATGTGGTTGTCAAACCTGTAATTGCGGAGATGAATGTACTTGTGGAACTTGCCAATGTTGTACTTGCAGTGATTGTAGTGATGAAGATGATGGATGTGATGATTGTGATAGACCGTGTGGTTGTGATTGTGAAGGAGACCCTTGTGGATGTTATTATCATACTTTAGTATTTGAAAAAAACATTAAATTTAACTTTTATTGTGGATATAGAAGAGATATAGATCCTTTAGGAGGAGATGAAAGTAATACTGATAATTTTAACTGCACATTGAAAAGTTATCGTATTGGAAATGGTGCACAACCATGGTCAATAACTTTCAATGAACCTGGAGTGGATAATTATATACAGATTTCTGATTACAATAAAACAGATGAAGAAATAAAACAAGAAATGATTGACACGGCAACTAGAATTATCAGAGAGAAATTGAGAGATAAAATAGTTGAATTTATTAATCAAACTCGTGCTTTATTAAAAGACTGGATATATCATAAAAACAAGCCTGAACATGGTGCTTATGCTGGATTATATATTCCATATATTATGCCAGATACCAATGATGAAGGATGTGCGTTGCCTTTTGTCGAAGAAGAAAATACTGGATTTCAACCAATGATAGCAGAAATTTCAGGTATCTCTGGAGAATCTTGGCATACTAGAGATGGTGAACTAAAACTTCCAGGATATGAGATAAATATGTATCTAGGAGGAAATGTTACTGAAGAAAAAGAAGGAATGAAAGGTGATGGATACACCAATGTTGTAGGCTCAGGAGGAGGAATAGAAGTCTCCTTATATAATGAAGATTTGAAAATGTTTGTTGCTCTTACAACTACTGATCAAAATGGTAATTATGGATTCCAATATGTTAATCCTCTGCACCAATATAAGGTTGTATTTAAATATAATGGAATGCAATATCTAACAGAAACAGAATATAAGCGAGATATGAGCGATCCAGGTAATCAACCTGGTGAAACTGGTGGCCGAGTCAATTCGGTCGAAAGTGGAACAGGAGATCCTATAACAGAAATAGAACCAACAAATACAGGACAAGTGTTTACAAGTGGTGATTTAGATTCATATAGAAGAGATGAAGTAAACAAAAGATTTACTACGATAGAAGCTGCAGAAAACAATGATCAATCTGCATATGGTAGTTATACTGATAAAGATAACAATCCTTCTAAAGCTTATGGTTGGTATACTAAAATCAAGAACAATAATAGACAATATGTTAGAAATGGAACTAATGGTATAGGAGCTCTTTTAACATCAGAAACAGAAACTGATGCTATGGATTACAATTTTGGAGCAGAAAATCAAGGCGCTGTGAGGTATGCTGATGTCTATAATAAATTTAAAGAAATTTCTACACATCCTGATATTAGCAAAGACACGTTATCACCATATCTACCTTTAACGGAAACTGGAAGAGATGTTGCTTATGATGGTGACTATTATTACAAAGCAAAAATTGAAGAATTAGATGGCATTTTAGGAGACTTAAGTGAAGATAGGCAAGTTATAAATTATTTGGAAAATACTTTTGTAACAGCTGTTACAAATTATTATCCTTATATTAATAAAACTAGATATTGGTTAGAAACTTTGGATAAAACTAAAGATGATCATACACCTAAAGATAATTATCCTACTAAAAATATAAAAATCGATGGTGAGTTAATAATAGACTTATTTGCTGGAAAAAATTCAACTAAAAGTTGGGTATATTCAGTCTATAATTCAAAAACAGGTGATGTAGAAGATGATAAACACAACAAATTAACTAACCAAGATCAATCTAGACATGTTGATACTATCTTTAAGAGAAGGACTACTGCTGATATTGCAATTGATTGTGATATTAGTAAAATTACAATTAAAGCAAATGGTAATGTACAAACGTATGATTATGCAGCACTAAAGGAAGGTAAGATTGAAGGTAAAGATGGTTGGAATGCTGATAATGATTCTGGAAGAAATGCAAATCTTCATAGCCTGGAGGAAAAGATTCAAGAATCATTGCTAAATGGTAAAACGGGATACCAGCGAGCGATTAATGAATCAGAATATCTATATAATGCTTCTGATTATGGATTAAAGGATACAAGAAACCTACAAGTATTTGTAACTTATAAAGTAATTGTTGCAAATGTAGGATCTGTTAATGTTAGAATTAATGAAATAACTGATTATTATGATTCATTCTATTTACAATTCTTTGATTCATATGAAAATGAACAAATAACTAGAGATAATACTGACTATGATGTTCTTAGTCCTATGAAAGTGTCACAAACTTCTGAAGCACATAGCCCTGCTACAAATTCAGAAGTTGGCCCTGCTGACTGCAATAATATGTACAAATCGTTATACTTAACGGATTTAAATTGGGATTTAGAACCAACAGATTATAGACAAGCAGAGATCACTTTTGAACAAACTAAAGATGAACATGGAAGAATTCATTTAACTCAAGATCTTCAAAATGGAACTATTCTTCGTCCTGATATGAACATTTTTGAAATTAATAGTTATACAACTTATGGAGCTGATGGTAATGGAAGTGAGACAGATGAATGGAGAGGTTTAGTTACAGAAAGATCAAATGTTGGAGATATAGAATCAAATGACTTCTATCAAAATAATCAAGATAAAAATGATGATTCTTTATATGGACATATAAAAGTATTTGAAGATCCTGTATATAATAGAATTGAATATGATACTGTACAAGCGCCAAATGTTGCGATATTTGTTCCAAAAGATGGACAAAAATCTACTATTTCAGGTAATACATTTGAGGATATTAGAGATACGGATAGTAAAAAAGATAATAAAAGTACTAACGCAGTAATTGGAAATGGTGTCTATGATACAAATAACAAAGATGTTCGAGATGATAATGATAAAGATAAACCAATAGATGGAGTCACGGTCCAACTGGTTGAACTCATAAAATGGGTAGATGATAAAGGATATACAGAATCTTACAAGACAAAAAAATATAGTAGTGATTACTATATTGGTGAAAAAATTTGGGATAGCACTTATTATCAATTAGAAAAATGTGATACTTATCATGCCCCTAATGATAATAGAAGATGGCAAACATCACCAATTGAATATATTCCTAGCGAAAATGCAGAACAAAATAATGTTGTTCAAAGGTATTCAAGTGGTTCTGGCAAATCAAGAGTAATTTTAAATGTAAAACCAGGAGTAGAGGGAGCGACCCAAAGCTACCTTGAGACGCCAGAGTCAGATATTGGTATAGGAGAGTATAAATTTGAAAATGTTCCACCAGGAGATTTCGTAGTAAGATTTATATATGGAGATACAACAGATACTGTTCTAATAAAAGAGAACAATGTTACTAAATTACTAGGAGGGGAATTAAACGCTCCTGGAGCTTCTGTAGATGCTGTTGGAAATACTATAACAGATCATGAGAGTAATCCAGATAATTATGGCTTCTTAGAGGGCACAGGATTTATAGGAACAACTGGTAAAAATGATAAATCTTATAATGGTCAAGATTTTAAATCTACTATTTATCAAACAAATTATGCAGACCCTGATAAGAGTTTTAAAGATATTAAAGGACCTAAATCAAATAATGGTTACACTATAAAAAGTGATGACTTTAAAGACTATACAAATTATGTAATGCAAAATTATAGCAATTCTAATGGTATAGACATGATGTATCCTATTGGAAATAAAACTGGTGAATATAATAAAGAAGCTAATAGTAATGACACTGCAGTGAAAGCTACTTTGTATTATTTCGATATAGAACAGAGTGATGATGATCATAACAAGAAAGACAAACTCTCAGATGCAAAAGATATTGATAGTTTTAGACAAAATAGTAATAACTATGCAAAAGGATATATTAATGATACTGAATATGGAGCTAGTGTTAAAGCAGCAAGGTTATTAAGACAAAATAATTCAATAACTGGTGTTGCTGATTCATCTATTGAAAATGAATCTAAAAACACTAAAGATAATAAAGAAAATGCTATTACATTACGTAATTATAGAGCAGAAGTCTTAGCTTCATGGAAAGAAATAGGAACATATACTTTTGGAACTGAATATAATAGTGCAAATCGTATGCAAGAACAAGAAAATCCAAGATTTAATGAAAATCAATCAGCGATGCAAAAAGAAATGCTTATAGAGTTTATGAAAAATACTAAGATGGTTGCCCAAACTGGTGTAATTCGTATGCAAAGTGAGTATAATACTACTGAGACAGAGACTGATTTTGATACTAATATGACAATGACTAATCAAGGCTTTATAGGAACTGGAAAACCTGAAGAATTGAAAAACTACAAAGGTGATGGTATTGATGTTAAACAAGACAAATATAAACGTGAGATTGTTGACAATGTTGATTTAGGATTAGTAGAAAGACCAGAAGCACAATTAAGACTTGATAAGAAAGTAACAAATATAAAAATTTCTCTTGCACAAGGTGAAACCTTATTTGATACAGGTAAGAGTGTAAATAATTTGTACTTTGGAATGCATAAAGGTCATAAATACTATACAATTAAAAATAGACTGAAGAGTGTAAGTATTGGGTCGAATACGAAGTCCACACCAGAATTGATTCAAGCATATATGGATGGAGAATTATTAAAAGGTGCTAATTTGGATATTACCTATGAATTTACTATTGATAATATAGGTGAAGTAGATTACTTAGACAGACAATTTTATTATGTTGGAACACCATATTCGACTGAAGAATGGAATATTGCTAGAACAAATGCAGATGAAGTACTAGATTATGTTTCAAATAATATTAGATTTGATTATAATGTTAATAGTACCTATGACGAAGTTTTAATTGATAGTGATAAACAACAATTAAAAGATTCATATTCTAAACTTACATGGAAAGTAAAAGGAGCTGCTCCATCAAATGCTTCAGAAATATTAAATTCAGGAAATTATAGTTATTATTACATTTATCCTTTAGGAATAAATTCTTCAGATAGCGGAAAACTCACTACAGATGTTAGTAACTCAGTTGCGATAGGCGGAGCAAGCAATAATAAAAATGATGACTTATTAAATAGAGAGTATTTGCCAGATGTTTTGTCTTATAACACTTTAATTACTACTAAAGGCTTATCAACAACAAAATATGATCCAAACAAGAAGAATTATGAGAGTAAGCAACAAGTAAAATTTAGTGATCAATATAATGCAAGTGAGAATGAGAGTTACTCTGATGGTGACACTGTTTACTCATATGGATTATTACCAACAACTCTAGACAAAAACAAGAAAGAAGATTATATGATAAAGACTCAATTAGTATTGAGCAGTACTTTATCAGAAGATGATCAAAGCTTGGTATATCCAAATCTTACTGAAATAGTAAGAATGTCTAATAGTGTTGGAAGAAGAGCATTTTATTCAACAGTTGGTAATCAACCAATATCTAATCAAAATTATGGTAATGATGTGCCAACACGTGAAAAAGATGAACCATATAGAAAATATAGTAAATATAATCCAGTAGATGTAGTTACTCCTATTGAGATAGATGCAGATAGTTCACAAAGCGTAAGAATATTACCACCTACAGGATTTAATAAAAATAATTCTAACTTATATTTCGCTATAATTGGAGCATCGGCTATTATAATTGTTTCAATATTTATGA
>OCTW011590263.1_pt1 | contig 13762 bp, 10 predicted proteins | sample 1539671 | NCBI WGS metagenome assembly OCTW01 (sample SAMN02144230, study PRJEB22623) | gut metagenome | biome: sheep rumen | host: Ovis aries | place: New Zealand | reverse complement strand
AAACTATGAAACGGCAAGTACAACCGTAACGCTGAAGGTAACACCGAAGGCAGTGACCGTCACGGCGGAAAACAAGAGCAAGACCTATGGAGCCGCTGATCCGGAGCTGACGGCAACAGTAAGTGGAACGCTGGATAACGATACTGTCAGATATACGCTGAGTCGTGAAAAAGGCGAAGCCGTCGGCACGTATGCGATCACACCAACCGGAAAAGCAAGCCAGGGCAACTATACGGTGAGTTATGTTCTGGGAATGCTGAGGATAACGGACGATGGCGTGGATCCGAGGCTGGTGGTAACGAAGACCCATGACGGCAAGGCGTACCAGCCGGGCGAGGAGATCGTGTTCCGGATTCAGGTGACCAACATCTATGACAGCGCCCGGACGATCCGCCTGATCGAGCAGGACGGCGTCGTGATCAAGGGCGAATCGGTCTTCAAAGACGTGCAGCCGGGTGCTGCCGTGACCGCGGAGGCGGTGCATGTCGTGACGGCGGAGGACGTCGCGAACGGAAGCTATACGAACCATGTAACCGCTCACTTCGACGGCTCCGGAAAGGAATTCGGGGCGGAGGATAAGGTGGATTCGTTCGCTCATCTGACGCTGGCCAAGAAGGTCACGAGCCGTCCGGCAAACGGAAGCAGCTACGCGCTGGGCGAGACGATCCGCTACGACATCACGGCGAAGAACGAAGGCACGACGGCCCTGGAAGAGGTGAAGATCGAGGACGCTCTGACCGGCGAGAGCTGGACGGCTGATTCTTTGGCGGCCGGTGAGAGTCGGAGCTTTGAGACGAGCTGGACCGTGACCGAGGAGGATATCCGGAAAGGCCATGTGAGCAATGTGGCGACCGGAAGCGCGAAGGCCGGAGACGGCGATCCGGTGGTGCCGGATCCCGGAAAGGCGGACGTACCGACGGAATCCCCGAATCCGGGGCTGTATCTGGAGAAGACCTCCGATAAGGAAGGCGAGGTGAAGCTGGGCGAGACGCTGAAGTATACCGTCCGGGTGCTTAACAACGGTAATGAGACGTTGACGGACATCATGGTGACCGATGAGATGACCGGCGACGTCTGGGAGGCGGGCACGCTCAAGCCGGGCGAGTCAAGAACCTTCGAGACAAAGTACACGGTGACGGAAGCTGATCTCCGGAAGGGATCAGTGCTGAACCGGGTGACCGCGACCGGCAAGGATCCGGACGGCAAAGAGCCGCCGGTGGTGCCGGGCGAGACGGAAAATCCGACGGAGCCGGCGAAGGCGCATCTGACGCTGAAGAAGACGACGACCAGCCGGCCGGAGAACGCAGCGGGCTACGCGGCGGGCGAGAAGATCACCTACCGGATCGAGGCGGTGAATGACGGAAATCAGACGCTGACGGATGTGAAGGTGACGGACGAGCTGACCGGCGGAAGCTGGACCATCGATTCCCTGAAGCCGGGTGAGACGAAGGCATTCGAGACGTCGTATACCGTGACGGAGAAGGATATGGTGGCAGGCTGTGTGATCAACGAGGCGACAGCAAACGGCAAGGACCCGGACGGCAAGGAGCCGCCGGTGACGCCGGGCGAGACAGAGGATCCGACGAAGCCCGGGAAGGCGCACCTCACGCTGACCAAGACGGCCACCAGTCAGCCGAAGAACGCGGCGGGCTATACGGTTGGCGAGACGATCACGTACCGGATCGAGGCGGCAAACGACGGAAATGTGACGCTGACGGACGTCACGGTGACAGACGCGCTGACCGGCGGAAGCTGGACGGTGGAGTCGATGGCGCCGGGTGAGACGAAATCGTTTGAGACATCCTATGTGGTGACGGAGAACGACCGGAAGAACGGCCGGGTCGTCAATGTGGCGACAGCGACCGGGAAGGATCCGGCGGATCATGAGCCGACGGTGGTGCCGGGCGAGACGGAGGATCCGGTCAGGAAGACGGCGGACTCTGCGGCGCCGGGCGGCGGAACAGCCGCTCCCTCCGCGAAGGTGACGTCGGTGAAGACCGGGGACGCGTCGAAGCCGGAGCTGTATCTGATCCTGCTGCTGGCCGCGCTGGCGGCAGCGGCCGGAGCGGGCGCTGCCGGCAGAAAGAAACGCCGCGGATAAGAGCAGGCCGTGCCGGTGACGGAACGGGATATGTTCCGGCCGGCATGACCGGGAGACATTGAGGCAAGGCGGCAGAGCGAAGCTCTTCTCCCAAGGCAGGGAGCAGGCAGGGCGGCCGGACGGCGATCGGAGGATCGCGGCCCGGCCGCCCTGCTTATTTCGGAATCAGTGGGGGATAACGGCGCAGAGGAATGATTTCGATCGACTGTATCGGCGGAAATGTGCGGATTTCCCGCGTGGATTCCGGTTGAGATTCCGGATAGATGGGAATAAAATATGGATCACAGTGAAGACGGCGCCACGAGCGGCTCCGGAACGGCTATGAATAATTTCCTCCAATTCATATTGACAATATAGGAATATCGGCGTATGATCCCATCATACAGCCAAAACGACAAAGAGAAAGGAGTTTCCTATGAAGAATACCCTTCTGAAGAAGACTTTGACACTGGCTCTTGCCTCGGCTCTCGCCGTTGGCACATTCGCGGCGCCGGCCTTCGCTTCGGCGTCGGGCGCTTCCTCCGCAGCTTCCGCGGCGGAACCGACGGAAGTGGCCGGCACGGCCATCGATGCATCGGCCTATGACGCGCTGATCGCCGCCGGCCCGGTGGCGGACGACAAGGATATCGAAGCCAGCAGCTGGGCGAGCGCGGTGAAGAAGGCCGGCAAGCTCAGGGTCGGCGGCACCCGCACATCCCAGCTTTTCAGCCAGCTGGACGAGACGGACAACAGCGTCCGCGGCTTCGACGCCGGACTTTACGAGCTGCTCGCCCGCTACATCACGGGGTCGGAATCCAGCTATGAGCTGACGCAGGTGGATTCCAGCACACGCGAGTCCGTTCTGACCAGCGGTCAGGTGGATGCGGTGTTTGCCACCTACTCGATTACAGACGAGCGGAAGAAAGTCATCAGCTTCGCCGGCCCGTACTATACCTCCCAGCAGGCGATTCTCGTAAAGAAGGACAACACCGACATCAAGAGCGTCGATGATCTCGCGGGCAAGACGGTTGCGACCCAGTCCGGCTCGACAGGACCGGATATTCTTGCGCAGTACGCGCCGGAGGCGACGGTTCAGGAGTTCGCGAATGATACCGAGGCCCGCACTGCGCTTTCCCAGGGCCGTGTGGATGCGTATGTCACAGATTACACGCTGATTCTGAACGCGCTGGTCAAGGATTCCGACACCTTCGCGGTCGCGGGCGACGTGTTCGGTCCGGAGGACAACTACGGCATCGGCCTTCCGAAGGACTCCGACGGTGTCGCCTTCGTCAATGCCTTCCTCAAGAAAATCGAGGACGACGGGACATGGGCGAAGCTCTGGAAAATCTCCATCGGGGACCGCACGGGTATCACGAACGTGCCGAATCCGCCGGCCATCGCCGAATAAGCAGGACCGGACGATCATTCCGGAAAAGACGGTTCAGATTCATAAGCGGAGCGAAGCCAGGAGAAAGACGGGGCCGCCGCGCAGGCAGTGCGGAGAACACACCGGGGAACCGGACAGCTGCCGCGAAAGCGCGGCCGATGAAATCCGCGGAGCCGGAGAACAAGCATAGACAAATGCCATGGAGCCGATCCATGGCATTTGTGATATAATCGACGCAACACGGCGACATACCCGGAAAAGAGGACTGTATGACGATCGGAGAACTGCTGGCTCAGTTTGGAAACAAATATCTTGTGGCGATGCTGACGACATGGAAGCTGACGGCCGTCTCCTTCGCCTTCGCGCTCCTGATCGGCGTGGCCGTGACCGTGATGCGGACCTGTCCGGTCCGGCCTCTGCGGATGCTGGGCGATTTCTATGTGCAGGTTTTCCGGAACATTCCCGGCGCGGCGCTGCTGATGGTGCTGGTCTACGCGCTGCCGTATCTCGGCGCGGTGCTGCCGTATGGAAACTGCGTGGTGATCGCGACGACGCTGATTCCGTCCGCCTTCTGCTCGGAGTATCTGATGAGCGGCATCAACACGATCGGCATCGGCCAGATCGAGGCGGCCCGTTCGCTGGGCATGACCTTCGGGAAGATGATGCGGCGCATCGTAATTCCGCAGGCGGTGCGCTCCTCGGTGCTCCCGATGACGAATCTGCTGATCGCGACGATGCTGACGACCTCGCTCGGTTCTCAGGTTCCGCTGAACCCGCAGGAGTTGACAGGACTCGTTTCCTATATCAATACGCACGCGGTGGGCGGCGTGACCGCGTTCCTCATATCGGCCCTGCTGTACTGCGCGACGGCGGTCGTGATCGGCCAGATCGGAAGCGCGATCGACCGGCGCGTGCGGATCATCCGGTGAACGCCGGCCTGACGCCGTTTCATGGAGATAGATCCGGACAGGCGGCCGTCACCGGAGCGTTTCGGCGGAAAGACGCAGGGAAACAGGCCGCGGAGCGCCGGGAGGACGAACCGCGGGACACGGCGGAAAGTCGCCGCAGAAAGGAAGACTCAGCCTATGAGCGCAGACAATCGAAGCGTACGGGACGCTCTCTACGAGACGCCGGGGCCGAAGGCACGGCGCCGGGTACGGGCTGCCACCGTCCTTTCGCTGGCGGCGATTGCATTTCTTATATGGAAATGCATCCGCCTGTTCGCGGAGAACGGCCAGCTGGACACGCGGTACTGGTCATTTTTTACAAAAATCACGACATGGCGCTTCCTCGGGAGCGGACTTCTGGGGACGCTGGCGGTGGCGGCGGCTTCCGGCGCGCTGGCCTTTGGGCTGGGGCTGCTCTTTATGCTGGGGCGGATCAGCCGGTCGGGCTGGCTCCGGGCCGTCAGCGCGGCGCTGATCGAATTCACCCGCGGCGTACCGACGCTGCTTTTCATCTATTTCTTCTTTCTGGCGGCGCCGCAGATCGGCATCACGCTTCCGTCCTTCTGGAAGATCGCGCTGCCGGTCGCGATCTCCGCGTCGGGCGTGGTGGCGGAGGTGCTCCGCTCGGGCGTCAACGCCGTTCCGAAGGGGCAGCGGGAGGCCGCTTTGTCGCTCGGGATGCAGGAGAGCCATGCGTTCTTCCGGATCATCCTTCCTCAGGCGATGCGATACATCGTACCGTCTCTGATCTCGGAACTCGTGATCGTCGTCAAGGATACCACCTTTGCGTATGTGGTGAATTTCCCGGATCTGATGCAGGACGCGAAGGTGCTGATCTCCAACTACGACGCGCTGCTGTCGGTCTATCTGACGATCGCGGTGATCTATATTCTGATTAACTACGCACTGAACAGGCTGTCGGTTTTCGCCGCGGCGAAAACGGGAACGAAGCCGGTCCTGACCCGGTAAGGAGGAACAGATGGCGAATGAAACGGAGAAGGGTACGCCCCTGATCGAGCTTCGGCATGTGGAAAAGCACTACGGTTCGCTGCATGTGCTGAAGGATGTGAATCTCAGCGTGGATCGCGGCGAGGTGGTCGTGATCGTCGGACCCTCCGGATCCGGAAAATCCACGCTCTGCCGGACGATCAACCGTCTGGAAAGCATTGACAGCGGCGAGATCCGGATCGACGGCCAGCCGCTTCCGGAGGAGGGACGCGCGCTGGCTCAGGTCCGTTCCCGGATCGGGATGGTCTTCCAGAGCTTCAATCTGTTCGCGCATAAGACGATTCTGGAAAATGTCACGCTCGCCCCGATGGATGTGCTGCATGTCCCGAAGGAAGAGGCGGAGAAGGAAGCGATGAAGCTCCTGAAGGAGGTCGGCGTCGACTCACAGGCCGGGAAAGTCCCGGCGCAGCTTTCCGGAGGCCAGCAGCAGCGTGCCGCGATCGCCCGCTCGCTGGCGATGCACCCGAAGGCGATGCTGTTTGATGAGCCGACATCCGCACTGGATCCGGAGATGATCAATGAAGTGCTGGACGTGATGATCCGGCTCGCGAAGGACGGGATGACGATGGTGGTCGTCACCCATGAGATGAACTTTGCGCGGCGGGTGGCCGACCGGATCGTTTTTATGGCGGACGGCGCGATTCTCGAGGAGCAGGAGCCCGAGGCGTTTTTTGCCCATCCGCGGACGGACCGGGCGAAGGAGTTTCTGGAATCCATTCAGGGACACTGAGAAGGAAAAACGCCGGAAATCCGGCGGAAAGGGGATGCAGTCCGCGGCAGACGCGGGCTGAGAGAAAACAGTACCGCGGCGGACAGCCGGATCAGCGGCCGCTGGCGGATGCATGTTACTGGAAAAGAGGGGGGAAAATGCGAGCGATTCGGATTGTGATTCCGGTTCTGCCTTGCAATATTGATCACTATATTGACGCGATGCGGGCTTTGGGAGCGGAGCCGCTGGTGCGGACCGACGCGGAAGGGCTGGACGCCGGTTCGTTTGACGGCCTGCTGCTTCCGGGAGGAGGCGATATTGATCCGGCCTGCTACGGATGCGAGAACCGGGCCTGCATGATGGTCAGCGACGCGCTGGACGACCTGCAGAGCGCCTATCTGGACGCGGCGGTCCGGGCGGGAAAGCCGGTGTTCGGGATCTGCCGGGGGCATCAGCTGGTAAACGTCTATTTCGGAGGGACGCTGATTCAGGACGTGGAAACGGCCCGGGTGCATGCACGGGACGTGCTGACGGGCCCGGACAAGCGTCACGAAGCGGCGGTGAGCGGACCGGATTCCTATCTGCGGCCGCTGTACGGCGACCGGTTTCTCATCAACAGTTCGCACCATCAGGCTGTCGACCGGCTCGGCGAAGGGATGACCGCCGACCTCTACAGTGTCGGGGACCATCTGATCGAGGCTGCGCATCACCGGACCAAACCGGTCTGGACAGTGCAGTGGCATCCGGAGAGGTGCTTCCCGAGTGAGGAAGAGCCGGATCTTGTGGACGGGAGGACCGTTCTCCGGTTCTTTCTCGACCGGGTGCGGGAGCGGATGACGGAGTGAAAAACGGCTCATGCCGGCGGAAGAGACAATACACACGGCGAGGCGAATGCTGTGCAGCCCGCTCGCGCCGGGCGGGAGCGGACGATACAGTGACGAAGGGAGGTCATGCCTATGTATTACGGCGGGTACGGCTACGGGGGAATTTATTTCGACTGGACATGGATTCTGCTGATTCTCGGGACGGCGGTCTGCCTGATCGCATCGGGTGTCATGCAGTCCATCGCGGGAAAGTACGCGAAGGTGCCCGCGTCAAGCGGCGTCACGGGCCGTGAGGCCGCGCGGACGATTCTTCAGTCAGCAGGCGTCTATAACGTTCAGGTGGGACATATTTCGGGCCGTCTGTCGGATCATTATGATCCGCGGACCAAGGTCGTGAATCTCGCGGACGAGAGCTTTGACAGCGCTTCGATCACCGGGATCGGCGTTGCGGCCCACGAGTGCGGCCACGCGATTCAGGACCACATCGGCTATCTGCCGCTGCGGATCCGCTCCGCTCTGGTTCCGGCGGTCAATATCGGCCAGAACCTCGGCTGGCCGCTGTTTCTGATCGGGCTGATCTTCAGCATGCAGCCGCTTCTGACGGCCGGCATCCTGCTTTTCTCGATCGCGGTGCTGTTCCAGCTGGTGACGCTTCCGGTGGAGATCGACGCGTCCCGCCGCGGCCTTCAGATGCTGAAGCGTACCGGACTGGTCGAAGAGCGGGAGCGCGGAATGGCCCGCAGCGTGCTGATCGCCGCGGCGATGACCTATGTCGCCGGGCTCGCGTCCTCGCTCCTCCAGCTTCTGCGTCTGGTGATTCTGGCGAACAGCAGCCGGCGGGACGACTGAAGACGACGCGCAGTGCGGAGGGATCCGGGTGGACGGCCAGCAGATCATCATCACCAGAAACGGAAGATTATAAAATTCCCTGTTGCCAAAACCCCATCCGGCATGGTATAGTCTTCGTGGCCGGTTGGTCAAGCGGCTAAGACGCCGCCCTCTCACGGCGGAATCAAGGGTTCGATTCCCTTACCGGCTACGAAAGCTCTCATGCAGGATGCATGAGAGCTTTTTTCGTTGCAGAGGCGGCAGAAAGGAGGAAGCGGCGTTGCAGAAGCGATGCGACTGCGCGTTTTACGGGAAGGATACCTGGTGCATTTCCAGAATCCGGCTGTTCAGAGATTTCTCGCCGGAGATCCAGAAGAAGCTGATCCGTGAGGCGGTTCATTCGGAGCATCCGAAGGGAAGCACGCTGGTTTCCGAGGGGGATGAAATCCGGTCGGTACTGATCATACGGAGCGGCAAGGTCAAGACCCGCCGCATCGAGGCTTCCGGCGAGGAGCATATTCTGGATGTGCTGCACGACGGCCAGGCGGTCTGGCACGGCATTTTTCTGAAGAATCCGCAATATCGCTATGATGTTGTCTGTCTGACGGACGTGACGCTATGCGAGATTCCGAGAGAGGAGCTGACCGGCGTTTTCAGGAGGAATCCGCAGGTGTCCATGAATCTCATCGGGATGCTGAGCACCGAGCTGGAGGAGGCAGAGGAGAAAATCCTGCTGCTGTCGATCCGGGAACCGCAGAAACGGATCGCGGAGTTTCTTCTCTGGCGGGATCATCGCTGTCTCGGCGACGAGATCCATCTGAAGCTCGATGACATCGCGTCTTCCGTCAACCTCCGGATCGAGACGGTGAGCCGGAATCTCGTTCGGATGGAACGGGAAGACCTGGTGGCGCGCGTGGGAAGAGGGCGGCTTAAGGTGCTGGACAGAGAGCGGCTCCGGGCGTACGCAGGGGAGGAGGAGGGGCACGTTTTGTCCGACGGAAAAAACATCTGATATTTGATCCTGATCAAAGAACTGAAGACGGACTTCTGGTATCTTCAAGGTGTCCTGAGAAGAGCGGAGGATGAATCGCCTGTCCCGAATCCGGGGCGGGCGATTTGTGTATGACAGGAGCCAGGCAGACAGGGCGGCAGCGGGGTCCCGCTGTATCGGACGGCAAAACTTTCCGGAGACGGTGCAGGGCAGCGGCGGGGCTTCTGACGGCGCCGGGCGGCAAAAGACCGTACGGGATCCGCCGGCCCGCAGGAAGAAAGGAAGGAAGATGACCAGAGGCAGGATTCATTCGATTGAGACGTTCGGGTCGGTGGACGGGCCGGGGATCCGGTTCGTGGTTTTTCTGAAGGGCTGTGCGATGCGGTGCCGGTTCTGTCATAACGCGGATACATGGGACGGCCGGTCCGACGACTGCCGGACAGCGGATGAGGTGATGGCGCAGGCGCTCCGGTACAGGAGCTACTGGGGAAGCCGGGGAGGCATCACAGTCTCGGGCGGCGAACCGCTTCTTCAGATTGATTTCCTGCTGGAGCTCTTCCGGAAGGCGAAGGCGGCGGGAATCCACACGGCGATCGATACGGCGGGGCAGCCGTTTACGAAAGAGGAGCCGTGGTTCGGAAAGTTCCGGGAACTGATGCGGTACACCGATCTGCTGCTTGTGGACATCAAGCAGATCCGGCCGCTGAAGCATGTACGTCTGACCGGCGTACCGAACGGCAATATTCTGGACATGATCCGGTATCTCGATTCGATCGGGAAGCCGGTCTGGATCCGTCAGGTGCTCGTGCCCGGGTGGACGGACGATCCGGAGGATCTGAAGGAGGAGAGACGGTTCCTCGATACCCTTCACAATGTGGAGCGGGTGGAGGTTCTCCCCTATCACACGATGGGCGCCTACAAGTGGGAGAAGCTCGGCGTTCCGTATCCGCTGGCCGGGATCCGGCCTCCGACGGAGGAACAGGTGAGGCAGGCAGAGGCGATCCTCGGCGCCGGGGAATTCGCCGGGCAGCCGGAGGCGGGCCGGACGGCGTGAGACGGCCGGCCCGGCGCACAAAAGACTGCCTCACGGCGGGATGAGCAGGCCGGTGCACAAAAAGCCCGCCATGCGGCGGAATGCTCAGACAGATGCTCAAAGAGCCAGTCCGCAGCGGCTTCCGGATGCATGTACCGGATCGAATGACGAAAAGAGAGAAAGGAAGGAAAAGATGAGAGAGGAATGGCGAAGCTTTCGGGGAAACAGATGGACCGATGAGATCGACGTGAGAGCCTTCATTCAGGATAACTATACGCCCTATGACGGAGACGAGAGCTTTCTTGAGGGGCCGACGGAGGCGACCGAAGCGCTCTGGAACCGGGTGCAGGAGCTGCAGAAGGAAGAGCGCCGGAAGGGCGGCGTGCTGTCCTGCGAGACGGAAGTGGTTTCCGGACTGACCGCCTACGGGCCGGGCTATATCGATCCCGCGCTGAAGGATCAGGAGAAGATCGTGGGTCTTCAGACGGATCAGCCGCTGAAGCGGGCCTTCATGCCCTACGGCGGCATCAAGATGGCCGAGGAAGCGGCTGAAAACTACGGCTATCACGTCAACGACAAATTCCACAAAATCTTCACGGAATACCACAAGACCCATAATCAGGCGGTGTTCGACGCCTATACGCCGGAGATGCGGAAGGCGAGACATTCCCATATCATCACAGGGCTGCCCGACACCTACGGACGCGGCCGGATCGTCGGGGATTACAGAAGAGTCGCGCTGTACGGTATCGACGCTCTGATCGAGTGGAAGCGGGAAGATTTCGCGAACTGCGGCGACGGTACGATGACCGATGACATCATCCGCCAGAGGGAGGAGATCACCGACCAGATCCGTGCGCTCAAGGGCATGAAGCAGATGGCGGCGGCGTACGGCTTCGATATCTCCGGTCCGGCCCGCAGCGCCCGGGAGGCAGTTCAGTGGCTGTACTTCGGCTATCTGGCGGCGATCAAGACGCAGAACGGCGCCGCGATGTCCGTCGGCCGGATCTCCACGTTTCTCGATATTTACATCGAGCGGGACCTCCGGGAAGGCACGCTCACGGAGCGGGAGGCGCAGGAGCTGATCGATCATCTGACGATGAAGTTCCGGATGGTGAAGTTTGCCCGGATTCCGAGCTACAACCAGCTGTTTTCCGGCGACCCGGTCTGGGCGACGCTGGAGGTGGCCGGCACCGGCCTCGACGGCCGCCCGATGGTCACGAAGAATGACTTCCGGTTCCTCCATACGCTGGAGAATATGGGTCCGTCGCCGGAGCCGAACCTCACGGTGCTTTACAGCTCCCGCCTTCCGAAGGCCTTCAAGGCTTACGCGGCGGCGATCTCGATCCGTACCTCCTCGATCCAGTACGAGAACGACGATGTGATGAAACCCGTCTGGGGCGACGACTACAGCATCTGCTGCTGCGTCAGCGCGACGCAGACCGGAAAGGAGATGCAGTTCTTCGGGGCGAGAGCCAATCTCGCGAAATGCCTCCTGTACGCGATCAACGGCGGAAAGGATGAAAAATTCACCGACAAGGACGGCTCGCCCATGCAGGTGGGGCCGGAGTACGCGCCGATCACGTCCGAATACCTCGACTACGGCGAGGTGGTGGAGAAGTACGACCGGATGATGGACTGGCTGGCCGGCCTCTACGTCAATACGCTGAACCTGATTCAGTACATGCACGACAAATACTATTACGAGGCTGCGGAGATGGCTCTGATCGACACCGACGTCAGGAGAACCTTCGCCACCGGCATCGCCGGCTTCAGCCATGTCGTCGACTCGCTCTCCGCGATCCGATACGCGAGGGTGAAGACGGTCCGGGCGGAGAACGGGATGGTCACGGATTATCAGGTGGAAGGCACGTTCCCGCGGTACGGCAATGACGACGAACGCGCCGACGCCATCGCCGTCTGGCTTCTGAAGACCTTCATGAAGAAGATCCGTAAGCACCATACCTACCGGAATTCCGAGCCGACGACGTCCATTCTGACGATCACCTCCAACGTGGTCTACGGGAAGGCCACCGGTGCGCTTCCGGACGGCAGAGCAGCCTATACGCCGTTTTCACCGGGTGCGAATCCGGCGTACGGAGCGGAGCAGAACGGACTGCTCGCCTCCCTCAACAGCGTGGCGAAGCTTCCGTACACATGGGCGCTGGACGGCATCTCCAACACGCAGACGATCCATCCGGACGCGCTCGGACACAGCGAGGACGAGAGAAAGGAAAATCTCGTCAGCGTGCTGGACGGCTATTTCGATCAGGGCGCGCACCATCTTAACGTCAATGTCTTCGGCATCGAGAAGCTGAAGGACGCGATGGAGCATCCGGAGAAGCCGGAGTACGCGAACTTCACGATCCGGGTCAGCGGCTACGCGGTCAAATTCATCGATCTGACCCGTGAGCAGCAGCTCGACGTCATCGCGCGTCAGGCGCATAAGAGAATGTGACAGGCATCCGTCGGCGGCGCGCGTCCGGGGGGAATGGGCGTCCGCGGCGCGGACGGGCGCCGCGGGCCGGCGGAAGCGCCGCCGCCCGTCAGATTCACCAAATTTTGCCAAAGCGGCAGTCCGCTCTTGCATCTGCAATATCTTGTGCTATCATAGGAAAAGATGCGCAAAATCGTGTGGAGGCGTGGAGATGAACGGAGAAGTACAGTCTGGGATTGACGCGGGAAAAAGATCAGTGATCGCGCAGCTGCTGCGCCGCGGCGAGTCGGTGGAGCGGATCTCGACGATCTGCCATGTGCCGGCGATGGAGGTCGAGCGGATTCTCGACCGGATGGTTCGTCTCGCCTGCTTCGACTGAAACGGTCCGGCAAGACCGGTTCCGGATTCAAAATATGCAATCGATTTCATAAACAGAGCGCCTAAAATCGCCGCCGGTCTGATCCTTCCGATGGTCAGACTGGCGGCATTTCTGCAAAGGCGGGTGAGCGGGCGGGTACATGTTCCACAAAAAAGCGAAAATCTCTGACGGGATATTGTTTCAGTGTTCACCTGCAATTTATCATCGCTTTAGCGCACTAAAATTTATGCATTGACAAGGAGGAAACGCAAGGCTATAGTATTGAACTGATTCAGAACGTAGGGTTCGTGTATATCGGATCAAACAAAAAGAGCGGATTCGAGTACGGCGGAACGGACATTCTGGTCATCCATTCGATCCTTATTAATAGAAGGAGGAACTGTTATGAAAGCAAAGAAAATCATGGCCCTGGCACTGACCGCGGTGATGACCTGCGGCCTTGGCGCCGCCTCTGTTCCGGCGGCGGACAAGACTTTCAAGATCGGCGCCATCGGACCGCTGACCGGAGCGGCCGCGAACTACGGCACGGCTGTCATCAACGGCACGCAGATCGCTGTCGATGAGATCAACGCGGCGGGCGGCATCAACGGATACCAGATTGAGTATAAGAACGAGGATGATGAGCTGGACAACGAGAAGTCCGTCAACGCGTATAACACGCTGAAGGACTGGGGTATGCAGATGCTGGTCGGCCCGACGACCTCCGCGTGCAGCATCGCCGTCTCCGAGAAGACCAAGGCGGACAGCATGTTCCAGCTGACGCCGTCCGGCTCCGCGAAGGACTGCACGAAGTATGACAACGTCTTCCGTGTCTGCTTCTCCGATCCGGCGCAGGGCACCAAGTCCGCCCAGTACATCGGCGAGAACGGACTGGCGAAGACGGTCGGCGTGATCTATGATTCCTCCGACGTGTATTCTTCCGGCATCTATCAGAACTTCGTCACGGAAGCCAAGAACCAGGGCTTCGACGTTCCGGTTCAGGAAGCCTTCACCGCTGACTCCAACACGGATTTCTCCGCGCAGCTTCAGAAGTGCAAGGACGCCAACGTGGATCTGATTTTCCTTCCGATCTATTACACGCAGGCCGGCACGATTCTCACGCAGGCCGCTTCGATGGGTATCCAGTCCAAGTTCTTCGG
>OCTW011368007.1_pt1 | contig 13764 bp, 6 predicted proteins | sample 1539671 | NCBI WGS metagenome assembly OCTW01 (sample SAMN02144230, study PRJEB22623) | gut metagenome | biome: sheep rumen | host: Ovis aries | place: New Zealand | reverse complement strand
TGTAACTGCAATGTATATAGCAAATAATTCAAAGTAGTTCTTTATATTGTTCTTTTGAATTGAGTTTTTTGCTTCAATATCCACTTTTTCAATTATATTATCCCCATTTTTTATTATAATTTCGCCTATTTTGCTTCCCGCTTCTACTGGTGCTTCAAGGTAATTTATATTATGTACTTCTGCTGAGAGTTCTTTGTTTGTTGCTATTTGTTTTATTTTTATTTTTCCAAGTTTCGTTTTTAATTTTGATGTTCCTTTGTTTATTGTTATTCTACTTTCATTTGCATTTTTCCACAGTTCATACTCTTCTTGTGCAGTTTCTTCAATGCTTTTCATTTTAAATTCTTTAAATGCATAGTCTATTAATTTTAGTGTGTCTTTGGCTCTGTCTTTTCTTGTGTCTGCACCAAGTACAACTATTATTAAGTCCATATTATTCCTTTTTACTGATGTTACCAAGCATTTTCCTGCATTGCCTGTAAATCCTGTTTTTACTCCATACACACCTTCCACGTCTGCCAATAATAACTCATTTGTGTTTTTTAATTCTTTTGGTTGATTGTTTATTTTTATTGTTACATATTTTGTTTTTACTATTGTTGAAAATACGCTATTTTTTAGTGCATAATCTGCTAATTTTGCTAGCTCATACGCTGTAGTATAATGGTTTGGATTATCTAATCCATGTGGTGTTACAAAATGTGTGTTTACTAGCCCTAATTCTTGTGCTTTTTTATTCATCATATTTGCAAAATTCTCAACACTTCCAGCTGTATAATTTGCTAATGCTACTGCTGCGTCATTTCCTGACCTCATTAGTAAACCAAAAAGCAAATCATTCACTGTTACTTGGTCATCTTTTTTTAATCCAAGCCTTGAGCCACCAGTTCCTGCTGCTTTTGCACTTATTGTTACAACTTCATCTAAGTTTTTACAGTTTTCTAATACAATTATTGCTGTCATTATTTTTGTAGTAGATGCCATTGCTGTTTGCTTATTCTTATTTTTCCCATATATACACGTACCTGAAGCTCTATCATATATTGCATATCTTCTTGAATTTAATTGTTTTGGCTCCTGAACTTGTTTATTTATTTCAATATTTTCAGTACTTGTTTCTATTGTGTTTTTATTTTTTTCATTTGTTTCTCCTGCATTTTTATTTTCTGCGTTTGTATCTATTTCATTCTTGTATTCTTCACTTATTTCATTTTCTGTAAAATTACTGTCTTCTTCTTCATCATCAGCTAAAGAAATTGGAAATAATATAGAATTAGTTATTAAAACTACAACAGAGCAAAATATTATTAGATATTTGAATTTTTTCAAATCGCATCTCCTTTTTATTTATAAGTTCTAGTTTATAAACATTATGTTTTATATATATCAGATTTTATAATTATCCGATTTTATAATCATTAGATTTTATAATCATTAGATTTTATAATCATCCGATTTTATAAACATTAAATTTTATTTCTATTGTAATTTATGCTAGTTCTTTTATATTTATTCTTTAAATTATGAATAAGGACTGATTCAATATTTTGAATCAGCCCTTAAATAAGTTTTTTAATTTTCTAGTTTTTTAATTTTCTATTTTTTTAATTTCTTAGTTTTTTAATTTTCTAATTTTTCAATTTTATATTAAAGCTAAATAAATTTTCTGCATCTTCAGGCTTTAGTTTTGTATTATATTGATCATAAATTCTTACATCATTAAAATTAATTTCAGTCGGCTCTTTTCCATCATCTGCAAATTTATCAAATATAAACATCATTGATATGGTTGAATTTGGTGCTATTAAAAATGTTGAATTTTGTGTATTTGTTGCTTTTCTCTTTTGGTCTGTTATATTTAATGTTACTTCATCTGAATAAGTTCCGTCTGCTATGAGTATATATTTATCTGTTTTATTCGTAACTTTTAAATTATATGCTTCCTTTTTATAGCTTATATCTTTTGAAATAACTGTAACAACCATTTCTTCAGTTTGTGCGATTATATTATTGTATTTTTTATTTCCAATATATCCTTGGTTTGCAATTTTATAGTCACTTTTTTCTCTAATAACAGTTAGTTTTTCAACTTTCTCTTCATTTTCTTCGGTACCTCCTGTTACTTCCAAATCATCTAATATATGTAATTCATATATATATTTGTTATCAATGTTAGAATAATTTTGAAGATAATATTTTCTATTTCCTGAATAAAAATTTTTTGCATATTTTTCAAAGTTTTCCAAACTATTTTCATATAAAAAGGATTTACAGTCGTCACTTAGCATATTATATGCATTTTCATATTGTTCAGTATTACAAAATGTGAAATAGTTATCAATAGTAGACTTGACTGTTTCTCTATATTTTTCAGGAACGCTTATATCTCCATCATCCATTATTGCAATATCTGGAGCATATGCACTTTCTATTTCATTACTTTCATTTTTATTGTTCTTAAGATATGTATTTATTAATATTAAAATCAGCCAAATAGCTAGTACAATAATCAAAAGCTTTCCATATCTTCTAAAAAATCTTGCAACTGCAATTGAAATCTTTGAATTTACATTCATTCTTATCTTATTTAATCAATTTAATATAGGTTCAAATCTATTAAATTGATTTATCCTTGTATAATATATTTAGGTTTTTAAATTGGATTTACCCATAAACCATTTATTTAAAAATATGCTTTCGGAGGTTTATTTTTATAGTTGGTAATGTTTTATTCATTTTGAGAAAGATATTTTAAAATTATTAATTGAATTTTCCCTAATTACTACAGTTTGATTGAGTTCTTTTGTATTTGTATTTGTAATACTATATATCGTTACATCAAGTACATATATATCTCCCTTTCTATCAAAGCTATTATAGTTTACAGCTAAGATGCCTGATGGATATGTATTTTTGGCGTAATTTTCAAAATCACTTAAACTTGGAAAATAATTATTTTTGTATTCATCATTTAGCATATTATATGCGTCTGAATAATTATTACTTTCTATTTGTTCGATGTACTTTCCGAAATAGGCTTGTGTTCTTGCGTTTTCATCCATGTTTTGTATTTTTCCATCAACTACTTGTGTAATATTTTGAATTGTTTCTGATGATATTTCATTCTCTGTTTTTTTATAATATAAATCTTCAGCGGTATTATCTCCGCTAATATCACTAATAGTACTGTTTTCAGTGCTTGAGGTTGAATTCTTTATTGCTACTTTATTTTTTTTTATTAAATTTGTTACTAAAATAACTATATTTATTAGAATCAATATAATTATTATCAATATTTTTAATTTTCTAATATCTTTTTCCATTTACAAATTCCTTTTTTAATAATTCTAATCAATTTATTTTATTCTAATTTGTGGAGCAATATTTATTTTGTTTGATACACTTATTTTAAGAGCTATTCTTTCAATGTTACCATAATTTATATATAAATCTGCTGTTGTATAATCTGTTTCAGTTATTAATGATGATGTATCTATTGAGTATCCAGTAATTTTATCTTGATCATTCCATGATATTTTTTTGACTGATCCTATAAATTCCGCAAAATCATCTGATGAATATATTCCTAATTCATTTAAATCTTCTTTATGTAAATCGTAATATTGTTTTTCTTTATTAATGCTATATCCTGCTGTATCTTTTTTTATTTGCTCTGCCTTATCAATTATGTTTTCAATTATCTTTAGTGCATTAGCCCTATTAAAACCTTCATTTGTAACTTTATAGAGTTTTTGTACCCCTGAATTATCTTCAATTATTATTGGTTTATGATAGCTTGATAGGTCTACCATTTTATTAGCTGTATCTATTGTTGCATTAGAATTAAATATGTTGGTTGAAGCATTATTATTTGCAGAATCTGCTGTATTCACTATGTTAGTTGCAACATTATTATTGGCTGGTTGCTCATCTGTTAAATACATTTTTAAACTAATAGTTTGATTATTGGAAAAATATATGTAAATATCAAAGCTACAGTATCCATTTTCATCTTTTATACTTTTCTCATCAATTTTTACATAATCAAACATTGGTACAATGTCTTTATAAACATTGTTTATTTGTTGAGCAATTAAATACAAATCATCTGATGAATATATATACATATCATTTATCCATTTTGTGTTCTGGCTATAATAATCACCAATTTCTTTTACCGACATTTTAGAATTTCTATTATTAATCCATGGTATGTTGGCATATATCATTTGGTATATTATACCTTCAAAGTCACTTAGTTTTATTGGTCCTTTATAAACATCAAATACTTCAAAGGTATTAATCGGATAAATTTTATATGTAGTTAAATCATCACTAGTGCTAGTATCTTTGTTGCTATTTATTACATTGTTTTCTTTTTTGTTAATTAAGTTAAATATTATTATTTGTATAACCATTAAAACAACTAATATTATCACAATATATACAAAAGTTATTTTTTTCATATATTTTTATATGATATTTTGTTACAATATCATACTCTCCTTTCCACTTTTATTAATACCCTTGAATATTTTTTGCTTTCCCTTTTAATAAATATCTTTTATTATTATTTTTTCTTGGTTTCTTTTTAATTATTTACCCCATATTTTCCATATATTTCTTTTGTAATTTTTATTATTTTATCTACATAATTTACTGCATGCTCGGCCTGATGTGCAGGATTGCTATCTGCATCATCTGCTACCGCATAATTACAAAGTACATCATATACTGAAGATATTTTTCCATGGAAATGTTTACTATCATATTTTTGTAGCTTTTTAGACCAATATAATGTATATGTTTTATCTTGTTTTTCACTATTTAATCTCGTTTTTATATTATTGCAATATCCCTGAACTCCATCAGCAAAGCTACCATAGTTAGTTCCTGTATTTGTATTGTTATATACAGCTAATCCCCAGTAATTATTTTTTACTGGTGTATTCCAGTTTTGTTCCATCCATGCTTGTGATGCACACCAAACTGGGTTTATTTTGTTTTTGGTACATACATCATATAGAGTCTCTGCATTGTTGGCGAAATTTTTTCCTCCATTTTTATTTGCATATTCTTTTGTTAATTTAACAAATTGGCTTTTTGATATAGTAGTTGTAGTTAGTGCGGCAATTGAGCCGGAAGAACTTGTATTAAATATACCTGTTGGTATAGCGTCATAGAATTTTTTTGCCCATGGTCTTCTTATTTCTTCTAATGCTGATATATTTTCGTTTCCACCACATCTTTCATAATATGCACAAAAATCCGATGCTGCTGTTTCAGGATCTTTAATTTTTTCGAATTCAGCTTCTGTAATCCACGATGCACCATAATATGGTCCTGACCCATCATTTATCCAGTCATCACTGCGAAGGCGCATAATCAAATAGTCTGTCTGTACATATAAATCATACTTGTCACAATTATTTTTGTTACACCAATCAATGTAACTATCATAATTTGAATCAGTAAATTGATATAATCCTAGTACTCTACTTGATGGCTGTATTTTAGGGTCACAATCTGGTATAGTTTCTACAGTATATTGATTTGGTTTATAACTACCACCACTTTCTCGTACAATATTCCCCAAAATTCCACAGGCAGCTGCTTTTGAAAATCCTTTAGATACTAAATAATTATAAACTTTAGCATAATTTGAATTTCCTGGCATTTCGCCTGCATTCTCAGCGTATTCTTCTGTAGATGAACCAGTACCAAAGTCATGAATATCTAATCCTTTTTTAATATTTATATTTTCCATTTGGTATTTCATTATTTCTTCGTATTTTGTATTGTGTGCTTGCATAAAATAATCTGATAAATCATCTACTACTGATTTGTCAACATTCTGCATTGTTATTGTTATTTCATAGCTACCATCTGTACCTTGTTTAGCAGTTCCTAATTCTTGTCCTCTGCTTATGGCTTGATTAACTTTTATTGAACTATCAATATCAATGTTTTTAATTGTAATTTTCATACCTGTTAATATATTATCATTTATCTTGGTAAAAGTGTACATGTCTTCATCGTCTGATTGTTCTTTATTTGATTTGTTTTTATCTGATTTAGCGTCGTTTGATTTATCACTATATGATTTATTATCTCCTATTCTATTATAAATATAGTCATATAATTTTACAGTATCCTTATTTATCGTTGTAAATTTAAGTGTTATAGAGTTGTCTTCTATCTTTTCTACTATTGCATCTGATGGTGCTACTACTGTATTTTCATTGTTATTACATTTTATTGTACTTCCCCAATTGTTTTCATCTTTTGATACATCCCATGTAGAATATTGGTTATCTGTTTGTATTGGCCATAATAGGATGTTTTTTAGTTCTTCTGCTAATTCACTTTCCTTAAAATATCCTAATTTTACAACTAATTCCTTAAGATTTCTATAAATATAGTCTGCTGCTTCTGTATGAACATTTTCTAAAATACTAAAAGCAACTAATGTGTTGGTTTTATTTTTCTTAAAATTAACTTTTTGTTTTTCTACTTTCATATCTTGAGTATTATCTACTGGATATTCTTCTCCATTATATTTATAAGTCCCTTTGTTTTTTGCAATAGCTTTTGTATTTGCTATTTTTTTTGCTGTATTTGCTGAACCATCATATCTATAGTATCTACCTCTAAATACTTTTATTATACTGGCATTTGGACCTGTAGCTTCTGGTTCACATACCTGATAAATTATTCCTGCATCTGATTGGAATGTTGCATTAAGTTTCACAGATATATTGTTTGTTTTCAATATATTATCTTCGTCTTCTGATTCGTAGTCTATTGTTTTTGTTGCCTTTGTAGCAAATCTGTATGTATTTTTTGTAAAATCTATATCTTTGTAATACCAGTGTTTTTTTACACTTCTGATAAATGGCCACTTTACATTATCAATTCCTGATTCCACATCACCGTCTGTTCCAGAATCTTCTGTAATTTCTTCTCCTAAATTACCTTTATATACAAGTTCAGCTAATGCAACAATTTCTTTTTTTGTCCAATCTTTATTAGATGTCTCTTCATCAGAATTGTTTAGAATTAAGCTGGAATCTATATCAAACAATCCCTTCCAAAAAGTTGCAATAGAGCTTTCTCCTTTTGCTTTGTCTTCTGCTGTAGAAATTGAAATTTGTGCATTTCCGGTTGACCAATCACCACTTTGTCCTATTCTAGATTCTATCTGTTTTCCTATTTGCTTAAATACCTTGTCTCTTAATTCTTCATCTTTTTCTATCTGTTTAATGTTATTTTTATATTCTGAGTCTGTTTTATTCGAGAATTTTGATCTATAAAAACAATCTTCCAAAAATAAATTTATTATTTGATCTGGAGTTATTGTCTTATCTCCTTTTGTTGCTTGTACAGTATATGTCACTTTAATATCTTGTATTCCTAAATTTACCTTTGTATTAAAGCTTTGAGCTGTTGCTATTTTATAAGCTAAATCCGGCATCATTGTAGATAAATGTATTGCTAACAGCAGTTCCTTTGGTCTTCCATATCTTGAGAGCCAATTATCCAAATCATAGCTAAACATTTCTCCTTTTCCATGAGTATCTGTAAATACACTCATTTTCTTGTTCTGTCTGTCTATTTTTACATAAGAAGAATTTGCTGTATTTAGAAAATCATCATTATGTCCCTGTACGTTTATCATTCCAGTAGAATTTTCTTTTGATAATTCTTTTATTGATTTTTCATCTTCATTTTCTTCATCATCTTCATCGTCGTATTCTTCATCTGCATCCATATTTTCTATTTCTTCTTTATCTGAATTATTGTCAAAGAGATTTGATATTGCTCCTTTTACTGCTCCAAATACATTAAATTTCGCTAATACATATGTATTTTCTTCTGCTGCAATATATGCTTGCAGATAATTCTTTCCATCAACAGTTTTTCCTATTTTTTCAATTTCTCTACTTTTTCCATTTCTGTTGTTTAATGTTTTTCCATCTTCTTTATATGTTACTTCGCCAAGTCCATATGTTTGGATGTCATATCCCATATTTTCCATATATTGTGCAAGATCTATTACATCTTGTTTCGAAATTGTGGCAGTTGTATAATCTCCTGTAAAAAATCCATAAAAATTTGCCCAAATATTTCCCGCAAGTTCATCTAGCTTCCCTAGAATTAATCCTGGCATTAATGTGTAAAACATTACAAGTCCCATTATAAATATTATTGCAATAATAACTACTATTATTCCAATAATTAATGGTAAGTGAGCCACAATAAATGCTTTTACTTTTGCATTGTTTAATATTTTTTTATTAACATTTTTTACTTTACTTTTAGCTTTATTTTTTGTTGCATTAATGTTATTTTTATATTTTATATCTTGATTATCTTCGTTTAGATTGTTATCTTCGTCTATTTGGCTCACCTCCTAAAAAAGTATTTTCATTTTGACAATGCAATTTTGTAGAATAATATTCCGTTATTTTTTCAGAGTCAATTATTATTATCCCTTTTTACAAAATCTTCTCTTGCATATTTATCTTTTATAAATTGCTTTGCTTCTTCGCTTTTTCTTTTAAATTCATCTCTTTCTGCTTGTGTATAGTTTGCTGTATCAAGAGATTTTTTTCTGTAGCTTTTTGCCTGTTGCTTATAATATCTTTCTTTTATATTGCCAGTAAATCTAGATGTAGCAGTTTCTTCTCCTTGTGCTCCTGATGTTATATCTTTTAATACCTGATTTGTTCTTTTATAGCTTTCTTCTTCATTGCTTCCTTCTGCTCTATAATAATTTGTCATATCAATTAATGCACTCTTGAGCTCTTTATCATTATCATTTTCTGGCTCTACATCTCCTTTTAATAGTGACATTGCTCTTTTAGAAATTTCTTCATCACTCATTCCAGTCTTTGCTTTATAATTATTAAATGCTTTTGCTGTATTTGCTCTATGGTGGCTTCCACTGATTTTTTCTGCAGTATTACTTGCCCAACCTTGTCCTATTTCAAGTCCAAATGATGTGCCAGCTAATGCTTTTCCTAAATCTCCTTGTGATGCCCCAAGTGCTAATCCAGTTCCCATTGTTAGAGCATATTTATTTGCATTTATTACACCTCTTGCAAATCCCCTTATGACTTTACCACCTATTCCCTGGCCTGTTAATTTTCTCTGTTTTATTTGTGGATTTGGCATATTTGCTGTTGTTGGGGTTGTATTATTGGTGTTATTTGTGTTGATTGCGTTTGCTGTATTATTTGCATTGGCTATATTGTTATTAGCATTCTGTTGATTGCTATTTGCTACTTGAATATTATTTTGGCTGGCTCTTGATGGTGTTGTTGTACTTGCACTTCCATTTTCGTTATTATCTTGTGGTATTTTTGGTGCTTTTCCATTTGCACTGCTACGAAGTTTTTGAGTAAATTTAGCTGTATTTTGAGCTAAAGTATATCCAAGTGCTGCAGCTGCTACTGGTGATGCCATGCTTTGAGCTTGGAATCCAAATATTCTCTTTACAATATCTTCCGCTGATTTTGCTAAAAATGCCAATAAGCAAATCGCCAAAGTTGCATCTCCTAAATTAGCCTTTTCTCCCAAATTTACTGCTGTTGAACATAATGCTAAAAATGCTATACAGTGAAATGGTTGAATTAAGATATTATATGCAAATTCTTTAAACCATGTATTTAATGCTTGAGAACTACCATCACCCATTCTATCTATTGAATATGTTATTGTTACAAGTGGGGCAATAATAATTAAGAATGCTATTGTTATCATACGTTTTATGTATGCAATTAAAAATCCAAATGTTAGTGCTTCTAACAATAAATAGCAGATTGCATTTCCCATTCCTTTGGTAAAGTAAACATTATTAAGTGCATTATCTAAAAATTGTTTAGCTATGTCTCCTGTTGAGCTTGCATCTCCTATTGCACCAACTAATGTGTTATTTAGTTGAATAGTTAATATTATTATAAAATGTAATACAAACAATAAACACATACTTGTAAACCAATCTATAAGCATTTTTTTGTATTTTGCTTTTTCTTCTGCTATTGTACTTATTGCCATTCTAATTCCTACATAAATTAATATTATTACTAATACAACTGATGCAAGGTTTCTAACACCTACATACCATGCAGCTACATTTCCACGTATTATTTTTATAGTTCCATCTGCTCCATCTATATCAAAGAAATTAATATCTGTAATTTTTACTTTGTTAAAAATTATGTCTTGCACAGAAAGTGAAGCACCATTATCAGTAAAAAATCCTAATATCAATGAAATCACACGCCCTATAAATAAGATTCCTAACTTTGCCCCTAATAATAATATTCCTAGTATGCCATCTCCAAGTGTTTCAGCCATATTACGTTCAGTATCGTCTGCTTCGCCCCCTGCTTCGTCCGAGGATGTCATATAAGAATCTACTGAGCCTTTTGAAATCCCTGTTACTTTTTCTAAATCATCCATAGATATATATGTCATTACCTTATGTTTAGAATTGTGTTCATCATTATTAATAAAGTCCTCATAATATATTTGACCATTTCCTTCTGGGTTATCCATATTAAAGCTGTTGGTATCTTTAGTATACGTATAAAGTTTTGTAACTAATTTTTGGCTATTTGGATTATAATATGTTACTGATAGTTTCTTACTTGCAGAATCATAACTATATTTTGGATAATCATTTGATACTTTTTCTTCTTCCACTTTTTTTTCTGTTTCTTGTGTATCACTTTTATTAATTTTTGTTCCCGTCGCTTTTTCAACATCATTTTGAGAAAGCCCTTCTGAAGTAAGTGCAGAAAAAGCTGCTATTTGTGAATCATCCAATCCCATATTTGTTACTAATTGGTCCATTGTAAATCTTGTATCTTTGTATTTTCCATCTTTTCCTTTATTATATACAGTATAGGTAGCAGATCCTTCATCATATTCTGGACAATAAACTAATTTGTTATTAATACTTCTTAATGGACATCTTATTCTTTTTGTCTTATCGCTATTATAAAAATATACACAATTTTCTGTTGAATCGTAATAATATGTTGCTCCATCTTTTTTAAATTTAACTTCCTCAGCAAATATAGTATTAAAAGATAATATAATTTCCATAAATAATAATACTATTGTTATTGCTGAAATTTTCAATAAGCGACTTTTCTTTATTTTCATACAATCCTCCGTTTATTTTGTTCTGTAACATTTATAAAGTATCTGCAAATTTATTCAAGTCTAAAATTTTTCCAAAACTATCTTTTTTGGCAACTTCTTTTGAATTTGCTGAACTAATTTTATCAATTGATTCTCCAATGTTTTTATATTTTTCCCCAAATGAAAATTTAATTACAGCTTTATCCATTTCTTCTACAATTTCATCTAGACCATAACCAAAGTTATTTCTGCCATTGTTTGCTCTGTTGCCATTTCTATTATCTGCACTATTTTTAGCACTGTTATTCGTTCTATCATGATTTTTGCTTTCCCTTAAATATGTCATTACATTTGTTTTTATTTCTTTCTTTTCTTCTTTTGTTACACTATCAGGTAGGTTAGATTCCATATTATTGATGATTTTTTCTATTGCCTTATCTGCTTCGTCTGATGTTTTTGCATTTGTAATTTGATTCTTAAGCTCTTCAGATTGGCCATTTACAAGTTTACGTATCTTATATTTGTCCATCTTTAATTTATCATATTCTTTAATTTTTCTCTTTACTTCTTCCTTTTCTTTTTCATTTAAGCGTTCCATTTCAGCATTAATATTATTTGTTTCTAAGTAAACATTTTCTACTGAAGTTACCAAATCATCTAGTTGCTTGCGATATTCTTCTTTCTTATCTTTGTCATTTTTTGATGCTAATCTTGTTGCCTCTAATAAATTATTTGTAGCATAAACTCCTGTAGTTAAACCTACATCTGGTCCATAATTTACACTTATAGGAATTGCTAAAATTAATTCTGCTCCACCTAATGTTACATCTTTTATAAACTTATAGGTAGAAGTTAGTTTCCTGTTATTTTCTTTTTTCTTTAATTTCATAGTACGTTTTGAAAATCTTTTTGTTTCTTTCTGTCCTCTTGACATTCTTCTTAATACTAAAATCTGTCTGCCTGATTTCAAAATATTGCTCTTGCTTTTTTTAGTAAATATATGATTTAGCATCCAATCATCAGCTTTATTAAGTGGTTTATTTATTTTATCTTTTATTAATGCTCTATTGTCTTTTCCATTCTTCTCATCAACAGCATCCATTATTTGATTGTATGTTTTTTCAATTCCTAATCCTATCACCGTACCAGTTCTATTTATAGCGCTTGCAATTCCTGGTATAGTGTGTTTAGCTACTGCATATGTTACAAACAATCCAGTCAAATCCTCTTTTGGTTTAAATGGTCTATCTAAATCATCTATGTCTACGCCACTAAAATTAAACTTAAATATACTTGTAAATATTTTATCTGCAGATAGCATAAAGCTCAAAGTCATTAATCCAATTATAAATCCTGCTAAATTTTCTGATGATAATTTTAAAACTTCACCTACAAATACTGTATAAAATAATGCATGGATTGACTGAATAAAAACTGAAGTTGAAAATTTTTGGAACCAATTCAATAATAGTTTGCTTTTTTTCCCATATGAGAGTTCATATGTATATTTAGCAATAACTAGTGGTGCTAAAATAATTAATAGCAAAACATTTAGCTTTCTTTTTGTGTAAGTCCACAGAAATCTCAGCCACATTACTAATAAAACTAAATATATAATTGTTGCGGGAATTCCAACTGATAATCTGAAATCAGAAGCTCTTGTTTTTATTGTATTATATATGCTCTTTTCTAAACCTGTATTATTTGCAATTGTATTAACAATTGTATCATTTAGTGCAAGTACAATATATATAATGTAATGAATAAATACTGTTACAACCAAGCCTTTTATCCATCCAACTAATTTCATTTTGTAATTTGCCTTTTCTTCTGCGACAGTACTAATTGCTATTCTTATTCCATAATATATTATTAAAACTGCTAAAATAACAAATGTTACATTTCTAAAAGATACATACCATATTGCAACTGCTTTTTTTAATATTCTCTCTATGCTTCCGTCTGGTATTGTTTCCCCTCCTGATGTGTCTGAAAAAACGTTTACATCAAATATTGGAACTCTATTATAAACTATGTCTTCAATTGTATAATTTTTTTCTTCAATGTCCTCCATTGTAATTCCGCTATCTTGATCTTCAATTTGTTTTAATCCTATTGCGGCTTTTTTATCTATTTCTTTAGCTTTTTTTTCATCTTCTGTTTCTTCTCCTGGGATTGTAGTACCTTTTTCATTTTGTTCGCTTTCAGCTTCAATCTCTGGCGTTTCTGGGCTATCTGAATCTTTCGTACCTATTGAAGTGGCATAAACATTGAAATTAAAAAATAGAATAATAAATACTATTATCATGTTTCGTAATATGCAGTTGATTTTCTTATTATATTTTTTTGACATTCTATTAGCCTTTCTTGATTATCCTTTATTATTAGTTTTTATTATTTTTATTTCTTATTAAGCTTTTTTATTATTCTTTATTAATCTTTATTATTATTCTATCTTTCTTAAAAATTTACATTCCCGTTCATTTAGTTAATATGCTTGTATCCTAATATAATTGCTTACCAATCGACAAACGCTGTTGCTTTTCCTCCATCAGATATCTTTTTTTCATCTGCATGGAGATTATTATATGCCCATTTTGCAACAGGATT
>OCTW011345485.1_pt1 | contig 13774 bp, 8 predicted proteins | sample 1539671 | NCBI WGS metagenome assembly OCTW01 (sample SAMN02144230, study PRJEB22623) | gut metagenome | biome: sheep rumen | host: Ovis aries | place: New Zealand | reverse complement strand
GCATTGGTGACACCTTTGAATTTGTCACAGCGGTACAGCAGCGGGCATTCACCAAATCCGAGTGCGGTGATTTCATTGCGAATGGTATTGTTAAACGGCGTATTCTCATTGACATCGATGCGTGCTTCTTTTTCATGGATGCCGTAGGTCGCGAAATCATTCGAGAATTTGTCGCCGATGATGGGGGCACAGATCTTGAAGATATTGACCAATGTGCGATCCAGGCTTTCGGGGAAGATGAGCTCCCAGATATCATTCGTAAATTTATCTGTAATTTTGGGCACTTCGTTGCTTGCAAATTTCTCGACGATAGCTTTTCCTTCATCGTCGTTGGTTTGCAGGACATTGAGCACGCGATAGATGCAGAGGGCCTCGTCAAATTTCCCGAGTTTACGGTAACATTTGGCCATATCGTTTACTGAATGGGTTTTATCGGGAGCAAGGCGTAAAATCTGACGATTTTCGTAAATGGCCTTTTCGAGTGTGCTGTCATCCGTCTCATAAAGTTTGGCCAGAATGATGTGGAAATTGACGTTGTCAGGATAGAGGTTGCTGACTTCCTGATAGGCTTCGGCAGCCCCGGAAATGTTGCTGAATTGTTTAACACGGAGTTCACCGAGGTTTTTGTAGAGTGCAGCAAGCAGTTTGGTGTTTTGCGGTTCCAAATCTTTATGGCGTGCTATCATAGAGAGATAGCTCTTTTCGATGCCGACGTAATCATCCTGTGACTGCTGCATCGCTATCATGCCCTGGAAGACATCAAGCTGATTGGGCTGAATGTCGAGTACCTGGTTGAAGACCTCAATGGTACGTCTGTAGTTGTTAATCTTTTCTTTGAAGATCCAGGCCATTTTGAGAAGATTTTTGCATTTTTCTTCTTCGTCTTTCGTTCCCTGAATGAGTGCATTGAGTGCATTGAGACATCGATCCCAATCCTCTTTATGTTCGGAAATGACGAGGATCCTTTTGTGTGCATCACTGCACAAAGGATATTCCGACAGTGCCTCTTCGTAGAGGCTCAGCGCTTTGTCTTCGTCGTTCTTGCGATTGTGGTAGTCGTCACCAATGCTGACCAGGAAGGCTGCACGGCTTTCTGCGCTTGTCATCGATGCAAGCAGTCTCTCGCGCGCTTTTGCCATGGCTTTATCATCACCACTGGCTTCAGAGACTTTCATCAGGGAATCGATCAGATCCTTTTCACCTGGGCAGGCATCGAGGGCTTTTTCGTAGTTTTCCCGGGCTTTGACGAGATCATCTGAGGCTGCATGCGCATCACCGATCTTTTGGAAAATGCGCATGACCATGTTGGGTTTGAGCGAAGGACGATGGAAAATGAGAAGTTCCATCAGGAGGTTTGAATCGACCTCTTGGGGAGCTTTTGTAAGTTCTTCTTCGACAAGTGCATTCAGCGTTTCAAAATCACGGGGATCATAGCTGTGTGCCTGTAAATAGGCAGTTCGTGCTTCATCCTTTTTCTTTTGTTCCCGATGGACTCTGCCAATGGTACGATAAATGAACAGATTGTCTGAGGCGCTTCTTGTTTTGTCTTCTTCCTTCAAAAGAGGATATAGCAGGTCCTGAAGCCTGTTCAAATCCCCTGATTCCAGGGCGATATTTGAAAGACGTTTAATCTCTGAAAATGAAATCTGTTCGTTCGTCATTTTGTATGCTCCATGCTCATAGTTTACAGACTTTGAATGGCAAGCCTGCTATGCCCAAAAAAACAATCGTCCCTATGTTCTACGCATTGAAGACGGTTTCGTAAAGTCAAAAGTTAGATTTTTAAATCTATCTTCAATCCCCAATCATACTCAATGCCGCTGAAATACCGTCGAGAGCGCAGCTCGTTATGCCACCAGCATAGCCAGCACCTTCCCCGATGGGGTACAATCCCTCGATGCCTACGGTTTGATAATTCTCCGATCGCAGGATGCGCACCGGTGAACTCGTGCGGGATTCTATGCCGATAAAATTGGCATTTTCCGTTACAAAACCTCTCATTTGCCGGTCAAATACGGGGAGCGCTGCTTCGAGGGCCTGGCAGATTCTGGCAGGTAAAATAGCATGCATGTCGGCAGGGTAAGTTCCCGGGGAGTAGGTCGTTTTGGGGGCTGCACCAGGTACTTTCTTTTTTAAAAAATCCATCATGCCCTGGGCGGGGGCAAATGCGGAACGACTTTGCATCGCAGCTTTCTGTTCGATCTTTCGAATCCAGTGCAGACCTCCCAATGGGCCGGGCTCGTACATCGAGTCATCGACCTGCACGACGAGTGCTGAATTGGCGTATTTCCCATTGCGTTTGCTTCCGCTCATGCCGTTGACGACCCGAGTGCTCTGAGTCGTCTGCGAAGCAATCACGCGCCCGCCCGGGCACATGCAGAACGAAAAAACACTCGGCAAATGCTCATCGTTAAAGCGCACGGCATACTCAGCCGGCGGCAGAAGCGGATGATCGGCATAGCTGCCGTATTGAATGGAATTAATCAAGGCCTGAGGATGCTCGACACGCACTCCGATGGCAAAGGGTTTGGGAGCCATCGCAACTCTTTGGGCATGCAGGCGTTCGTAAAGATCGTCCGCACTGTGGCCTATCCCCAAAAACACCGCATCAAATCTGAGCTTTTCGCCATTAATGAGGATACCGTGGCAGCGCCCGTTGTCTATCCAAACATCATCGACATGGCTTTCGAAATGGTACTGCACACCTTTGGATTCGAGCCATTTTCGAATTTCGATCAAAATTGGCATCAAACGGTCGGTACCGATGTGGGGATGGGCTTCATACCGAACGGATCTGTCTGCCCCAAATTGAACGAAACGATCGAGGATGAGCGGAATATATCTGGATTTTGTGCGCGTCATCAGCTTGCCGTCCGAGTAGGTCCCAGCGCCCCCCTCACCAAAGCAAATATTGCTCTCGGGGTTGAGTACGCCGCGGTGCATCAGTGCTGCAATATCATGGGAACGCTCGTAGACCGATTTGCCGCGCTCGAAAATATCGACCTTAAAACCGGCTTCGGCAAATACCATCGCAGCAAACAACCCCGAAGGACCTGCACCGACAATGCAGACATGGGGAGGACATTCGCGTTTGGAGAATTTCGGCAGTGTGACCGGAATCTCGGGGGCTACGCATCCCGCTTGTTCCAGTTTCTTCATTAAGGAAGGATCATTGGGTACCTCGATGGTGAGCGTCGCCTGAAATTTCGGACTCTTATGGCGGACATCGAGGCTCTTTTTGGCAAACTCCCATTCGAGAATGGCATCTTTGGGAATGCCGAGATGTTTGGCCGCCGAAAAACCAAAATCCTTGGCATCATGGAGCGAATATTGAAATTGTGGGGTTCTGAATCGCATTTTTAATGTTTAAACTTGAAGATATTTAAGGCATATAGCGCCGGGGGAGAAGGATGAAACGGGGTCCGGGGCAGAGCCCCGGCAAAAAAGACAACGTAATGTTTTGGTTCGGAATGGGGTAGGAGCCCCATTTCGCAACGGTTAGACAAGACGTTAGCATTTATCAGTAAAAAAATTATGGGTTCCAAGGGACTTAGTCCCTTGGCGGGGTCCGGGGCAGAGCCCCGGAAAAGAAACTCAAAATTTTACTGCGCATTGCGAATGAAAAGCGCATCGCATATTGAGTAGAATACATGCAAAATCAAGTCAATACCATCAATCCGGAATTGCTGCTCACGCGGTTTGTCGATGAAGCCGTGCAGCCCGCACAGTATGAGAATCTCGACTGGCCCGAGGTTTTGTCGGCCATTGCTTCGCGCTGCCACAGTGAACAGTCGCGCGATCTCGTTATGCATTTTCCGCAGCTCAAGGAAAAATACGTGGCTGAGCGGAGATTCGGCGAAATAGCACAGCTCATCGAACTCTATGATGCATGCGATCCCGTCGTTTCGATTCAAATCAGCGATCTCGGGGATATTCTCCTGCGCGCCGAACGCGGTGCCATCCTCTCGGGCGAAGAACTGCTCAAAGTGGCTTCGACCCTTGGGACTTTTCATGCCGTCTACCGCTATTTTCATGTGCGCCGCGAGGATGCACCGCTGATATGGGATTATGCACAGGATATCGAACAGCACATCGATATTGAACGTCGCCTCAAGGCTTCGTTCGATGCCGAAGGCAAACTCGTCGATGATGCATCCCCCGATTTGGCTAAACTCCGTGAGCGCACACGAAGACTCGCCGAAAGCCTGAGAACGCGCATCGAAGCCAAACTCTCAAGCCCGGATATTCAGGAAGTCATCCAGGATCATTACTATACACAGCGCGAAGGCCGCTACGTCCTCCCCATCAAGTCCTCGAGCCGCAGCCGCGTCGAAGGTATCGTACATGCGACGAGCGCTTCCGGACAGACGGTATTTGTCGAACCCGCAGAACTCGTCGAGCTCAACAATGCACTCAGAATGTCGGATTTCGGCATGGAAGCCGAAGAACAGCGCATTCTGCAAATGCTTTCGTCTATGGTCGGTGCCCATCGCGAAGCTTTCCTCGCCAATGCAAGGCGTTGTCTCTATCTCGACTGTGCCGATGCCGTCGCGCGATTCAGCCTCGATTGTCAGTGCCATATTCCCGATCTCAGCGATGGCAGCATCGAACTCTATCAGGCCAGGCATCCCCTTTTGGCGCTCCGACACTTTGAGCATCCCGAGTTTGTCGTCGTGCCCAACGATATCCTGCTCCACGAACCGGCGCATGCCTTCGTCATCAGCGGTGCCAATGCCGGCGGAAAAACGGTCAATCTCAAAACCGTAGGCCTGTTCGCACTCATGGTCGGCGCAGGCATTCCCATTTCGGCTGGCGCTTCCTCGTGTTTTCCTATCTTTAATGATGTCTTTGCCGATATCGGCGATGATCAGTCCATCGCCCAGAATATCTCCACTTTTTCTGCACACGTACAATCACTCGCCAAAGCTTTGCCCAGTGCGGGAGCAGAGTCACTTTATCTGCTCGACGAACCCTTTAGCGGTACCGACCCAGAACACGCATCCCCGCTTGTGATCTCACTCATCGAGTATTTGTACCGCGCGGGTGCGCGCTGCTTCGTCACGACTCACTTCGAAAATGTCAAGGCCTATGCGCTCGATACACAATGGATTGCCTCGGGCAGCGTGAGCTTCGATCTCGAGTTGATGCGCCCCACCTACCATTTGCAGATGGGGCATCCCGGCACGAGTGCTGCTTTCGAAATTGCACATCAGCACGGACTTCCCGAAGCCATTCTCGAATCTGCGCGAAAACAGTACGATTCCAAGGTAACCAGCAGCCTCGAGCATGCCATTGCCGAACTCGAACAGCAGCGCGTGCGCCTCGAAGACGCGCGCCAAAGAGTCGCTCTCACACAGGAAGAACTCGACAAAGCCCGCGCGGAAGTGGAGGAACTGCGTGAAAAAATGCGTGCACAGGTCGCAGGTACACTCGGCAAGGATATCCAGACGGCACAGGAAAATATCCGAAAAATCAAGTCGCGCATCAGCAAGCTCCGCAAAAAGACGTTTACCGCCGAATTCCGCCACCAGACTGAAGTTCAGGAAGCGCTCGACCGCGAAATGACTGAACTTGAGGCCGAAACCCGCAAACAAAACACCGCTGTTGCCGAAATGACAGCACCGCCGTTTGAACCGATGCCCGAACGCGAAATTGTCATCGGAAAGAAAGTTCAAATCCGCCAGTATCATCGAAATGCGCAGGTTCTGGCGCGGTCCGGAAATCACCTGACGCTGCAGCTCGGCATTCTGCAGGTGCATGCACAGATTCAGGATATCGGACGGCCTATCGTCGAAGAGGAACCCGAACCGACTGCGCGCCAAAAACGTATTAAAAACGCCAAAATTATTGAGATTAAGCACGAAAACAGCGTACTCGTGGACGAAACCACACAGCTGCCCATCATGGCCCAGGTCACGGACAATACGCTCGATTTGCGCGGTCTGACCAGCGAAGATGCGCTCGAACGCACCGAGTTTTTCCTGCAGAGCATGCAGGTGCGCGAACAGGCCATGTGTTACATCATTCATGGACATGGCACGGGCGTGCTAAAAACCTGTATTCGTCAGTATTTAAGCCGTTCTCCGCTCGTCGAGACGACGCGCCCAGGGCAGTACTACGAAGGCGGTGACGGCGTGACTCTGGCATGGATTAAGGGGTAGCGCGGCCTTTTGCCTCGCCGGCAATACGGCCCGCGCTGCGGCGCTATGCGCATCGCATACGCGCCGCACATCTTTGGATAATGCAGCATGAAAGCAATTGCAAAACTCTCCGGTATTGCCAAATCTTACGGCAGCGGTGACTCAAAACTCCAGGTATTAAGCGGATTTTCGATGGAAATCGCCCAGGGCGATTTCGTCGCCATTCAGGGACGAAGCGGCTGCGGTAAGACGACTCTGCTCAATATCCTCGGTTTGCTCGACAGCGATTACCTGGGAAAATACGAACTTTTTTCAAAAAATAAGAATGCACTCATCGATGTCAAATCCCTTTGCGATGCCGAACTGAGCCATTTGCGAAGCGAAATGCTCGGATTTGTTTTTCAGCACTTCAATTTGCTCGATCACCTGACATGCCTCGAAAATGTGTGCCTGCCCGCAGCGTTTTCGAATCAGTCATTCGACAGGGAAACACTCGAAAAACGCGCATTGGAATTGATGAAGCAGTTTGGGGTTGATGATAAACGCAGTGCCATGCCGAATCAGCTTTCGGGGGGACAAAAACAGCGCATTGCAGTTGCACGTGCGCTGTTGCTCAATCCAATGCTCATCCTCTGTGATGAACCGACCGGCGCGCTCGATGTCGATACTAGCCATGATATGATGGCACGGTTCAGACAGATCTCACAGGAACAGAACATTGCATTCGTGATCGTGACACATGATCCGGCTGTGGCACAGGCGTGTGATCGTGTGATTCGGGTTTGATATCTTATCACGCAAGGATATGCACTATGGGACGTATTCAAATAGAAGATATGCGCAATTTGACTGTAAATTGTAGAATATAAGTTTAAAGGCTTAATATGATTCATTTTCTCGTAAAAAAAATTGGTAAATTTTGTTTTATTTGAACAAAATTCAAAATTGATACAATTCTGTTTGACAGTTTATGGTTATTTTGTTTAGTGATTAAAATGCGTTTTTGCGCAAATATGAGTAATTGCATTTTGCTTATGCGATGAATTCTGTAAAAAGCTATGGAATGCAAATACTTGAGATGATTTGAATGGTGTTTTAAGCATTGGCAAGCATCGTAGGAGGAAGCACGATGAACGACAAAAAAACGACTATTTTATTAGTCGAAGATGATGAAAAACTTGCAGAAGCCACAAAAGAATATCTCGAAAGGAATCAGTTTGATGTTTCCATTGAGTATCGCGGCGATGTTGCTGTGGATCGCATTTTGAGTGAAAAACCAGATTTCGTCATTCTGGACTATATGCTGCCCTATAAGGACGGCAAAACGATTTGCAAGGAAGTGCGTCCCTATTTTAACAATCCCATCATCATCGTGACTGCCCATGAGGATGAAGTTGACGAAATTGTGACGCTCGAAATTGGTGTCGATGATTACCTTGTCAAACCAATAAAACCCCGCAATCTCCTTGCCAGAATTACCAATATGCTCAATCGTTATGAGCGCATTGCTGCAGAAGCTTCGCAGGATTCATCCGCTTCCAAACTGGATAGTCAGGGATCGCTTCAGATTGATGTTCAAAAACGCATTGCCATTGTGGATGGGCGAATTGTCAATCTTACGAGCTGTGAATTTGATCTTTTGAGCTATTTCTTTGCCAATCAGGGGGTCATTCTCACCCGTGAAGAAATTTATCGTCAGATGCGCGGAATTGAATGGGATGGCGCGGATCGCTCCATCGATTTGAGAGTTTCGAGACTGAGAAGTAAAATTTCGGATGACGGAAAATCCCCACGGTTTATCAAGAGCGTCAGAGGTACGGGATACATGCTCGTGAGCCAGGAATAAGCGGCTGCGTATTCGGCAAAGCCGAATAGCTGACGCGCGCAGACGTATCGGCCAATGGCCGATAGTCTGCGCCACCATAACAATACTATGAATAAAACTGCCTCTTTTCTTTCTAATTCTATTGCCAAATCTACGGCAGGTATTTTTATAAAGGCAACCATTGCATTATTGGTTGCTTTTATTTTATCCATAATTTCTGCGATAAACTTCATGAAGCCCGTCATGCGCGATGAAGGCGTACTCGCTTATATGGATGCCGAGTTTGTTCAGGATATGGTCAATGCTTCTTTGAGGGGCAGGTCTTTTGAAGAAATTCGCCGGTTTATATCCGAAAGCAGCGATGAACTGATTAATCAGGCGCAGATCGTGAATGAACGCGAAATCATCGCGCATGACGCGCCTCATAAATACGGCATTTTTCTGCTCGATTTTGAAAAAAGAAGAGTCCTGAAGAAAAAGGCATTTTGGACCAAACGTTGGCAAAAACGATATTCTGACCAAATGGGAACTTTGGACTATCTCAGTCAGTGGATGATTTGGGGACAATCAGAATCATTTGAACGCACGTATGAACCGGGAGGATTTCATAAAGGTTCGCACTTTAAAGGCTCAGATAGAAGGGAATTCAGAAGAAAACCTCCCAGACCACAGGAAATGAAGATTGAAACGATGCAGCAGCTCGTGGAGTATACATTTCATTTGATGCAGGAAAAAAAGCCTGTGGGTTCCGGTTCGATGCGAAATGCTTCTTACATCGTCGTTCCCATTGATGATACGCCTTATGTGATCTTTTCGCGCATCCAGAATGGATATGCATCGGTCATTCCTATTTCCTCCATCGTACTGACGGTTTTTTCCTTTATTCTCATACTGATGGGATCTACGTTGATTTTGGTTTATCCGATGATTAAGCGGATTCGTAAGATTCAGGCAACCTGTCAGCAGGTTTCAGAGGGGGATTATTCGGTCAGATGCGGCGATCATAAGCGCGATTCTTTTGGGCTTCTGGCGCAGCATATCGATAATATGACCGCTTCGATAGAGCAGCATCTGGGGCAGCAAAAAGCGTTATTACAGGCCGTTGCCCATGAAATCAGGACGCCTTTGGCGAGAATCAGATTTTCGATAGAAATGCTCGACATCTCAGAGGATGATGAATATGGTATGGCTAAACTCAATTCGATTGACGAAGATCTGACGGAGATTGAAAATCTCATAAAGGAATTGAGTTACTTTAATTATGTCGATGCAGGAAGAGGCAGACAGAATTTTGAATCCTCTGCGGTCAAGGATCTCATTGATGCTGTGATACATCAGCGTGCTCTCGACCTGAAACCGTTTGATGTTTCGGTTAATGGCATCACAGAGGATATGCTGCTCGAAGCCGATCCGAATGCTTTCAGACGCGTCATAGGCAATCTTTTGAGCAATGCTGCACGATATGCCAAAGAAAAAATACAAGTGAACGTGGCGTACTCTGAAGATAAACAATACATCGAAGTCGCTGTCGATGATGACGGTCCTGGCATCCCTGTCGATAAAAGGGAAGATGTCTTTACGCCGTTTATGTGTCTCGAAAAAAGCAGAAGCAAGGCCATGGGCGGTTTTGGACTTGGTCTGGCTATTGCACACCGCATCATGAAAATTCATTCGGGAACTATCGAAGTTAAGGATTCACCTTTGGGTGGATGCCGCATGTTTACGAGGTGGCCGCTGGAACCTCGATAAATTGGAAATTTGCCAATCCGGTGTAAAACTCCACATGCGCAGTTGTGCGCTTGATAGGAGGTTTCATGGACGAAACAATGTTATCCTTCATGGATGAATCGGAATTGGCAGATGCGTTGCACGCGCGCGTGGTTCATCCTTTGAACCGGAAGTATGATGCAGCTTGTACCGACAGCCGCAAAGTGACCACCAATGATTTGTTTGTGGCTTTGTCAGGAGAACGGTTTGACGCGCACGATTTTATTCCCGATGTCGTAAAAAAGGGATGCAAGGGGGCTGTTGTTTCACGTGAGCTGGATGTTCCCGAAGACTTTACGCTCTTTGTCGTCGAGGATGTGCTCAAATCCTTTGGATGGCTTGCCAAAGCCATACTCGAAAAGCGCCGTCAGATGGGAAATTTTACGACTTATGCTGTGACGGGGTCGAACGGCAAGACGACGAGCAAGGAATTGCTGTCTTTATTATTGGAAGCACAGGGACATCGTGTTTTGAAAACACAGGGCAACTTCAATAATTTTGTAGGTTTGCCCATGACTGTGCTGAATTTGTCACCCCAACATGATGTCGCTGTTCTCGAAATGGGTGCCAATGCACCGGGGGAAATTGCTTACCTTTCTGGTTTGGGACAGCCTGATATTGCCATCATTACCTGCGTCGGTGCTGCACATCTCGAGGGATTTGGCTCTCTCGATGGTGTGGCGCGTGCCAAGGGAGAAATGATCGATGCTCCGAGGCTTCACAAAATTGTTCTCCCGACAGAAACAAGACGATTCTATGAAAATCGCATTCCATCTGGTGTGCAGGCCATCTGGGTTGGCAATGAGAGTTCACCGGAGACAATCGGCATTCGTAATCTGACTGTTCATTTGGATAATATTCAATTCGATTATGTCGATGGGGAACAGACGTTCCATTTGAGTCTGCCTTTGCTTGGGGCTCATAATGCGGGCAATCTTGCAAGGGCAATTGCTGCACTCGATGACAACTCTTTGACTGAAGTACAGATCAATGAGGCCATTGCCAAAGTGCGTTTGCCTTCTGGCAGAATGGAACGATGGCAATCTCCCGAAGGAACATCATTTTTGCACGATGCCTACAATGCCAATCCCATGAGCATGGCAGAAGCCATTAAAATGATGGTTAAATTCGAAGTGCCTGTCTGTCTCGTTTTGGGGGATATGCGTGAACTGGGGCCAACCAGTGCAGATCTTCATCGTGAACTTGGCAGATCCGCTGTACGGATTCATCCCGTCAAAATTCTCTGTGTCGGTGAATATGCACACGATATGAAAGCGGGGATTCTCGAAGAAAAATATCAGGAATCCGATGTTTTTTGCACTTCTTCGGAAAATCTTGAAGACGGTTTGGGTTGGCTTTCGGGTGCACTCACGCCGGATACGGTTTGTTTGATTAAAGGAAGCAGAGGCGTCAGGCTTGAGCGCGTTCTCGAGTTTTTTCATGCCTCAAGGAAATAAAAACATAGCCAGGGAGCGAGCATGTTAATGTTATTGTATGAACTGCGCGATTATTTTGCGCCGTTCAATGTATTCAGGTACGTCAGTTTTCGAGTGGTCATGGCCATGATCACGGCACTCCTGATGAGTTTTATGTATCCAAAATTCATCGGAAAATTGCTCGAAAAGCAAGTAGGACAAGTCGTTCGTGACGATGGTCCTCAATCGCACCTCAAAAAAAGAGGTACACCGACCATGGGCGGCAGCCTCATTTTGCTCAGTCTCGTGGTTTCTACATTACTCTGGGCCGATCTCACCAACCACTACGTTTGGCTGTTCCTTTCGATAACGACTTTCTTTGGTGGGGTAGGGTTCATCGACGATTATCTCAAAATTAAAGAAAAAGGCAGCAGAGGCCTGCCAGGGCGCTGGAAACTCATTTTGCAGTTCATCATCACGGCTATTGCCATGATTGTCCTGTTTATGGATGAATCTATACATTATAATAGTGAGCTGTATTTCCCGTTTGTGGCTGCCGATAAATTTACACTAATGCTTCCTATGGTGGCGTATGCATTATTCGCAATGGTCGTGATTGTCGGTACATCGAATGCTGTCAATCTGACAGACGGTCTCGATGGATTGGCGATTGCCCCTGTGGCGGTGGCTGCCGCAACCTATCTCATTCTGTGTTATGTTTCCGGTACGGTTTTGCAGTTCCCGGTCGATGTCGATGGCAAGCAAATCTATGCAACGTTCGATTTGGCGAGTTATTTAAAAATACCACATATTAATGGGATATCAGAGCTGTGTATCGGATGCGGGGCGATCGTCGGCAGCGGCATTGGCTTTTTGTGGTTCAATTCCTATCCGGCACAGGTCTTTATGGGCGATTTGGGATCGCTTTCACTCGGCGGGGCATTGGGGACGCTCGCAGTCCTGTCGAAAAATGAACTCCTCAGTATCATTATATGTGGGCTTTTCCTGCTCGAAGCCATCTCGGTCATTACACAGACCACGAGCTATAAGCTTACCGGAAAGCGCGTCTTTAAAATGGCACCCATTCATCATCACTTTGAACTCAAGGGATGGGCAGAACCCAAAGTTATCGTGCGATTCTGGATTATATCTATTCTTCTTGCCCTCGTGGCATTGGCAAGCCTAAAGCTGAGATAGCGGTTTTGAATACCCATAACAGATATTTTTTTGAATGCTTTTCTTTTGAAAGGGGGAGTGGGGGAAACCTTTTCTTTTGGCACAAAAGAAAAGGTTTCCCCCACAAAAAATAACAAAGAGAAACTCATGGATTCGACATTTCAATCGCATACAGAACGTCCTTGGGACGGATGGTTGCTCGTCATCGTCTGCTTTTTGATCGGACTCGGTGTCGTTATGATTTACAGCGCCTCGGGGATCACGGCGACATGGAATTTCAGTGATGCCATGTTCTTCCTCAAAAGGCAGATCGTCTATGTTCTCATCGGATTTGGCCTGCTCATATTTGGGCTAAAATTCGATTATCGTTGGTATAAACGTCTGGTCTATCCCATCTTTATCACGACACTCATTCTGCTTGCACTCGTGCTCGTTATCGGTACAGATGTCAATGGATCGCGGCGTTGGATCCGTCTGGCTTCGTTTAATATTCAGCCTGCTGAAATTGCCAAAATAACCATGGTTTTTGTCCTGGCTTATTCGATGGCCAAAAAACAGGATAAAATCAAAACATTTATGATTGGTGTCGTGCCCCACCTGCTTTTTGTTGGATTGGTCATTGGATTGCTCATGTTGCAGCCAGACTTCGGATCGAGCGTCTTAATTACAACTCTCATGGGTGCTATGATCTTTTTTGCAGGAACGCGCCTTATCTATATCATTATAGGATTGGCATTGTGCGTCGTTGGCGGCGGATTTGCAATTGCAATGGCTGATTACCGAATGGCGCGATTCATGGCATTTCTCGATCCATGGGCAAATCAGGACACGAGTGCCTATCAGCTCGTCGAAAGTCTCATCAGTATTGGTTCTGGCGGCCTTCCCGGGCGTGGACTGGGCGAGGGATTGGGAAAACTCGGATTCGTCCCCGAATTGCACACGGACTTCATCGGTACTGCTGTCGCAGAAGAATTGGGGTTCGCGGGGGTCGCCATGATTCTCGTACTGTATCTCGCTTTTGCATCACGGGGATTCCTGATTGCCATGCGCGCACGGGATTACTTCGGGCGATATGTTGCTTTTGGAATCACGTTCATTATTACGTTGCAGGGCGCTGTAAACTTGTGCGTTATCTCCGGTCTTCTGCCAACCAAAGGTTTGACGCTGCCATTCATCTCATTCGGTGGTTCTTCTCTTCTCATGTGTATGTTTGCAACTGGCGTCTTGCTCAATATATCCAAATGCTCTGACGATACCTATGCTGTAAAAAAAGCACAGGCCAGCGCAGAAAAAGAACGAGAGGCATGGGATAAAAAACGCGAAAGGATCCTGCGTGAACATCAGGAAGATCGTATTTAATTGCAATTAGCAATGAGCAATTGGCAATTGAATGGCAATTCTCCAATAGAATCGACACGCCTGGAAGGCGTTTCATTCGTAGAATATAGCCG
>OCTW011562183.1_pt1 | contig 13781 bp, 6 predicted proteins | sample 1539671 | NCBI WGS metagenome assembly OCTW01 (sample SAMN02144230, study PRJEB22623) | gut metagenome | biome: sheep rumen | host: Ovis aries | place: New Zealand | reverse complement strand
CGTTGATTATTGATGCGGTGATAACAGCAAGTGCTCCGCTTCCCTTTCTCGACCATGACATGCCATTGTGTTTCTGTCGTGTCGCAACAAAAGTATGTCCCAGAATTCAACAAATTGTCAGAAAAGTATAATACATCATATTATACACAGTCCCCATTAAATTGTATAGATGGTGAGGTTGACCTCATGCTTATAGGAATAAATCCAAAAGGGAATCTTGGGGAAGGGTCAAGTAAGAAGACGACAGAAGAGTATCTTGCAGGAAATCCGTATTGGTCAGAACGATTTACTAAAGAGGGAAAGATTGACTGGAAATATAATCAAGGAGCAAGATTCTTTTTGGGATTTGATGATTTTTGTCATGATGAGAGCATAGATAATGACAAGAAAACAGTTTGGACAAACCTCTCTCCATTTGAGTCAAAAAACGGCAACAACGATCTCAGGAAAGAGCTAATGGAAATAGGTATAAAAAGCACTCTCGAACTAATAGGTATAATTCGCCCCAAACGGATCATCTTGTTAGGTATAAATGCATTTGAACAATTAGAGAAATCGCAAGAAAGACAAAAAATAGAGTACTCTAAAGTATTTTCAAACATCAAAGCACAGGTTGGCCGGATTAATAATATACCAACGGCATGTCTTACTCATCCTTCTGGGCAATGGGAAGTTTCTAATAAATTTAATTCTATGTTTTTCTTTCTTCATGAATTAGCAGAAATTACGAATAAAAAAAGTGATGTAAAGCCTCTAAAAGAGGTTGTTAAAATAATGCATGATGAAATGAAATTGTGGCAAGATAGGGTTGTTTTATAAAAAAGACAACTTTTTCAATAAATCCCAAAGACCTCTGCCACCAGTTGGCGGAGGTCTTCGTTTTCTTTGCACCATAATTCTTTTGAATATGGGAAAAGTAAAGAAATATGAAAAGTTGAACAAACCTGGATTATGGTTTGTTTGTACGGGACAACCAGCCACCGAACTTAAACAGTACGTATATGACTTTGCTGTAGAATCATATTGCGACAGAAAACCCGTAGTGTCCTCCTGTTTGTCGCATCTGGGGAGGGCTGTCGCAACCTGCGGGTCAGAAAATCAAGAAAAAAGATCTTCTCCGTGCGATATCGTCCTATCTTTGCCATGTCGAAAGGAACAAACGGGTTTCCTGCAGGCAAAAAGAAATCAATTTAGGAACATTTAAAAAAGACGATTATGAAAAAAGTGAATATCTTCCTCGCAACGCTCCTTTGCATGATGCTGCAAACCATGTCGGCCGTAGCACATGAGAAACTCATCACCCCGGAACAGTTGCCCGCCACAGCCAAAGCGTTCGTACAGCTGACCTTTCCCGGGCAGATGATCGAATACGCCATCATCGACACCGACTTTTCCAAGACCAGCTATGAGCTTTGCTTGAACAATGGCGTGGAAATGGAGTTCGACATGAACGGAGAATGGTATATGGTGGACTGCAACTATGATCCTGTTCCCCAGCAGATTATCCCGCCAGTCATTGCCAATTACGTGAGTACCAACTACAGCGAGCAGACTATTGTCAAAATCGACAAGAAGAGTGAAGGCTACAGCATCAATCTATCAAACGATGTAGAAATCAGGTTCGGCAGTAACGGACAAGTGATTGAAGTCATTGACTAACCAACGTTTTTTCTCAACTGTTAAAAGCAAGAATCGGAGACGCCACAATGTGACGTCTCTACTTGCTTTTGCACTCATTTCTGCCATCACAATGCTTTTTTAGCATCATCCATTCTTTTGTTGCTGTTTCATGTAGTCGCGTGGCGACATACCGTAGACGCTCTTGAACATGGTGGAGAACGAAGCGGCATTGGAGAATCCGCAGGCGTAGACCACTTCGCTGATGTTCATTCCTTGCGACGCCAGCAGTTTGGCAGCTTGTTTCAGCCGGATGTTTCGGATGAAGTCGTGCGGAGTCTGTCCGGTGAGTTCCTTCATCTTGCGGTGCAGGTGCACGCGGCTGATGCCCACCTTCTCTGCGATCATGTCCACGCTCAGGTTGGGGTCGTCAAGATGCTTGTTGATGGTAGCCATCACACGTTCGAGCAGTTTCTCGTTGGGTGACTTCACCTTGATTTCGTCCACTTTCTCCTCCAGTTTCTCTGTCTGGCCGAATTTCTTCTTCATCAGCATGTGAGAGTTGATGAGGTTGTGGAGCGTATGCCGCAGGATATCCATGTTGAAAGGCTTGACGATGTAGGCGTCGGCACCCGTCTCCAGTCCTTGCAGCTTGTCCTCGTCGTGGGTCTTGGCCGTGAGCATCACCACAGGGATGTGGTTGGTGCTGTGGTTGGACTTGATTTGCGAGCAGAGCGTGTTGCCGTCCATCTCAGGCATCATGACATCGCTCACCACCAGGTCGGGCATGTTGCGGTAGATCTCCCCCAAGGCCTGTCGGCCGTTGACGCAGGCGATGATCTCATAGTCATTGCTCAGTTCCTGTGTCAGGTATTCCCTGATCTCGTCATCATCCTCAGCGATGACGATCATCGGCTGTTTCCCCTTCCGTCTGGGCTGTTCCTCTTCGATTTCAGGCAGGTTCTGGATGTCGAGGTCCACCAATTCAGCAACAGGCTCACTGTCTTCAGGCATGATCTCCTCGGGTTTGAGATGCTCCTTGCCCAGCGGGATGCTGACGGTGAACTCACAGCCTTGTGACAGGTTGCGTGCTTTGATGGCTCCGTAGTGCAGTTCCACGAGCGAGCGTGTCAGGTCGAGTCCGATGCCTGTGCCCAGGTCACGGTCGTTGCTGTTTGTCGGACTTTGGTAGAACCGCTCGAAGATCTTGTCCAGTTTGTCCTCGGGGATTTTCTCTCCGTTGTCGCTGATGGCGATTTCTGCGCTTTGATTGTCGTGGGTGACGCGGATGTTGATTTTTCCTCCCATCGGTGTGAATTTGAAGGCATTGGAGAGGATATTGACGATCACTTTGTCGAAATTGCCGCGGTCGATCCATACAGGCAACTGTTCTGTGTCGTGCTCATAGGTCAGTTGGATTTGCTTGGCTGTGGCTTGGTTTTCGAAGAGTGTGCGGATCTCGCCGACGAATCCCACGAGGTCGGTCTCTTGCATACGCATCTGCATCATGCCCTTGTCGATTTTCCTCAGGTCCATCATCTGGTTGATGAGGTGCAGTATTCGCTCTGCGTTGCGCTTGATGGTCTTGTAGATGCCCAGTCGCTGCGGGTCGTCGTCATTTTTCATCAGCGAGAGAAGCGGAGTGATGATGAGGGTCATAGGAGTGCGGATCTCATGGCTGATGTTCATGAAGAACTTCAGTTTGGTCTCGCTCATCTCTTCTGCATGCATGTGTTCTTGTAGGCGCAGTTTGTCCTCCTCCCGGCGGTTACGCAGTTTCACATACTGCCACACGGCAAAACCGAGGATGAGCGCATAGAGCGTGTATGCCCACCATGTGCGGTACCACGGGCTGTGGATCACGACGGTGAATTCCTTGATGTCGGTCACTTGGTCGTTGCGCTCAGCTTTGACGCGGAAGTGGTATTTGCCTGGCGTGAGGTTGGAGAAGGTGACCTCGTTCTGTCCGGGTCGCAGTCTGACAAACTCCCCGTCGTTGATGCTGTAGAGGTAAGTGATATGCTCAGGATTGTCGTAGGTCAGCGTGGAAAGTTGGATGGTGAACGAATTGTCGCGGTAACTGAGGTTGAACTTCTTCGTAGCGATGACGGTGGTGTCGGTCACCAGGTAGTGGCCAGAATAGGTCTTGTTACCCACGGAAGAGCCATGGAGAAGGAAATCAGCCAGTTGCAGACTGGCTTTCCACTCACTGGGCCGGATGTCCTTGGGATCGAACCAGGTGATGCCTCCCACGCCGCCGAAGAGCATTTTCCCCCCATGTCTGTAGTTGGATGCACCGTCGGAAAACTCGTTGGACTGTAGTCCATTATCTACGAAATAGCTGTCGAAATGCTTGGTTTCAGGATTCATGCTGTTGAGTCCATGGTCGGTCGAGATCCAGAGAATCCCGTTGCTGTCTTGCTCAATAGATGCGATCCCGTTGTCCGACAGTCCGTTCTCTATGGAGTATCGGGTCATCTCGTGGCTCTTCAGGTCATAGCTGTAGAGGCCGTCGCTGGTGCCGATCCAAAGATGGCCTCCATATTCCTTGACGATGCGGATGGGCGTGCCATACAGCAGGCTGTTGCTGCCGAAAGTGCTGAGCCAGCTCTCTCTGCTGACATCAAAGCAACAGAGGCCTACAGAGGTTGCTATATACACCCTTGTGCCGTCGGGCGAGACAGATAGTTTGGAGATATAGTCGTTGACCAGGCTGTTGATTTGTCTGTTGGTCTCCACCCCGTTTTTTGCCTTGTAGGTTTTGAAATTGCCGTTGGGGTCCATCTTGATGAGTCCGCTGCCCATGGTGCCGATCCATACATTGCCTTTGTCGTCGGTATCAAGACCGAACACGCTGATGTCGGATGATGCAGGCAGAGAAATGGGGTGATATTGTCCGCTGCCTTTGTCGACCCAACCGAATCCCTCCAGGTAGCTGCCGATGAAGATACGCCCGCGTGGGTCTTCCGTCATGGTGAGTATTGTGCTGGGAACCCCTGCTGTGATATGTCTGGAGGATTTGTTGCCGGGGTTGTATTGGTAGATTCCGTCTTTGTCGGTGCCGATCCATATCGAACCGTCGTCGGTGGTGAGCGAGCTGATGATGCAAGCCTGTCCGATCAGGTTATCTCCTCCGAGTTTGTAGCCCATGTAGTTGAATGTCACCGGACTGTTGGGCTGCACGTAGATGCCTTTTTGGAGCATTCCGATCCAGAGGTTGCCGCTCGGGTCCTCGGCGATAGAGTAGACTTTTGAGAAAGAGAGCCTGACGTCGCGGCTGTAATAGGGATTCTCTGTCTGCAGGTTTGTCTTGGGGTCATAGACATTGATGCCATTGCCATCGTACCCGACCCATAGTCTGCCGTCGCGGCTGCCATAGAGTGCGGTGACGGGATGAGTGCTGATGGCGTCAACGTGCTGGAAAGAGCCACCTGAGAGTTTGAACACGCCATGCTTGCTCGTTCCCACATAGAGATTGCCACTGCGGTCCTCGCACAAGCGGCGCGTGTCGGTGTTCATACCATTCTCCGTGAAAAAGCGTTTGAGGATTTTCTTGCCATCGGAGAGCAGCAGTCCCCGCTGGGCGGTGGAGATCCACAGACGGTCTTCTTTATCGATGAAGATGTCGTTGATGGTGTTGATTTCTTTCAATTCACCTCCGATTTGGTGAGCCTCGGTGGGAGAGTCGATGATGATGAGTCCATGTCCGGACGAACCAGCGAACATGGTACCGTCGGACCGCTCAGCGAAACAGGTGATGTAGCAAGGCTGCTCATTGCCGTTGAGGTCTTTGGTCTTGATGTCTTGGAAACTGGTGCCGTTGTAGGTCTGCAAGGCACCGAACATGCCGATATAGAAGAGTCCGCGACTGTCTTGGGTGATGCAGTTCACGTAATTGCTGGCCAACCCCTTGTTGTCCTCTTTTTTGAAGATATGAAACTGGTATCCGTCATACCGGCACAATCCGTTTCGGGTGGTGGTCCACATAAAACCGTCACGATCGAGATAAACCTGGTTGACGAAACTGCTCGGCAATTGATTGTCGGCATCAAACATCTTGCCTATTTGGGCATGCACTTGGCATACGGAGACAATGATTCCTGCAAGCAGACAGCGTATATGATTCCTCATTATTAGAAGTTTACAATTAAGGTAAATAAATAGGTCGTTGTTTAGATAATGTGCAAAAGTAATATTTTTGGCAGGATATACCAAGAAGAATGTCCAAATTTTTTCTTTTTGGTTTGAAGTATACCCAGTCTTTTCGCCGCCCCTTGAATGAAAAACCCGAATTTCGTCGAAAAAATCACGGCAACTCGTCGAAAAACAGACGAGGCAGTGGGTGATTCGTCTTATCTTTGCACTCGAAAACGTAACGCAATCATTAAAAACAGATAGACGATGAATCCAAAGAGATTATTTTTCACGGTGATGATGATATTGCTGACGACAGTCATCATGGCACAGACAACCCAAGTGACCGGTATTGTGGTGGATAAGGCAACGGGTGAAGGTGAGCCTTTCGCCACCATTCGCATCTTCCAAGACGGGCAAAAGGATAAGCCCCACGCCATATTCCTGACCGACGAGAACGGCAAGTTTGAGCAGGATGTGGAAGGAACGGGCCGTTTTGCCCTCTCTGTCAGCAGCATCGGCAAGGTGGAGAAGACCCTGGAGGTCGCTCTCGGCCAATCCGCAACTCTCGATCTCGGCCGTGTGGAGCTGGAGTCAGACTCCAAAACGCTCAAGGGAGTGGAGGTCGTGGCCCAGAAACCGCTGGTGAAGATGGAGGTCGACAAGATGACCTATAAAGTGGAGGATGATCCCGATTCAAAATCCAACACCGTGCTCGACATGTTGCGCAAAGTGCCTATGGTGAATGTGGATGGGCAGGACAACATCACGGTCAACGGCACATCATCTTTCAAGGTGTATGTCGACGGAAAGCCCAATGTGATGTTCTCCAGCAATCCTTCGATGATATTCAAGAGCATGCCGGCCTCCATGGTGAAGGATATCGAGGTGATAACGAATCCTGGTGCCAAATACGACGCAGAAGGAGCCGGTGGCGTGCTGAATATCGTGATGAACAAGCAAAATCCGATGGCCATGCAGAGCATGGACGGTTATAACGGCACGCTGCGTGCCTCTGTCGGCAACAAGAGCATTGGAGCCGGAGCTTTTGTCAGTGGTCAGAAAGGCAAACTGTCGTATAGCGCCAATGTGATGGAAAACTACAGCAAGCCAGGCAAGCCCGAGGTGGAGATGGAGCAGATCAACGGCAACTCGTCGGTGATCACCACTTCAGCGACAGAGACGAAGCTGCCGTTCACGTTGGGCAATCTCTCTTTGGGTTACGATATCGACGACCGGAGCAGCATCAATGCCACGGCATCCATCACCAGCCTCACCATGCGCAGTAACGGTACGCCAGGAACCCGCATGAATGGTGCCGACTATGGCAATGGCTTCAACTACCAGTATGACACGAAGACCAAGAACAGCCGCACATCTTTCAGCGGAAACATCGACTATCAGCGTTTCCTCAACCCAGAGCGCACCAAGTCGATCATCCTGACCTATCAACTCTCCTATGCACCATCGAAAACCGAGCAGGAGAATAGTTTTATGGCCAACTCGACATCGTTTGTCGACCTGACCGACCGCTTCACTCTCAGCAAGGAAAAGACATTGGAGCATACCTTCCAGACCGATTTCACTACTCCGCTGTCCACCAACCAGACACTGAACCTCGGTGCCAAGATGATGACCCGCAAGGCCACGTCAGACTCCAAATACTACCTTGAGGATGTGTACAACCAGGCCATGAGCATGGATTACGAATACCGCAACACCATCCTCGCCGGATATGCCGAGTATGAGACGAAGTGGAACAATATCGGTGCGAAAGGCGGACTGCGCTACGAGCATACCTGGCAGGATGTCACCTACCATCTCGGCAATGGAGAGAATTTCAAGACCGATTATGGCAGTCTGGTGCCCACGGCCAATCTGAGTTACAATTTCTCGCCGACGAGTAATATCGGCCTGACCTACAACATGCGCATCAGCCGTCCTGGTATCACATACCTCAATCCGTATGTCAACCGTTCCGACCCCACCTCCCTCAACTACGGCAACACCGATCTCGATGTGGAGAAATCCAACAATGTGGCCCTGGTGTACAATGCATTCTCTACCAAACTGATGATGAACCTCAGCCTCAGATACAACTACACAGGCAACGGCATCGAGCAATACAGCTTCTACGACAACAATATCCTCAACACCACTTACGGGAATATCGTGAAGAGGAGCCAGCTGGGGCTCAACGGCTACATCAGTTGGCTGATGTTCAAGAACACCCGACTCTTCTTCAATGGCGGAGCCTCCTACGTCGACATGAGCAGCGACGCACTCTCGTTGAGCAACAGTGGATGGCAGGCCAATGCCATGATGGGACTACAGCAGACGCTGCCCTGGGACTTGAAGCTCAGTGCCTATCTGATGACCTCCACGAAGTCCTACACCCTGCAGGGATGGTCAAGCGGTTTCAACCTGGTCACCGCCAACCTCTCGAAATCGTTCTTCAACGACAAGCTCACCGTCAGTGTAGGTGGTCTGACAGGACTCTCCAGCAAGGGCAACATCAAAATGGAGACGTTTGCTGAGGGTAAGGGATTCAACACCCGTTCCACCATCAAGGTACCCATCCAGAGCGTGACCCTCTCCGTGAGCTATACCTTCGGCAACAGCAAGCGTCAGGCCCGGCAGCATGTATCACGCATCCAGAACGACTACATCGAGCAGCAGTCGCAGGGTGAGATGCTCAACAGTGTCGGCGACATGAAACAACAGTAATCTCTCTCTCTTATTTCCGGCACTCTTCCACTTTTTTCCAGGGTGGGAGGGTGCCATTTCCGAAAAAAGGTGTATATTTGCATACCATGAGAAAAATCAGTAGAAAAGACCTCGGCATTTTTGCCATACAGTTGTCCGTTTGGGCTTTGATCCTGTTGCTGCCTCCATTGGCCGTGATCCTCACCACCCACAATTGGTCGACCACAGTCACCATGGCTGTTTTCGTGTGGGGAATGATGCAGTCGCCGTTCATTCTCTATTTCCTCAACTTCTACCTCCTTGGTCCGTGGCTCTTCTTCAAGCGCAGGACTCTGGTTTTCATTGTGGCCAACATGCTGGCCATCGCAGCGCTTAACTACGGCTTCTTGTTCATCGGAAGATCGTTCAACGACCACCGAGTCAATATGCCCGATCAGGCATGGATCGGGTTCTATTCCGGCATTTTCTCCTATCTGGTGCTCAACTGCGTGGTGATCGCAGTGGCCATCGGCATCCGGCATTTCCTCAACGTGAGGAAAATCCGACAGCAGTTGGAGGAGGAGCGGCATAAGACGACGGAGGCAGAATTGGCATGGCTCAAGAGTCAGATCAACCCGCATTTCATGTTCAACACCCTCAACAATATCTCCAGTCTCACGCAGATCGATGCCGATGCCGCCCAGGATGCCATTGCACAACTCAGCGACCTGTTGAGGTATGCGATCTATGAGACCAACAAGAAGCAAGTGCCTGTCAGTGGTGAAGTGGAGTTTATGAAGAACTACATCGAACTGATGAAACTGCGCTGCAATGAGAAAACAGAGGTGCGCACCTATTTCCATGTCGCTCAGGATGTTCAGGTGGCACCCCTGCTCTTCATCTCGCTGGTGGAAAATGCCTTCAAGCATGGTGTGAGCAGCAACCGAGAGTCGAAGATCGACATCTCCCTGGTGGAAGAGCATGATTCGTTGGTCTTCGTCTGTGAGAACAGCAATTATGCCAAGGACGACCACGACAGGAGCGGGTCGGGCATTGGGCTGGAGAATACCCGTCGCAGGCTTGAACTCATGTACCCAGGCCGTTATGAGTGGGAACAATCGAGCGATGAAGACACATTTTTCATCAAGATACAATTGCATTTGTAACATTTTTTTTGTATCTTGATGAAACTCGGATGAAGGAAACATTTTGCAAAATCGATGAAACATAATTGTTTGGCGATCTATGAAAACCGTATTATCTTTGCAAACAGAAAATGAAGACAAAGTTATTAGGTTAAATAAATATAGGTTGTTATTTTAGGTTTTTTATGTTTGTAGATTTTCGCAAACTATTCATTATCGTTACGGCGATATGGTTGCAACTGCCCTCTTATGCGCAAGAGGGCAGTTTGCTTTTTTACACGTAGGAGATCGTCATGCCATGTACGACCATGGCCGGATGAATCCATATCCCGTTCACACCTGACCATTTTTTGTTGATCTTTATCTTGTTTTTGGAGCCCATGCCCGTGACAAGTTCGGCTTCTCTTTCGATATGGAATGATTCCTAATGAAAATGAAACACTGTAAAAAGTATTTCGGTTAATTTTCGATTAACTTTGTAGCTGAAAATCCGTCAAAGGATGGCAATAATTTCTGAATCTATTTTTTTACTACTTTTTATATGAAACAATTTTTTCATTCATTGCGTATTGGCTTTTTGAGAAAGCGAATGGCAGGAAATGCCAGGCGTCTTGTCATGGTGGCATTGCTGACGATGCCTATGATGCAACTGCGTGCGGCAGTTGATCCCAATTTCTACATTTTCCTTTGTTTTGGACAGTCTAATATGGAGGGTGCCGCACGTCCTGAGCCCCAGGACCTGGTCAGTGCCGGACCTCGGTTTCTCCTCATGCCAGCCGTCGACGATCCTCAGCGAGGTCGCAAGATGGGAGAGTGGTGTGAGGCAGTGCCCCCCCTCTGCCGTCCGAACAACGGTCTTACCCCCGCCGACTATTTCGGCCGCACCCTTGTCGCCTCATTGCCCTCCAACATCCGCATCGGTGTGATCCATGTGGCCATCGGAGGAATCAAGATCGAGGGTTTCATGCCCGACAAGATAGCCGACTATGCCAAGAACGAAGCCCCCAGTTGGATGAAAGGCATGCTCGAGGCTTATGGCAACAATCCTTACGAGCGATTGGTGACCTTGGCCAAGAAAGCCCAAAAAGATGGTGTTATCAAAGGCATCCTGATGCATCAGGGAGAGTCGAATACCGGTGATCCAGAGTGGGCTAACAAGGTGCAGAAGGTGTACGACAGTCTGCTTGGAGATCTCAAACTGAAACCCGAGGAGGTGCCCCTGCTTGCCGGTGAGGTGGTGCAAGCCAATGGTCAGGGTCAGTGCATTGCCATGAACAAGCAGATCGATGAACTGCCCAAGACCATCCATACCTCTCAGGTGATTTCCTCTACCGGTTGCACCAATGGCCCCGACCGGCTTCACTTCGATGCCGCCGGATACCGTGAACTGGGTTGCCGCTACGGCGAGAAGATGGCACAGCTCCTCGGCTTTGAGCCGGTGCGCCCTGTTTTTGAGAGCCACAAGCCCCTTGAGGTGCCAGCCGACGCTTTCGTAGCTGAAACCACCGTCCCCGGCAATGATTTCCCCAAGGTCGACAGCCAGCGCCGTGCCTATTTCCGTGTAGAAGCTCCTGAAGCCCGGAAAGTGGTGCTCGACATCTGTAATAAGAAATATGACATGCAGCCTGACGGCAAGGGAGGATGGATGGCCGTCACCGATCCGCTCGTAGTGGGCTTCCATTACTATTTCCTTAATATCGGCGGTGTCAATTTCATCGACCCGTCAACGGAGACATTCTTCGGTTGCAACCGTGAGGCAGGCGGTATCGAGATACCCGAAGGCAGCGAGGGTGACTACTACCGTCCGCAGGCAGGCGTAGCCCAGGGTCAGGTGCGCAGCATCTACTACTGGTCGGAGTCGAAGAAAGAGTGGCGTCATGCCATGGTCTATACCCCTGCTGAATATGAGATGAAGAAGAACATCAAGAAGCGTTATCCCGTGCTTTATCTCCAGCATGGCATGGGTGAGGATGAGACCGGTTGGTCGAAACAAGGTCACATGCAGCATATCATGGACAATGCCATCGCCAAGGGTGAGGCCGTGCCGATGATCGTCGTGATGGAGAGCGGCGACATCAAGGCCCCTTTCAATTTCAGGGGTGGTGGCAGCAACCGTCAGGGATTCAGCGATTACGGAGCCTCATTCTATCCTGTGCTCATCAACGACCTGATCCCGTTTATCGACAGTCAGTTCCGCACGCTCTCCGACCGTGAGCACCGTGCGATGGCCGGACTGTCGTGGGGAGGTCACCAGACCTTCGACGTGGTGCTCAACAACATGGATAAGTTCTCCTACATGGGCGCCTTCAGCGGTGCGATCTTCGGTCTCGACGTGAAGACCGCCTATGACGGTGTGTTCACTCGCTCCGAGGAGTTCAACAAGAAGATGCACTACGTCTTCCTCAGCTGTGGCAGTGAGGAGAATTTCGGCACCGAGGCCCTGGTCAACAGTCTTCGTGAACTCGGTGTGAAAGCCGATTACTATGTGTCGCCCGGCACAGCTCATGAGTGGCTCACCTGGCGCCGTTGCTTCAACCAGTTCATTCCCCATCTGTTCAAATAATCACTAACCCTACATTTGATATGAAGAAACAATTTTTCATCGGTTTGCTCCTCTTGGCAGGCAGCGCGACAAGTTGGGCACAAGGCCTGAAAGACGTTTACAAGGACTATTTCCTTGTCGGCGTGGCCGTCAACCAGCGCAATGTGACAAATGCAGAGCAGCAGGCACTCATCAAGAAAGAGTTCAGCAGCATCACCTGCGAGAACGACATGAAGCCCGAACCCACAGAGCCCCGCGAGGGTCAGTTCAATTGGGAGAATGCCGACCGTATCGCCAATTTCTGCCGTGCCAACGGCATCAAACTGCGCGGCCACTGCCTGATGTGGCATTCCCAGATCGGCCGTTGGATGACAGAGGACAATCCCACGAAGGAAGTCTTCTACCAGCGCATGAAGAACCACATCCAGGCCATTGTGAGCCGTTACAAAGACGTGGTGTATTGCTGGGACGTCGTCAATGAGGCCATGACCGACGACAAGAATGCGGAAGACCCTTACCGCCAGTCGGTGATGTATAAGCTCTGTGGCGACGAGTTCATCGCCAAGGCATTCCAGTTTGCGCGTGAGGCCGATCCCAAAGCCCTCCTTTTCTATAATGATTACAATGAGTGCGACCCAGTGAAGAGCCAGCGCATCTATAACATGGTGAAGAAAATGAAGGATGCCGGTGTGCCTATCGACGGCATCGGCATGCAGGGCCACTACAACATTTACGGACCTACAGAGAAGGAAGTGGATGACGCCATCAATCTCTACAAGAAGATCGTGAAGCACATCCATGTCACTGAACTTGACATCCGCGTCAATGAGGAGATGGGCGGACAGTTGCGTTTCAGCCGTGAGGGTGTGGCCGTCAGCGACTCCATCAAGCAGCATCTGGCCGACCAGTATGCCCGTGTCTTCCGTGTCTTCCGCAATCACAAGGATGTCATCGACTGCGTGACCTTCTGGAACCTCAGCGACCGTGACTCATGGTTAGGCGCCCGCAACTATCCGTTGCCTTTCGACGAGAACTATCAGCCCAAGGTGGCCTACGACTACATCAAGCAGATGAAAGCCCCGGCATGGGACATGCCCAAGCGTCCGGCCCGTCCGGCCCGTCCTCAGGGCCAGCGCGGCGGCTTCGGTGGTCCGCAGCGTCCGCCGTTCAACCCCGATCTCGCTTTCCCCGAGCAGCCCGGCGTGAAAGAGGACTTCGTGCCTTCGTCGATGAACCAGCCCGGCCAGCAATATCCCCAGGTCAACTCTCAGGGCTATGCCCGTTTCCGCATTGAGGCACCTGATGCCAAGGAGGTCACTGTCAGTCTCGGACTTGGAGGGCGTGGCGGAACGAAGCTCCACAAGACCTACGACGGCTCCTGGGTCGGTACGACCGAGGGCCCGATGGATGAGGGCTTCCACTATTACCACCTGTCCATCGACGGCGGCACGTTCAACGACCCCGGCACCAACAACTACTTTGGCTCTACCCGATGGGAGAGCGGCATAGAGATTCCAGCCCACGACCGCGACTTCTATGCCTGCCGCCAGGATGTGGAGCATGGCAACGTGCAGCAGGTGCTGTTCCCCTCGAAGAGCACCAATACCGTGCGCCGCGCCTTCGTCTACACACCTCCATCGTATGGCAAAAACAAGAAG
>OCTW013410385.1_pt1 | contig 13782 bp, 18 predicted proteins | sample 1539671 | NCBI WGS metagenome assembly OCTW01 (sample SAMN02144230, study PRJEB22623) | gut metagenome | biome: sheep rumen | host: Ovis aries | place: New Zealand | reverse complement strand
TTTAACGCCGCCTCCCGGTAGACGTACATTAACGCAGCCCGGCCGTTGTAACGCAGACACCGGACGTAAACCCCTTTCTCATTTAAAAGCGCGTTCCAACGCTTAAGCCAGAAGTTCACCTGAGCTTCTTCTTTTTCTCTCGCGTTGAACAGGCTTCCGATTTTCATTCCCGCCAGCGTCGGCGCACAATTTCGAATCAACTGCAGATCAGACATGGCTTTATCGTTTTTGAATTACGCTTCGACCAATGCCTTGCCCAACGCCTTGCAGGATTCGGTCGCTTCGTCGTCCAGTGTTTCGTTGCAGATCACCGAATCCGCCGCGCGTTTTGCGCCGATGTTATCGCAGTCGTCTTCCCAATTGCGCATCCATTCGCCGTCGCCCCAGCCGTAGGAGCCAAACAGCACGATGTGCTTGCCCTTCAGACTCCCTTTGACGTCGTCGAACATCGGTTCGAATTCGCTGTCTTCCAGCTGTTCAACGCCCATTGACGGGCAGCCGAAGGCGATGCCGACGTCCGCTTCAGAGAGGGCTGGCGAATCGTTGATGCCGTCGCCGGCCATCAATACCGTTCTTCCTTTTTATTTGCCACCTTTTTCGTTTTACACAATAATCTTATTTGCCATCGATTCGTCAATGGCGATCCGGCTGTCCTTGATGGAGACGATGAGGTTGCCGCCCAATTTCTGGACCGGTTTAACCGTCGCGCCGACGACAAAACCTAAATCGTTCATGTGCTTCATGATCTTGTCGTTGCCGCGGATGAATTTAATCATATATTCCTGATTGAGTTCTGCAAGTGATAACGGCATATTGAACTCCTTTTTTACTTTAATTCGATTGACCAATAAAAAACGACCGATCTTCCTGACTGCGTCCGGGAGGCACTAATTCCCTTCGGCGTTATTTCAGGTCAGACCGGCCATTTCTTCGCTGGGACCAACTGAGGTCTCGGATCTATGGATAGATCAAATAGGTGTTTGAACGTTTCAGACCCCTAGGGCTGCCGCGGTTAGCTGAAAGAAGAGGAATCGAGTGATCACTCACGTCGATGAAATAAAACCCGCGCCAGACCATGCGTGCACTAAACGCATTTTTCGTTGATTCAGCGGTCTTCCCCTTTTTAATAATCATCAAAGAAGGAGGACAGACGGCAAAGCCGCCTGCATATTTATATCATGTGGAGAATCCACAGGGAAAGCTAATTCGCTTTGTGTTTTCGGCTGCTGTAGGTGTTGATCCACGCCTTTTGTTCAGGTGTGGGCTCCGTGTGGCAACCGCCGTGGCAGGCACCCGCGCTGGGGCAGTCCCCGCACTGAATGGTGCCGCCGTTTTTGACGGATTTGTGTAAGGACCTCACCGCGGCGACCACGATCAGAACGACGATGAGACCCACAATGATTGAACCTAACATTTAAATCCACCTCTAATCTGTTGTGTTGTAATAATGCTGTAATCATTTAGTTGATCGACACATCTTGTGCCCGAGCCGCATCCATCAGCTTCTTGTTCGGGTCTGGTCTGACGAGCAGATAGACAAATCCGATCATAATCACGATGGCGACAACTGGGCCGATGCCGAAGCCGTGTTCGCCTGCAATCCAGCCGCCGAACTGATTGATGACCAGTGCGACTAAATAAGCGAGCAGGCATTCGTAGCCGATGGCTCTTGCGGTCCATTTGCCAGAGTTCATTTCGGTGCGGATCGCGCCGATCGCTGCGAAGCAAGGTGCGCAGAGCAGGTTGAAAGCTAAGAATGAGTACGCGGTAATCGGGGTGTAGGACTGTGCGACTCTCGCCCACAGATGTGCGCTGCCGGCTTCTGCGTCAGATACAGCGTGGTACAGAATCCCGAAGGTGCCGACGACGTTTTCCTTGGCGATTAAACCGGTGACGGTTGCGACAACTGGTTTCCATGTTCCCCAGCCAAGCGGCATGAAGATGAAGGCAATGGCATTGCCAATCCCTGCCAACATGGAGTTGTTGATATTTTGAACCATGCCGAAGGATCCGCCTTCGACGCCGAACGCCTGGAGGAACCAAATCAGGATGGTGGCTAACGTAATAATGGTGCCCGCTTTTTTCAGGAAGTGAGAAGCTCTTTCCCAAACCGATCTGAGCACGTCAACTGGACGCGGCCAGTGATAGGCCGGCAGTTCCATGACGAATGGGGCCGGATCGCCTGCGAACCATTTGGTTTTCTTTAAAATGATCCCGGAGCAGATGATGGCCGCAATCCCCATGAAATAAGCGGAGGTGGCAACAGCGCCGCTGCCGCCGAACACAGCGCCTGAGATCAATGCGATGATCGGCAGTTTCGCTGAACACGGCATGAACGTCGTCGTCATGATGGTCATGCGGCGGTCACGTTCGTTTTCAATGGTTCTCGTCCCCATAACCCCAGGGACGCCGCAGCCGGTCCCGATCAAAATCGGAATAAAGGATTTACCAGACAAGCCGAATTTTCTAAATACACGGTCGAGGACGAAGGCGATTCTTGCCATGTAGCCGCAGCTTTCCAGCAGGGCCAGGAAGAAGAAGAATACCATCATCTGCGGCAAAAAGCCGATGACCGCGCCGACCCCGGCGATGATCCCATCGACGACGAGGCCTGTCAGCCATGGGGCAACCGAGGCGGCTTCCATCGCGCCGCGGACCCCGTTGGTGATCCAGTCCCCAACGAGCACGTCGTTGACCCAGTCTGTGGCCATCGTCCCGATTGTCGTAATGGAGATGTAGTAAACTAAAAACATGATGCCAACGAAAATCGGGAGCCCCAAGATTCGGTTGGTGACAATGCGGTCGATTTTATCGGAGACGGACAGCTTTCCGGCGTTTTTCTTGACGTAAGTATCTTTCACCCAGTCGCCGATGATGTCGTAGCGTTCGCTGGTGATAATGGATTCGGCGTCGTCGTCCATTTCCTTTTCGCAGGCGATAACGTCTTCTCTCGCGTGGGCGACCATCTTCGGATCCAGGTGAAGGTTGGCCAGCGCCTTTTGGTCGTTTTCAAAAACCTTGACGGCGTACCAGCGCTGTTCTTCTTCCGGCATATCGTGGAGCAGGGCTTCTTCGATATGGGCCAGGCAATGTTCTACCGGGCCGGAGAAGCGGTGCGGCGGGAGGTATGTTTCGCCTGAATTGGCGAGGTTCACGGCCGTTTCGACCAGCTCGTTGACTCCGCGGCCCTTCAGCGCTGAAATTGGCACGACCGGGCAGCCTGTGATCTTGGACAATTTCTTGTAGTCCACCTTGTCGCCGGCTTTTTCGATCAAGTCGAGCATGTTGACGGCGATGACCGTCGGAATGCCGCATTCCAGAACCTGTGTCGTCAAGTACAGGTTGCGTTCCAGGTTGGAGCCGTCGATGATGTTGATGATGGCGTCCGGTCTTTCCTGAATGATGTAATCTCTGGCAACCACTTCTTCCAACGTGTACGGAGACAGTGAATAAATCCCCGGCAGGTCGGTGATTGTGATATCCTTGTGGCCCTTCAGTCGGCCTTCTTTCTTTTCAACCGTAACTCCTGGCCAGTTCCCGACGTACTGGTTCGCCCCTGTCAGTGAGTTGAACAGCGTCGTCTTCCCACAGTTCGGGTTGCCGGCCAAGGCAATAATCTTTGACATGATTTCTCCCTTTTTTCCTCTTTATTCCACTTCGACCATCCCCGCGTCTTCTTTTCGAAGACTCAGTTCGTAATTGCGTACCGTGATTTCAATCGGATCACCAAGGGGTGCGACCTTGCGGATATAAATGTCCTGACCCTTCGTCAGGCCCATATCCATGATCCGCTTTTTGATCGGGCCGGCGCCGTGAATCTTTTTAATCTTTACGGTGCTCCCTACCTTGGCGTCTTTGAGCGTTGCCATTGACATGCCTCCTTCATCAGATGTTTAAATTTAAAAATATAAGTCCAGTCGTTTGGCTTCACAAACACAATTTGTTAATCAGAACTATGTTCGTTTTCCCTAACGGCAATGAGAGTTTATCACACCTTATTTTGTTTGTCAAGGCATAACAAACATTTTTGTTTGAATTATCAAACTTATTTTTCCTAGTTTATAATTGCTATAAATTAAGTTTTGACATATAAAATATAATCGTTTAAATCTTTATACCCTACTGAAAAGCTGGTATAATTGAAAATAGAATTCTTAAGGAGGTGATTCGTTTGAAACAGCCCAAATCCATCCTGATTAAAGACACCACCCGGGAAGAACGGGAACGCATTGTGGCCCGGGCCCTGAGTGTCTGCGGCGGGTCCTGCAATTTCTGCAACGGCTGCGGCAGTCTCGGCAGCGGACGGCTCGAGTCGATGTACGAGCCCTATTTCGCGGGTGAAAAGGAAATCGCCGAAATCAACATGGAAATCCGCGGCGGTATCGTCAAAGGATGAAAATCGTTTTTAGAAAATTTACATGATTATATTATAAGCAAAAATAAAACCCGCTTCGAGAGCAAGGCGGATCTAACGCCTATCTCAAAGCGGGTTTTGCTGTCTGATGCTATTTCGAGTGGTTCATTGGCCTTCGCCGTCGTCCGTCTTCATTTCAAAGGTGAGATGGATATCCCGGTTCAATGCCTTCGCGAGCCGCATCAAGGTCTTCGCCGACGGGTTCGCGTTGCCGTTTTCGATCCGGCTGATATCGCTCTGCGAAATGCCGGTCAATTTTGAGAGCTCCTTCTGGGTCATTCCCAGTGCGTGCCGACTGTTGATAATGCCCTGGCTGATTTGTTCGATCAATCCCGGCCATTCATCACTCAGTGTCCAATCTATTGTTTCACTTGTTTTCATGTTGCGCTTCCTTTGTAGTTTCCTTAATGACTCAACCGTTATTTTTTCATGATCTTGTTATATATTATATTAATTTTATCGTAAAAAGACAATATCCTGCCCTTTATTTTTATAATTTTTTAAGTTTATCGGGCAGGGAAAGCTTGATTTCCGGGAGTTTTTCCTCGATTCCTTTGAGCCAAGTCTCGGATTTTTCGCCGGCCACGGCGCCGCCCTGGCGCAGCAGGTCGAGGGTCACCTTGATGAACTGCTGGCGCTCGTCTAGGGGCAGGTTTTTCAGCGCCCGCACGCATTTGGCCAGAGAAACGAGGCGCTTGTTGGACAAATCGTCCATCTGGTCGAGACTTTCGTTAAAGATGTCGAAAAGGCCGTCGACGAAGTGGCGCCGGTCGGCGTCGCTCTCGCCCTCGATCCAGCGGCTCAGGGTGTCCTCGATGTAAAGGCTTAAGGCCGTGCGTGCGCCGGGCACGAAGTCCGTCCCCAGGACCTGCCAGCTGAAGCCGTCGTGCTGGACGATGCCCTGGGCGTCGCTTGCGACGACGGCGTCGGGCGGCACGTTGGCCAGCAGCACGCCGATGACCGACCCGGCGGGAATGATGCTGACGATTTTGTCCCGCACCGAGAGGTAGCCCGCCCGGCTGACAAAGGCCTCCCGAAAGCCCGGGCCGTCGTTGTTGTAGATCCGGTGGATCCGCTCTCTCACGCCCGGTGCGGCCATCGCCGCCGCGTACACCGCGAAATTGCCGCCCTTGGAGTGGCCGCCGGTCATAAGCGTCCCCCTGCGTCCGACGAAGTGGCGGTTTAAATAGGCCGCTGACTGGCGCTGGCCCTCGGTTTCCGGGAGGTAAGAAATATTGAAATCCTCTTTCCAGCCGACAAAGGAGTCATCGGTGCCGCGGAAGGCTGTGTAATAGCGGTGATGGGGCATCTCGAAGGTCACCGCCGCCATCTGCCCCTCCGCCGAATGGCTCACCCGGCTGATGAAGGCGTGCATCTTGACGTCCCGAAACCGCCGGGTCTCAGCCGCCGCCGCGAGCAGCGCCACGGATTTGCGCTTGTAGACCGAAAAGGCCGCGGCCTGCTCTGGATCCTCGGCGGCCTGGTAGCGCGCCGCCGCCTCGGCGATCGTGACGCCGGGGTCCCAGCTCTCGGGCACCGCCTTGTCGAGATCGACGTAAACCAGCTCGGAAAAAATCAGGTTGTCGACGGCGTTAAACCCGTCCACCCCCATCGGGATATCTCCCCGCCATTTCAAATAATCGAAGACGTTCGCCACAGCGCCGCTCCTTTCGCGTACATTCTTGAGATTTCATTATACCAAAAAAGCGCCTCCGGGGAATCCACTTCCCCAGAAAGCGCGTCAATCTTAAGAATCAAAAACTTATTTAGAGATCCGCAATGGCGTCCTTCATCGATTTGACGTATTCGCCCACCGGTTCCGCCGCGTCACGGCCGTACTCGGCGAGTCTTCTGACGATGGCCGAGCCGACGATGACGCCGTCGGCCTTCTGGGCCATTGTGCTGGCCTGATCCGGCGTCGAGATGCCGAAGCCGATGGCGCAGGGGATGTCGGTGTTCTGTCTGACGACGTCCACAATGGCGCCGATGTCGGTGGTGATGGCCTGCCGTTCCCCGGTGACGCCGAGGCTGGAGACAATGTAGAGAAAGCCCTCCGCCTCCTTGGCGATCATCGCAATGCGGTCGTGGGAGGTCGGCGCGATCATCGAGATCAGGCTCAGGCCGTATTTCTGGCAGGTCGGCTGGAAGTCCGCCTTTTCCTCGTAGGGGACGTCCGGCAGGATCAATCCGTCGATGCCGATTTCGCTGCAGATTTTGACGAATTTTTCGGTGCCGTAGGAGAAGACGACGTTGGCGTAGGTCATGAAGACCATCGGGATATCCACGTCACGTCTCAAATCCTTGACAAATTCGAAGATCTTATCGGTAGTGACGCCGCCGGAAAGGGCCCGGATATTGGCGCCCTGAATGACCGGCCCTTCGGCGGTCGGATCGGAGAACGGGATACCAAGCTCGATGAGGTCTGCGCCGTTCGCGGCCGCCTGGCGGACGACCTTGCCGGTGGTTTCGAGATCCGGGTCGCCGCAGGTGATGAAGGCGACGAAGGCCTTGCCGTGATCAAAGGCCTTGGCAATGCGGTTGGTGTGTTGTTCAGTCATGGAGATCCTCCCCTCTGTAGCGTGCGATGGCGGCGACGTCCTTGTCCCCGCGTCCTGAAAGCGTAACGACGATAATCTGATCCTTGTCCATCTTCGGCGCGATTTTCATCGCGTAGGCCACCGCGTGAGCCGATTCGATGGCCGGGATGATGCCTTCGATCTTCGACAGGTATTCGAAGGCTTCGACGGCTTCCTCGTCGGTAATCGCGACGTATTGGGCGCGGCCGATGTCGTGCAGGTGGGCGTGTTCCGGCCCGATGCCCGGGTAGTCCAGCCCTGCCGAAATGGAGTAGACCGGCGCGATCTGGCCGTATTTATCCTGGCAGAAATAGGATTTCATGCCGTGGAAGATGCCGAGGCGGCCGGTGTTGATCGTCGCCGCCGTTTCAAAGGTGTCGATGCCGCGGCCCGCCGCTTCGCAGCCGATGAGCTTGACGTCCTTGTCGTCGATGAAATTGTAGAAGGAGCCGATGGCGTTGGAGCCGCCGCCGACACAGGCGATGACGGCGTCAGGCAGCCGGCCTTCTTTTTCGAGGATCTGCGCCTTGGTTTCCTTGGAGATCACCGCCTGGAAATCCCGGACGATGGTCGGGAACGGATGGGGCCCCATCACCGAGCCGAGGCAGTAATGGGTGTCGGCGATCCGGCTCGTCCATTCGCGCATCGCTTCGGAGACCGCGTCTTTCAGGGTGCCGGTGCCGGAGGTGACGGGCACGACGTCCGCGCCGAGGAGGCGCATCCGGTAGACGTTGAGGGCCTGGCGCTTCGTGTCTTCGATGCCCATGAAGACGACGCATTCCATGCCAAGGAGCGCCGCCACCGTCGCCGTCGCGACGCCGTGCTGGCCCGCGCCGGTTTCGGCGATCAGCCGGGTCTTGCCCATTTTCTTAGCCAGCAGTGCCTGCCCCAGCACGTTGTTGATTTTGTGGGCGCCGGTGTGGTTCAGGTCCTCCCGCTTCAGGTAGATCTTCGCGCCGCCGAGGTCTTCCGTCATGTGTTTGGCTTCGTAGAGCATGGACGGCCGGCCGGCGTAGTTGACCATCAAATCGTTCAGCTCGCGATTGAATTCCGGGTCGTCCTTGTAGTGATTGTATGCCGCTTCGAGTTCGATGACTGCGTTCATCAGCGTTTCCGGAATGTACTGGCCGCCGTGAATGCCGAAGCGTCCCTTTGGATTCGTCATGATTATGTCCTTTCTTTCAAAATTAAAAATTCAAATTATATTTTTTCTTCTTTATATAATAGCGTCGAAGCTGCGGACCTGTTCGACAAACCGCCGCATCTTTTCGCCGTCTTTTCTGCCGTCGGTTTCAATACCGGAGCTGACGTCGACCCCCCAGGGGTGGAGGGTTTCGAGGGCCTCGGCGATGTTGTCCGGGGAAAGGCCGCCGGCTAAGAGGTAGGGCCGGCTGACCCGCTTCGCGAGGTCCCAGTTGAAGGGGTGGCCGGTGCCGCCGCCCTTGGCGTCGAGGAGGATGTGGTCCGCCGGACTGGCGGCCGCTCGGGCGATGTCCCCTGCCCCGCGCATCGCCACGGCCTGGATGACCGGGCATTTCCCGCCGGTGAGGGCTTTGACCTGGGCGACGACGTCGTCCGTCTCGCTGCCGTGAAGCTGGGCGGCGTCGATCACGCCGTCCGCGAACAATTTAGCGATCGCCGCCGGGTCCTCGTCGACAAAGACGCCGACGGCCTTGATGTGCCGATCGAGGGCCGCCTTGAGTGCCGCCGCCTGATCGGGAGTGACGGCCCGCCTGCTCTTCTTCGCGAACACGAAGCCGATAAAATCGGGTTTGAGACCGTTGGCCGTTTCGATATCCTCTGGGCGCATCATGCCGCAGAGCTTGATGTGGGTCGCCATGTCACGCCTCGCTTTTGAGGGCCTTGAGGGCCGCGGTCTTGTCCTCGGCGCGCATCAGCGCCTCGCCGACCAGCACCGCGTCGGCGCCGGTAGCCCGGATGGCCTGGACGTCTGCCGGGGTTTTGACGCCGGATTCGGAGATGAAGACCACCTCCGGCGGCACCAGATCCCGCAGCGCCGCGCTGTTGCCGGTGTCGACGGTGAAATCCTTCAGGTTGCGGTTGTTGACGCCGACGATCCGCGCCCCGGCGGAGAGGGCCGCGGCGATTTCGTCCGCGTCGTGGGCTTCCACCACCGCCGAGAGGCCGAGGGCGTCGCAGCGGGCGAGGTATCGCCTCAGATCCTCAGGCGCGGTGATCGCGACGATGAGCAGCACCGCCGACGCGCCGAGGACCTTCGCCTGATCGATCATATAAGTGTCGACGGTGAAATCCTTCCGGAGCACCGGAATCGACACCTGATTCGCGATCGCCTGGAGGTAGGCGTCCTTCCCGAGGAACCACTTGGGCTCGGTCAGACAGGAGATGGCGTCGGCGCCGGCTCTTTCGTAGTCCTTCGCGATTTTGAGATACGGGAAGTCCGGTGCGATCAGGCCCTTTGAGGGGGAGGCCTTTTTGCACTCGCAGATGAAGGACAGGCCCGGCTTTTTGAGGGCCCGTTCAAATTCGAAATGGCCGGGCTCCAGGCTGTCGGCCGCTGCGCGCATCGCGTCGGCGCTGACTGTCTCTTTCGCCGCGGCGACCCGTTCCCGCGCGTGATCCGCTAATTGATCCAGAATGTTTTTCATCTTAGGCCTGGCTCGTTTCGATAATGGTTTCAAGCTGAGCCGCCGCCGCGCCGGAATCGATCAGTTCTTCCGCGCGCTTGACGCCGTCGGCTATCGTGTCGGTCTTCTGGGCGATGGTCAGGGCCGCCGCCGCGTTGAGCACCGCCGCGCCGCGCTTCGGCCCTCTTTCCTTCCCCGCGAGGATGTCTCTTAAGATCTGGGCGTTTTCTTCGGGGCTGCCGCCGCGGATGTCGTCCTTCGTGCCGCGCTTCAGGCCGAAGTCTTCCGGCGCGATGGTCGTCGTCCGGTACCAGCCGTTCTTAAATTCGCAGACCTGGGTCGGCGCTGAAATCGAGATTTCGTCGAGCTTGTCGGTGCCGTAGACCACCATGCCCCGCTTGACGCCCAGCTGGGTCATGACCTGGGCCAGGGGCTCGACCAGGTAGCCGTCGTACACGCCGAGGAGCTGCATGTCCGGCCGGCACGGGTTGGTCAAAGGCCCCAGGATGTTGAACACGGTGCGGAAGCCCAGCTCCTTGCGGATCGCGCCGACGTATTTCATCGACGTGTGGTATTTCTGGGCGAAGAAGAAGCACATGTTCGCCTTCGCGATCATTTCCTTCACCTTGTCCGGGTCCTGTTCGATGTTGACGCCGAGGGCTTCGAGGCAGTCGGCCGTCCCGCATTTGGAGGAGGCGGCGCGGTTGCCGTGTTTGGCGACCTTGACCCCGCCGGCCGCCGAGATGATGGCCGCCGTCGTCGAGATGTTGAAGCTCTGGGCGTTGTCGCCGCCGGTGCCGACGATTTCCAGCACCGGTTCGTCGAAGTGGACCGGTGTCGCGTGTTCGCGCATCGCCGCCGCGCAGCCGGAAATTTCCGCGATGGTTTCGGCCCGAGTGCTCTTGGTGGACAGCGCCGCGAGGAAGGCCGCGTTCTGGGTCGGGCTCGTCTTCCCGCTCATGATTTCGTTCATCACGGCGTAGGCTTCATCGTAGGTTAAATCTTCTTTGTTGACGATTTTGATAATGGCTTCTTTGATCATGGGGTCTCCTTTACTGTTCTGCGATCGCTAAAAAATTCTTCAAAATCTGTTTGCCCTTGGGGGTCAAAATCGACTCCGGATGGAATTGAATGCCGTAAATTTGTTTCGCCTCGTCGGCGATGGCCATGACCTCGCCGTCGTCGGTTTCGGCGATGACTTTGAGGTTATCCGGCAAGGTGTCCCGGTCGACGGCCAGCGAGTGGTAGCGCCCGGCCTGGATCACCTCGGGGCAGTTCGCAAACAGCGGACTGGCTTGATCCAAGGTGACGGCCGAGGCCTTGCCGTGCATCAGCTTGGCCGCGTAGGTGACGGTGGCGCCGAGGGCCTCGCCGATGGCCTGATGGCCGAGGCAGATGCCGAGAATCGGGATTTTGCCGCCGAGCTCCCGGACGACGTCCTCGATGACGCCGGCGTCTTTCGGACGCCCCGGCCCGGGCGAGAGGATGATCGCGTCCGGGGCCATCGCTTCGATCTCGGCGACGGTTTTGTCGTCGTTGCGGATGACTTCGATCGACGGGTCGAGGCTGCCGACCACCTGGTACAGATTGTAGGAAAAACTGTCGTAATTATCGATGAGTAAAATCATGCGTCTACCTCCTCAGCCAGCTTCAGGGCCTGGACGACCGCCTTGGCCTTGTTCAGGGATTCCTGATACTCCTTTTCCGGGACGGAATCGGCGACGATGCCGGCGCCGCTTCTAACGAAAACCTTGCCGTTTCGCTTGTAGGCCAGCCGGATCGCGATGCCGACGTCCATGTTGCCGGTAAAATCGATGTAGCCGATGGCGCCGCCGTAGATGCCGCGCTTCTGCCCTTCGAGCTCGCCGATGATCTGGCAGGCCCGAATTTTCGGCGCCCCGGACAGGGTGCCGGCCGGCAGGGCCGCCGAGATGGCGTCCAGGGCGTCCTTATCGTCCTGGATTTTCCCGCGGACGGTGGAGCCGATGTGCATGACGTGGGAGTAGCGCTCGATCACGTGGAGCTTTTCGACCTGGACGGTGCCGAACTGGCTGATGCGGCCCAAATCGTTGCGGCCGAGGTCGACGAGCATGTCGTGTTCGGCCAATTCCTTTTCGTCCTGCCGCAGGTCGGCCTCGAGGGCCTGATCCTCTTCCTCGGTCGCGCCCCGGGGACGGGTGCCGGCGAGGGGGAAGGTGTGCAGCACGCCGTCCTTGAGCTTGACCAGGGTTTCTGGCGAGGCGCCGGCGATTTCGACGTCGGTGCCGGAGAAGTAGAACATGTAGGGCGAGGGGTTGGTGGTGCGCAGCACCCGGTAGGTGTTGAGCAGGCTGCCTTCGTAGGGGGCGACGAGGCCGTTGCCGATGACGGCCTGGAAGATGTCGCCCTCCCGGATGTGGGTTTTGGTCTTTTCGACCATCGCGCAGTACTGATCCTTGTCGAACATCGGGGTGAGCTCGCCTTTAAGATGTCCGGCCGGCTCTTTCTTTTTAACACCGTACTTGATGAGCTCGGCCAGGTTCTTCACGTCCATTTCGGCCTTGCGGTAGCCCGTTTCGGGATCGTTCAAATCGGCGTTGGCGATCAACACGATTTTCTGGGCGATGTGGTCGAAGGCGATGACTTTGTCGAAGAGCATCACGTCGATGTCGTTGAAGTGTTCGGGATCGTCCTGGGCGGTGCGGATCGTCGGCTCGGCGTAGCCGAAGCTTTCAAAGGCGAAGTAGCCGACCAGGCCGCCGGTGAAGGGCGGGAACCCTTCGAGCTTCGGGCTTTTGTATTTGGAGAGCACGTCTCTTAGCACCGCCGACGGGTCGTCGGTGGTCAGGCTGACGTCGCCGACCTGCATCCGGCCGTCCTTGCAGGTGATGGCCAGCTTCGGGTCAAATCCGAGGAAGGTGTACTGGCCCCAGTTTTCCCGGTGGACCACCGATTCCAGCACGTAGCAGTGGGCCGACACGTTTTTTAGGATCTTCAGCGCCTCGATGGGCGTGCAGCGGTCGGCGAGGATCTCCGTTTTCACCGGGCAGACCCGGTATTTCCCGGAGGCCGCGACGGCTTTGACTTCCGATAGCTTTGGGTAAACTTCCATGTTCGTTCTCCTTCTCTTGTATTTTCTGATCAACTTTCTGTCCGAGAAGATTTTTTTGTAATAAAAAAGTCCCTGACAGATCCATCTGTCAAGGACGAATAATTCTAGATATTCTAAATATACTATCCGCGTTGCCACCTTGATTCACAGGTATGACCCTGTGCCCTTAGCGAAGTACCAACATACTCCCGGCAACTGACGTATGCCCACACGTCGCAGAATACTCGGCATAGCCTTTCACTGCGCCCTCAACGGTCCATTTGTTCAGCTTGTTTTCTCCTCGGCTCTCAGCTCCCCGAAGTCTCTGTATGAGCATCACTGACGTTATCTCCGTCTCAACGGTTTGGTGTTGCTTTATTTAATTTTGTATACAATATAGCACGAATTTTTCGGTTTGTCAAAGGCCAATTTTAATTTTTTTAAGCCGTCCGCCCCGCTTTTGTGTATAATGGCTGTAATCAAATCCTTTAAAAAACAAATGAACGAGGTTGTTATGAAATCGAAATCTATTCCTGTTTCGGCCCTTTTGGGCGTGCTCTCGGTGCTCGGCGGGGCCTTTACCTACTCGCAGATCCGCGCCGGCAGCCGACCGTTAATCATCTTAGGCTTTATCTTCGTTGCCGCCGTTGTCGCGGCCGGCATGCTGTGGCTGTTCATCTCGAGCCGCAACGAGGACGACAACAAGGTCTTCCGCACCTGCGGGATCATCTGGCTGGTGTCGCTGATGCTGACGCTGGTGTTCCTGGTCTTCGGGCTGGCGACGGCGATCAACGCAAAAAAAAATCAGCTGGGTGGTCACCACAGCTGAATCGCTCCTGCGCGTTTAACTTTGAATCGTGCACGTGACGGCCGGTACCGGCGCCATCGCGGACTTCGACGCGTTTTTCGACGTGTGCGTGAAGTGGCGGAAGGCCGCCAGGCCGATGAGCGCCACGAATAAGATCGTGCAGAAGATGAACAAAATCTTTCTGCGTTTTTGATAATCTGGCTGCATGGGTCCTCCTTTATTTTAATTTATTTTTATTTTAAACTTATGTGGTCGTGCGGTTTTTAAGGGCTGAGGGATCAGTCCTTTTTTTCGTGGGATGGGGTCTC
>OCTW011545500.1_pt1 | contig 13782 bp, 9 predicted proteins | sample 1539671 | NCBI WGS metagenome assembly OCTW01 (sample SAMN02144230, study PRJEB22623) | gut metagenome | biome: sheep rumen | host: Ovis aries | place: New Zealand | reverse complement strand
TGGATGGATTCCGAATCCAGCATACGAAATCTGGCCTCTTTTCTACTCCTTCAATTACACCTGCTTCCCAGGTATTTAATTTCATGGTAGCAGTCCCTGTCGTTTCGCTGACGAAGAGATGATCCTTATATTCTTTGCCTCCAGCTTCATGCGGGACTTGAATTGTCTCCGGAAGGCGGAAATTATGCTTACTGACGACATCCCCGTCGGATACTATACTGTCAAAATCTTTTCGTGTCTTTTCAGATTCAATCGTGGCAATGTATCTTCGATATTTGTCGTTCAGGCTATGAAAACGCTCCTCCGCATACGTTTGAAGCTTATTCATACAATCTGGATCCGCAACAAAGAGAATAACGTCGATCTTAAATGCAGTCAGATCGTTGACATCAAAATACTTATTCCCATATGCAGTGCCGATTCCCTCTCTGCCTAGCTTCACATCTGCGATCTGAAACTGCCGATCAATATCGGTATCCGTGGTTGTAAACATATCATGAACCGAATAATTATCTACAGATTCACCAAAAGCATCGAAAATTTGAGTCGCTAACTTGAATTGCTTTACTTGCAATACCAGATCTTCATATTCATTTCTAGCTTTTAAGTCCTCCACATAATCATGGATCATTGCTACGATATCGTCCTGAACCTCTCTGATGGCCTCACGATGCAGCTTCGACATACTTAGCAGATGAGCCATCCGAAACAGTGATTTCAAATAATCATTAATGCGAAGGGATCTGACATTGTAGGACAGCAGACCTGCATCATTAATAAATTTCATCACTGCTTCGCGATCAAATAGATCTTCTGCCTTCTCTTGGGGCTGATCATAATCACCATCTGATTCAGTGCTCGTGTTATCTCCCAATTCGGGAGTCTCATCCATAGAAGAAGTGCTTTGCGTGGAAGCAGGCGTTTCACCCTCGTCTAACTGCTGCACTGTCTGCTCCTGTGATTCTGCGTTCTGCTGCGCCACGGAGGAAGCACCTTCGTATAGATGCTTTGGTTCTGCCACCTTTTCATTGCTCTGCTGCACAGTACCACTTTCTTCAGATGGCTGATATTCTTTCACGTCACCGGTAGATAAGTCGATCGTCATCTGCCCCGGAATATCGATATCTTTCTTCTTTGATTTTGTCTTTACCGTCAGGGTATCAAAGCTTTTCCCGGAGAGTGGCTCCCCGTAAATATCCGTCGGGATATCGCCACCCTCTGTGTTTTGAAGCTCCTCAACGATATCCTTGACCGTACTCTCATTGAAATACGGCAGATAGAGATGGACATCATTCAAGACATCATCCACCTGAATATGCATCTGCATAGGTGTCCTCACCATACGTCCGAGGAGCTGTGCAATGTAGGTGGCATCATTGGCATGCTTGAAGGACATCATCGTTTCTGCCCGAGGGCAATCCCAACCAGTGGAAAGATTCTCTTTGAAGAAAACTATACGGATATTTCTATCATCGGCAATCTGCGATGGCTCTACATAGCGTACTTCAAGACCATTGACGGTAAGTGAAGCCGTCGTAGCACCGAAGGTATGGACGATCTGCCCAGCTTCCAACTTAAATCCTGTTCGCTCTTCAATTTTGGCAATACAATCATCCAAATTGGTATCTGTGATCTTTCCTCCGGTTCCATTTAAGACTTGAATGATTATGATCGGGTTCACATAGGCATAGTGCTGCTCAAAGCAATACTGCGTCCAATGCTCCCACTTCTCCTTCCAATCATCGGCTGCTGCCTGCAAGATAGCCATATCATTATTGACCGCACCTTCTTCCGGATAGGTGATGACGATCCTATCCTTCAGCAGGCCGGAAGCCCGGACTTCCTCCGTGGTCACAATTGATTTATAGATAGTAGAGGATGTACCTTCAACCAGGGTATTGAATCTCTGTGTGGTAGCCGACATACCGATGACTACTGGCATCGGCGGAATACCATCCTTCTCGCTTCCCTTAATAAATTTCTGCATGATTGACGTCGCCTTACTAGCCTCACGTCCTTGCATGCCACGATGTGCCTCGTCGATAATGAAATAGAGGCGATCACTCTTTTCACGGACGGTACTCGCTATGGTCTGCCATATCGTATATGTACGTCCATCTCCATTTTTGGTAAGTTTCGATGAGACCGACAGCTTCTGTGTGTTCAGGAAATAGACATGACCATCCTCGAACGTTTCTCTGTCGAAGGAATCCTCCGAAACAGTAATGCACTGGGAGAGCCTTATCTTATCAGCCTTAGAATCTATCTTCTGTTTCGACTGCTCATTCAACTGCGGCGAATCGGAAAGCCAAATAATAATAGCCTCCGGCTGTTCTATATATTGTTCATCGCCAAAGAAAATATCTTCTATCAGAGCTGACATGATGATGGTCTTGCCTGCTCCGGTTGGAGCAGTGAAGGAAACCACCTGAGGAGCGTGCGTCCTATGATAGCTTCCCATTGCCTCGACAGTTTTCATCCGGATGTCAGATAGCGCCTTCTTCTGAAAAGGAAATAATTCTACCTTCATGGTTACCTCCCTGTATTGATCCTGAAATTGTCCAGATAGTCCCTGTAGAGCTGGTAACATGATTTGCCCTCATAGGAGCGAATCATCGTTCGATATGCGGACTCAGAATCTGTTACGATGAACACAGTCTGAATCTCCGGATGCTGCCTAAGTTGTTCATCGAACTCAGAGTAGTAAATCTCGTCAATTAGAATCGCCATTTTATTCTTCGGGAGAATAAGCATCTTCGGAAGTTCATCGCCTTCAAGTTCTGGACACTTGCCTATTGCCCCACCTTTCATCCACAACACAGAAAGTAACTCTCGGAACTGACGGCCAAGAGCAATCGATGTCTTATCGAGAAAAGCTAATTTAAAATATGCCGCATTGGCTTGAAATCCATCTGACATATGGATCACTTTGTCTCCATTAGTAATATATTTCCCTTTTAATGGATTTCCGTTTACATCATGTCCCTCAATCGTACACACTGTTCTCGGCCAATTCACGTATCGCGCTATCCCAAGTTTCTCCCATTCAATATCACCAGGATGGAATCCACGAGCAGATAGTATTTTTGCTTCATCAACAGAAACTTCATTGTTAGTGATCATTATGCACTTTCGTTGGCCTCCGTCTTCAGCATTCAATAAGTTTACTGCGTGCAAAGTAGTTCCAGAGCCTGCAAAAAAATCAACAATAAGCGCATTTGGCTTATTTTTTGTAAACAAGTATATGCAATCTTTTACTGCATATAAAGATTTTGGGAAAACAAATCGTTTACCTTTATATATTGATCTCAATAGATTAGAACCATAATCACGTGCGCTGTGCTCCTTAAAATGCCAGTTTGTTTGTGGCATTTGTTCTTTCTTTTCTACATAATGAGCAATAATGGAATTGTCTCTATCGTAACCATCAATAACTAATTTCCCAGTAGATATATCATCAATTGTTCCAGAACGAAGATATAAAATCGGATACAATTGTTTGGTTTTTTTATTTTCTTTCCCAGCTTTAATATATCCATTTTTCAGAAGTTGACGTGCAGTTTCTGGCCTTACACACCAATTCATTTCTGTCCCATCATCCCTCAAAGGAAAGACTGTAGTACATCCCGGTTTTTCAGGGACACTAAATCGATCTACTTCTGGAGGTATCGGGTCACCGATAGAAGCAATCGCTCGTGTCTTATTATTGACATAAATAGGATAAAACTGAGACTTTCCTCCTTTGGATTGTCCTCTTCTCGACGCCAAATCCCCGCGTCGGAATGTTTTCCAGTATGTTTGTTCAGGTGCATCTTCATTTACAATACCAGCGGGATGGGCATTCCCAAACATTAAAAAGAAAATATACTCATCATTTCTCGAAAACTCATTTAATCTTTGTGTTCCATATGGATTAATAACGCTACTAATCATTTGCATGTTTGCCTCTGGAAACATTTCTTCAAGCAGGCAACCAAGATGTAAGTACTCTTTTTCATCAATTGTTACAATTAGGACTGAGTCAGCTGGATTAAGCAACTTTTTAGCTAATTTCAGGCGCTTCTCCATCATAGATAACCACTTGCTGTGCCTATAAGCGTCGGAGCTATCGACGTAATCATTGTTATACTTCCAGTCTTTTGCGCCAGTGTTATAAGGCGGATCTATATAAATGCAGTCCACCTTCTCTGCATAGAGGTATTCCAACAACTGCAGCGCATGGTAATTGTCAGCTTCGATCAGTGTGTGCCAAAGATCACTGTTCGGAGCATTCTCTACAAAGTCAATAGGTTTCAACGTCGGATAGATTGGCTCCCCGAATTCTGCTACGGTTACCAGCTCGTCCAACCTGAAGGTCTTCTGCTCATGCGTTTCTCTGCGGTCGCACTGGATCTCTTCACCATCAATTTTCACAACGGTATAGATATCACTAACGTATCCCGTCTTCACAGCAACCTTGGACCCCACCCGAATTGGCACGTCATATAGTGGTGTGCATTCAGGGAGATGTTCTTCGAACACCAGTCCGAACTTCTTCTGCTTCAACAATTTATTCGTCTCCTGCAGGATTCTATCCCTCAGAGCCGGATCGTCGATCTGCTGGATCAGATCTTGTAATAATGCCATCATGCCACCTCATTCTTCTGTGATCGTCTTTGCCTTGATATGATAAGCAATATCATGCTTCTGGCAAAAGGAAACCACCCTCGCTGCACATTCATTGTAGAATTGTTTATGCTCCTTATATGAACTAGCCACCTTGCTATAATTCGTCCGTCCAAAAATAATCCGATCTGTAAAGGAGACAGCATTCAAGATCTTGTCAAGATCTTGGTCTATCATGTTAGGTGTTGGATACGGCTCAATACTGACCCAGGTCTTGGATCCCGCGTCATGCAGAGCCTTCAAAGCGTTCAAGCGATCCTCACAAGAAGCTGCTCCTGGCTCCATCTTCTTCCGGTATTCCTCGTCAAGAGTGATAAGCGTGATGCCATGCTCATTTTCCTTGGAAAGGCTCGCTAATTCAACAGGAAGCAGACCCTTTGTAAGGGTAGTGCATTTAATTCCCGCTTCATTTAATTTTCGGATAGACGCAATGCTCATCTCAGACACTTCCGGATATCCCTGCATGAAAGGATCAGTTGTAAAGCATAGCTGAACAGACTGGATCTTGTCTTTCAGTTTCGGGATTTCACGGTTCAGCAATTCAAGGGTATTTGAAACCAATGCCGGCTCGGTCCATGCTTCATAGTCTTTTATCTGCCCAAACCGTTTCTTCATTAGGAAAGCATAACACGGGTATCGGCAGCCATGTGCGCAGCCCTGTACATGGTTCATCGTATAATCACCGTACTCTACTCCCGTTTGATAGAGCATGGATTTCCGCTTTATTGTTTTCAAAACAAAACCTTTCTCCACCTATTTATTCTTCAAAATATAATCCGCAATCCTCAGAGCTAGCCTCTGTGCAGCTTTGCTCTCATTAGAAATTGCAAAGCAAAATAGAAACATAGGTGCTCGGTTGCTATTTCGAAAAATTCGTGCATTCTTTGATACACAGGGAAAAACTTCTGTTAACCGAGAGAGAATATATTCCTTCACCTTCTCGGGGTTTGCATCCTTTATAAGTTGATTCCCTGTCTGTAGTCCTGGATCATTCGGGCAAAGATCAAAAAGAGATATTTGTGGATCTTTCTTATAAAACTCTGTACGCCATCCCTTATCACCAAGAAGTCGGTCAATACAATCTTCCCATTTTTCATATTTACCATTGTTTGGCAGCATCCGCTCAAGAGCAGAAAATGGGAATAAATACCACACATCTATTGATTTCGTCTGTGCTACAATCTCGAGCGTCGTCCAGTTGACTTGCGTAGCGTAGGGATCCAGAAACAACAGTCCTCTGTTGTAACGCCAATCCACATCCTCAATAATCTGTGCCAGCATTTCATTGGCATCGCCGCAGTAGACCGTAACAGTCTGCTTTATTTGCGAAAATTCCTCATCAACCATGTTCTGAAGTTCTGCTGCTTTCGTCGTATCGGCTTCTATGAAATAGTAGTGATCAAATTTCATTTTGGAGGCCAAGGCCCGTTTGGCAGACCCAGCCAAATGCTGATCTCCATCACTAGTTTCGATTTCCCCTGTACCGGCAAAAGCATCAATATAAATCTTTTTGAATTTCTGGTTCTGTAATGCAATCAGATATGCATCCAGATATCTGGTAAAAAGGTTCATCTTCTCTTCTGTCCAGTCTCCTCCAAATTTCTGTGATGTAGCCATATACTTAATCACCTCATCTATTCGTGATTCAATCTTACGAAGAGAACGTAATCACAGTCTCTTTTTTCCCTGCTTCCGGATTAATCATCTGTTCGATTTTTGCTCCAAAAGAATCGACAAGATCGTGTTTGATTTCTTTGCGGAATCCATCTGATGGAAAAATCGGATGAGTATCTAATACCTCCCACATCTCTCCCAATGGTACCTGTCGTTGCCCTCGAAATTTCTTTTGGAGATACTTGGCAATATCAGAAAGATGAAAGCATGACTCATCCGTTTCAGGAGCTATAATCCCATCAAGTCCGAATGCCAACTGTCCACTTTCCGGAGAATTCTTCGTAGATGACTGTCCGCCAAATACTTTCCATGCACACTTCTTATATAATTTGAAGCCCTCTATATTACTTGTACACAGGATCAAGTTGTATAGTTCCGAATTTTTCCTATTATAAAAAGGGAATGCCGAGACATAATATCTCCGCTCCCCTTTTAGAGAATCAATGATCTCCTCGACCCGCTTCTCGTAAGCGGCTTTATCGCTTCCATACGGAACTAATCTCTCAAAATCTTCTAAGTAGGTGTTCTGATATTTTTCCTTGGTTGTTGCTTTCTTTGCACTGTTGAGAGCTCGAACGGAATCGGAAACCATATGATTGATCATCACCTCTCCCCAATTTCTGAAAAAAGGCAACAGAGCTCCCCAGTCAATATTCGCATCATAAGGATCGTACAACAGAAAATAATGGAGATGCCCCGTGCTATACAATTGTGGTCCAATCGTCCTGAGAAGTTCGTGTGCGTCGCCGCATGATGGAACAACCTGATAATTTCTCTCATTCTGTGGAAGGTGTTTTTTCAGCTCTTCGATCCTGTTCGAATCCTTATCATTTAGGTAAATATGCACCGTCTTCCCTGGATAGTCTCTTGCAACTTCCAGTAAAGCTTCTGAGACGCGTACAGCAGTCCCTTTGATCAGTTCTCCAGCTTCATTTTTATATACTCCGCAATTGCACATACAGTCGATGAAGATTAGTCCATTACAGGAGTCAATCTGCATGAGCTTTTGTGCCCATGATTGAATGTACATCTCAATCAATTCAAATTTCTTAATCGAATGTGGTTTAGCCTCATCAATGACATTTTTTCTCCTGCCTGACATATGCTTACTCCTGATCTTCGTTCTCCCCGTTGATAGGGATTAAATCCATAATGTCCCCAATGTTACAGCTTAAGGCGTTACAGACCTTCATCAGTACTTCCATGCTGACAGTTTCGCCTTTTGATAATTTCGTCACAGAAGCCCAACTGATCCCGGCGGCAGATTGGAGATCTTTCTTCTTCATTTCCTTATCTATTAATAATTTCCACAATTTCTTATAGCTTACTTCCATTGGTGCCATTGGATTACCTCCGGTTCGGTTTCAACATAAGCAAAGCAATACAAGAATAGTCTAACGTATTTATCGCTCGTATTCAACGATATTCTTCACAAACACTCGAATACACATCGCATACAATTGAATCATTCCCCCTCTTATGATATCCTTGAGCTAATCAGCCAATCATTATAGTCAACTCATGAAAATACGGAGGTTTTCTCTGTGGGAAACTATAAGGACGAAATCAGTCAATTTATTTACGAAATCTGTTATCCAGAAATTTGGAAGAAGGTATCTGACTACCTGAGTATTCATCCTTCGGTGCTCGATCTCACTTATTGTCGGGTGAAATATCCGGATTCCTGCGTAATAATCGATATGGTTCCAGAATTTGCCCGTAATATCAGAATTGACGAAGACCACCTATTATTCGACGTCGTTGTCAGCGGTACATTTGACCTCGAAGAAAATAACGAATACCGGCCCAATTCCGCTGAATTAATGCAATGGCTGTCCATCCCCTGTGACGCTGTGGTGACCGATTCTCTGAAGAAGCTCTCTACCGGAGACATCACCCCATATATCCCCGGCACCAAATCCTTGCACACAGAGCAATCTGCTTCAGGAAATATTGTTCCTGTCTTATTCAAAAGGGATCTGGAGAAGGAGGCCACTGCTTTTCTGGAAAAATACTGTCCAGAAGCATTAGAGAAACCAATGGCGGTTCCGATCGAGGAGATCGCTGAAGCAATGCAGCTTCATATTATACAAGGATACCGTATCTCTGCTGATTTCAGCATTTTTGGTGAAATCTTCTTCGTTGACGGCCAGGAAGAAGTCTCTGATCTTTTTAAAGTATCAAAGACATCCCTTGAAGTTTCCCGAGGTACGATTCTTATCGACGCCTATACATTCTGGGAGCGCAATCTCGGCTGCGTTAAGAATACCATCGCACATGAAGTCTACCACTGGTACAAGCATAGGATGTATGCGGCGATCAAGCATATCCTACACGGAAAAGAATACGTAGCATGCCGTTGTCCTGCCGATCTCGTATATCCGAAGAAAGAAGAAAATTGGACTGATGAACAGCGGATGGAGTGGCAGGCGAATAATATGGCTCCCCGTATTCTGATGCCTTACCAGACTTTCAAGACAAAAGTCGAGGAGCTCTACAGAAAATATGATTACCCGGACACCATCCTAAAAGAAGAAGCATTAAATCACGTGGCTCAGGATCTTGCGAATTTTTATGGCGTTTCTCGCCAGTCTGCCCTCATTCGTATGATCGAGACTGGATATAAAGAGGCCGCCAGCATTTACAATTACGACCAAGATACGCCAATCCATAGATACATAGATCTCCATGATGCGTTCTATGAGTATCGCACAAACGCAAAATTCCGACAGCTATTGAATTCTGGTCGGTTCATCTATGCAGATGGCTACTTCGTCATCAATGATGAGCAATTCGTGTCTCGAGAGGATGATGGGCGATACATTCTGACAGATTATTCCTGGGCTCATCTGGATGAATGTACGCTTCAGTTCTCTTGGCAAACAATCACGCCCGAAGCCGCGACAGCGCATTTTCCATATGAACTCTTTCACCGAAAGAACGAAAACCGCAAGGTCTCCAAATTTGAGTCAGATACTAATGCTTCCGTTATTGATCTCTCAGAGGAGCTGAAGGAAAAACGAGCTGAATTTGAAGCGCAGCAACTGGTCAAAGAAGCCACCAAGCCTAGTAAAACCTGCTGGAAATATATCACTCAAATACTTGATGCTAAGAAGATCTCAAAATCACACTTTTGTAGCGCTACGCTTCTAGGCGAAGAAGTGTATCGCAAGGCCTATAGTGATATTAAGACCAAGCCATCTCTTAGAACGATAGTCGCAATAGGAAGAGGTCTAGATCTAAGCATTGACACTGTCGAAGAAATGCTTCGGCTAGCAGGTCATGCCTTTGATGATTCATTAGAAAGCCAACTGTTGGAATTCTGCATCACAGGGCTTCCGGGAGAATCCGTAGAAGAAGCAAACGATTTTCTCGAATCCTATGGAGTCGATCCACTAGGTTCAAAACAGCTAAGATAACCATTCATATAACGCAGTCTGATGTCAATTCGGACTGCGTTTTTCAGTTTATGAAAATTTCCCCGACTCGGTGAGTCGGGCTTTTTTTTGCGCATTTTCAGGACTTTCAGCGATTTTGGCTCATATGTTAGGAATCATCAAACCGCGGAAATTCAACATCTTTCATGCTTTTGACCGACTCGGTGAGTTTTCATGTTTGCATCTCTATTCAGATACAATGAAATCATCACGAGGAAGCCATTTGCGCAAGGTGTTTCCGGTTCCCCGTGCCTACAACTGAGAATCATTTCTGTACCAATCACCGGAAGTGAGGTGCAGCCGAGATGGAGTTTGTCCATCAAGCTGTCCTCACCTTTCTATGGTCTGGTTCTGCATGTTATGAGCTCTCCATTTCGGCAAAGCCGAAGGAGGGCTTATAGCATGCCAATCAAAGACAAAAATTATCGCAATTTCGAAAACCGTAAACCTTTTAACAACATCCCCTGCCGCGAGGACGAGACCCTGGCACCAGTTGTAATCGATAACGACTTCCGCGATTACCTTAAGGAGCTGGGTCTGAACTGGGACAATGCGGAGACCTGGCACTTCCCGAGATGCGGAGAAGGTGTCCCTGTCGCCTTTATCCAGATTAAAAAGAATGAGCTGGACCAGGCAATCAAGTTCTTCAATAACCAGGTCAGCCACTATCTCAAAAGGTTCCAGAAAGATGAATGGAGTGAGTTCGCTTCCATCGAAGAAATGCTGGAAGCCGCTGAAGATGACGATCGTAAATCTTATGACCCTACCGGCAGCACTGCAAATGAAGATGCTGCCGAGTTGGAGATGACCTTCCATTCTCTTCTGGAGGACCTGGAGCGTCTGGATCCGACCTATGCTCGCATCATCCGGATGCTGCATGATGGGTTCAAGAAAGGCGAGATTATGATGGAAGTAGATCTCGGAACCGAGAAATCTCAGGGATATGCCACCATCAGTAAGATCCAGCTCATCGCCGAACAGATCTGGAATAAAAACTATCGCTAATTCATGGAGCAGTCGGCCTCGCGCCGGCTGCTTTTCCTTTGCCGAAAATACCAATCAACCTGTCGCCTCGACCCCAAGTCACCAATCTTCTTATCTACTCAACGCTATTACACAACCATGCTGTCACCTCGACCCGCCGTCTTGGATAAGTTCCCATGGAACTATTCCAAGCATAAAAATAAGGCTTCTCGGCGGTGACCGATATCTCTATCATATCGGTCACTTCAGAAGAAGCCTTATATTCTGCGCCTTCAGGCACACTTATTTTTCAACTCTTGACATCAATACTACGCACTCGACGTGCGAGTTGATAAGATAGATGTCTCCTCTGAAACCATTTATTTCACAGCGTTTTCAGCATTGACATCTTTCCTAATTACAAATTTGCAACAGTCGTTGATCTCAACCCTTCTCGTTCAAGGTAAATTGTCCAAAATCAATATATAGTATGTGGTTTTCTCCCTATCTACCAGATATATGGGACATCAATACTACGCACTCGACGTGCCGCGTCATCGGGAAGTTATCGAACGGCTTCACGTAGGACACGGTATACCCCAGCTCCTGATACTGGGCCAGGTTCTGAACCAGCGTCTTCGGGTTGCAGGAGATGTAGACGATCTGGTCCACGCCGTAGCCGGCGATCTTCTCCACGGCTTCCCGGGACATGCCGACCCGGGGCGGGTCCACTACGATCACGTCCGGCTTTTCCTCCCTTTCCTCCAGAACCCGGAAGACGTCGCCGCAGACGAATTCGCAATTGGTGAGTCCGTTCAGGGCGGCGTTGGTGCGGGCCGCCTCCACGCTTTCCGGGACGATCTCCACGCCGAGAACGTGTTTGGCGGAACGGGCCAGAACCTGGGTGATTGTTCCTGTGCCGCAGTAGAGGTCGAAGACGTTTTTTCCGTCGACATCGTCGATCAGGGACAGGGCGTGGGCGTACAGCCGCTCCACTGCTTCGATGTTCGTCTGGAAGAAAGCGTACTCATGGACGGTGAAATGGAGGCCCATGATCCGTTCGTTGTAATAGTCTTTTCCGAACAGGATTTTCATGTCATCACACTTCACCGCATCGGCCATGCTGTCGTTGAAGGTGTGCAGGATGCCGACAATCCGGTCCTCCAGCTTTAGGGAAAGCAGGCCGGAAACCCATGCCTCCTCGTCGAATCCAGGTTCGCTGGTGGAGGTGACGATGTTCAGCAGCAATTCATTCGTATGCACGCCTCTGCGGATCACCAGGTTGCGGAGAAGCCCTTCATGGGATTTTTTGTCATACTTCACATAGCCCCGGGTACGGCAGAACGCCAGAGTATAGTCCAGGATCCGGTTGAAATCCGGGGAAACCAGCTGGCACTGGTCGGTGGTGACCACGGACATGAACATTTTCCGCCGGTGCATCCCCAGGGTCATAGGCCCCCCCTTCACCAGGTCGCCGAAGGTGTACTCCATTTTGTTCCGGTAGGCCAGCCGGGAGTGCTCCGGGCATCCCTCGATGGGAGCGAAGTCAGCAGGCTGAATTCCCGCCTTTTCGAAGAGGGTGCGGGTCTCGCTCTCCTTCGCCTTGAGCTGCTGTTCATACAGCTCTCCCTGATAGATGCATCCGCCGCAGAAGCGGGAATGGGGACAGCGGCCGTCCTGGAAAATCTCCGCTCCGGTTTCATTAATATCCAGGGGCGGTCTGCGTTTTTTCTTCGTATGTGACATAGATTCCTCCGGGTTCATTAGTCGTTGATACCGTATTTTTCGTAGAATTCCTGCTTGTATTCCAGGAACCGGTCTTCTTCGATGGCTTTCCGCATTTCCTGCATCATGTGAATCAGGAAATGGAGATTGTGCTCCGACAGCAGCATGGCGGACATCAGTTCGCCGGCCTTCAGGGTGTGCCGGATGTAGGCTTTCGTGTAATGGCGACAGGCATAGCAGTCGCACTCTTCGTCCAGGGGGGTGAAGTCCCGGGCGAATTTCGCATTTTTCAGGTTGATCCGGCCGTGGGATGTCATCGCCACACCGTGGCGGGCGATCCGGGTCGGCTCCACACAGTCAAACATGTCCAGTCCCCGCTCCACACCTTCGAAGATGTAATCCGGTGTACCGACTCCCATCAGGTAACGCGGCTTCTCCGCCGGCAGCAGGTCCACGCAGTAATCCAGGACTTCCAGCATTTTCGCCTTCGGTTCTCCGACCGAAAGTCCGCCGATGGAGTATCCCTGCAGATCCATATCCACAATCCGGGCTGCGCTCTCCCGGCGAAGATCCTCGTACATGCCTCCCTGCATGATACCGAACAAAGCCTGTTTCTCCGGACTGGTCTGGGCATCCTGACAGCGCTTCAGCCAGCGGCAGGTCCGCAGCATGGAATCTTCGATATACGAATGATCCGCCGGATACGGTGCGCATTCATCGAAAGCCATCATGATATCCGAGCCCAGAGCCTCCTGGATCTCAATGGCCTTTTCCGGCGTCAGAATATGACGGGATCCGTCGATATGGCTCTGGAACCGGACCCCTTCCTCCGTGATTTTTCGCAGTTTTCCCAGGGAAAAAACCTGGAATCCGCCGCTGTCCGTAAGGATCGCCCGGTTCCAGTTCATGAACTTGTGAAGTCCTCCCGCTTCCCGGATCAGTTCGTGACCCGGCCGGAGATACAGATGGTATGTGTTGGACAGAATAATTTCCGCCCCCATGTCCCGCACCTGTTCCGGACGCATGGCTTTCACCGCCGCCTGGGTTCCCACCGGCATGAAAACCGGGGTCTGGATATCCCCGTGAGGGGTGTGCACGACGCCCCGGCGGGCGCCGGTTTTCTTGTCCCGGTGCAGTAATTCGTATGTAACAGCTAATTTGCTCATTGATTCTCTCCTGTTTTCTCTCTTTTGCATTGCAACCAGTCTATTATAACAGAGTTCTGCATGAGATATGATGGAATTCTGCAAGTTTCTGACCGCTGTGGTAGAATGTGTTTTGTAGGACAAAAAATAACGAAGCAGGCGGCCGCCGGAGG
>OCTW011405895.1_pt1 | contig 13782 bp, 12 predicted proteins | sample 1539671 | NCBI WGS metagenome assembly OCTW01 (sample SAMN02144230, study PRJEB22623) | gut metagenome | biome: sheep rumen | host: Ovis aries | place: New Zealand | reverse complement strand
CAAGCCAGTACCAGCCCCTTTTAGGGGCAGAGCAAACCACCACTTTAGTGGTGGTTATGATTTTCGTTTATCAGCCGAGCAGCAGGTCGTCCGTTCTTTCAAGCAGCTCGCGCAGGCGCTGTGCCGTGTGCATTATCCTGATGATAAACAGCTCGCTGTCGTGGTCGGAGATCAGGTCGATCAGGAAAATGAACCTGATGCAGCCCATGATCGAGATCTTGTCGCGCAGAGCCGCGAGCTTCGCTTCGTCGTCGGTCTCGAAGTAATAGCCGATGAAGTCCCTCCACACCTTGTCGGAAAGCTCCTTAGGTATCCCGAGGAAGTCCATGCTGTTGGCAGGGTCGTCCTCGCCGAAGGCAAAGTAGGTGACGTATACAGATTGCAGGTCAAAGATCGCGTTGCCCTCACAGAGGGTGTCCATGTCGATGAGGAACGGCTCGCCGTCCTGCACCATGATGTTCTTCATCTGCGAGTCGCCGTGGATAACGCCGTGCTCCTCGGGTATCTCGTCGAACATCTTTTTCAGGCGGCTGTGAAGCTCTGCATCAAGATACTTCGCCGCAACATCAAGATAGCCCGAGAACTGCTGCTTTGCCGACCTCAGCTTGCCGGCAGGAACGGTGCGCCCGTTCACGAGCCGCAGGAACTCGGCGTACATCTTTATGATCGCGTCAGAGTTTTCGGGCTGCTCGATCAGCAGGTCGTTGAGCGTCTTTGCGTTCAGCATCTCGAACACCGAGCCGTAGCACTTGCCGACCTGGACGATGTCGTAGGAGATAGCTGTAGGAACGCCCGCAACAAGCGCCGTCCTCGCCATTTCCTTTTCGTTCTTTATCATCGCAAGGCTGTCGGGAGTTTCATATACCTTGACTATCGTTTCCTCGTCGATGCGGTAGACGGTGCCGTAAAAGCCCCGCCCGATGATCTCGCAGCCGTCAACGCTAATTTGGCGCTTCTTCCTCGAAACCTCGAAAAGCTCGGTGAAGCCCGTGGTCTCAAGAATGTCGTAAACGTCCTTTGAAACGTTTATCATTTCGGGAGTCTCGGGGAGCTTTTTTCTGAGCTTCATCAGCACACGCAGCCCCGCGCTGGAGATGTATTCAAGCTCCGACATATCTATCACGGGCACAAGACCGCTGTTTGCTTCAAGCGCCTGCATAACGTCGCTTTCGGCCTCGGCGGCATTGGTGGTGTCTATCCTTCCCGAGAGAAAGATCGTGAACTGTTCGTAATCGTTTTTGCAGCTTACATTTGCGCCCATGCGAGCTCCTCCTTCCTCTGCGTTCAGAGCTGAAGCAGCGAATAAGCCTCGCTGCCGTATTTGTCGTAAGATCTGAGAAAGACCTCCTGTATCGTTGCGGTGGTAGACGGCCTGTCCTCGGACGGTACAAGCTCCGAGAAGGTCACACCGGCCATGCTCCGTATCAGCGCGTAAAAGCCAAGCACGCCCTCTGCCTTCCCGATCATTTCTTCGTCATCGGTGCCGAGATAGCTGCGTATCAGCGAGCCCCAGAGAACGTTCAGATCCGCTTCGTTCATCTTTGTGTATTTCTGGGCGCCTCCGCGGTGCAGGGCGATCTGCATTATGTGGTAGCAGCCCAGCAGGTCAAGGACAGGGTGCCCGGCAGAGGCATCGCCCATGTCTATAAGCAGCCACTCGCCGTCACGCACCATGATGTTCCCGGGGTGCAGGTCGCCGTGAACGAAGGTGTTCCTCGGCGGTATGCTGCTGATGAGCAGATCAAGCTTGTCAAGGGTGCTGTCCTTGTAGTATCCGCTCCGCCTGCTGATGTCAGCCCAGAGGCGCAGCCCTTCGCGGCCGTCGGGCAGCTCGCCCGGCTCAAATACCGTCGAGTGGAGCTGCTTCAAAAGCTTGGCCATCTTCCTGCCGCTGTTTTGTATCTCTTCGGGGTGTTTGGAGAGCCATGCGCCAAGGGTGTCGGCCTCAAGCATCTCGTAGATCATGCCGTACCTCTCGCCGACCCTTACGATGTCAAAGGAGATCGCCGATGGTATGCCCCTGATAAAGGTCTTTCTTGCTGCGTCCTTCTCCCGCTGTATCTTTTCGGGCGGGCTGGTCAGCGGGTCATAGACTTTGATTATCTGCTCGCTGTTAAGGCGGTAGACCTGGCCGTTTGCGCCGCCTCCCAGCTTCGTCAGGCCTTCGATACTTACGTTCCTCATATCACATCAGCTCCTTTTCCTGCGGTGTCTTATTATTTGCGGGCGACTCCTTCGCCGTAGATAGTTGTCCAGTCGTTCTTCATCGAAACAGGCACCCAGCCGAACTCGTCGCAGAGGTCAAACATCTTCTGCGCCTTCTCCTCGTTGCCGTTCTCGCGCACCGTATCGTCACAGCAGAGCATGAACGCAAGGCTCTTGTACTTGTTGTTGCTTGTGGCATATTCTGCCATGCTCGCGTCGCCTGTGCTGTTGCCGAACGAGAGCACAGGCTGCTGCCCGATCTCCTGATTGATGACAGTGACCTTGTTCATCTTCAGGTTCTTGATGATAAAATCTCCGCCCAGCACCAGCTTGTCGTTGTCGTCAAAGACGTAATCAAGTCCGTCGGTGTCGCCCTGATCGGGAGCCACCACCGACTCGTCCGAGCCGATGATCTGCTTGTTCGGCAGGTCAAGCTCCGAGTCATAGCAAATGCCCCTGACGATAAATCTGTCGGTGCCGCTGACGATGTAAACGGTGAAATCATTGTCCTGTAGGTAATCAACGACCTCGAGCATCGGCTTGTAAAAGCCCTCGCCCCTTGTCATGCCCTCGTAGCTCGGCATGGGCTGCTTCTTGAATTCCTGAATGTACTCGTTGAACTCGTCGATGGTCATGCCCGAGAAGGCCGACGCCACAGCCTTGCCGTGGTCAGTCTCCAGCCCCTTGAAGCTCTCGCCCGTTTCGTTCTGGGTCTTGATCTTTTCGGCGACCTCCTTTTCAAAGTCGCTGGCCTTGTCCTTGTAGTCGGGATCCTCCAGCACGCGGTATTTCAGCAGCGTGTAGTCAAAGTAGTTGGGGTCGGTCTCGCAGAAAAGCGTGCCGTCCAGATCAAACACCGCTATCCTGTCCTCGGGCGGTATGTAGTCCTCGCTGCCCTCGACCGTGATAGCCGCGATGTAGTCAACAAGGGCGGCCTTTGCGGGAGCCTCGTCTGTCCAGAGCGAGAGCGGTTCTGCCTCGGGCTCCTTTTCGGGCTCCGGCTCTGCGGGCTCGGGCTCGGCAGGGGTGGTCTGCGTGTCTGCGGGCTTTTCGGGCTCGGGAGCCTCGGTCGCTGCCGTTGTCGTAGTTGTTGCGGTCGTGGTCTCGGCCTTGCTGTCGTCATTGTCCTTGTTTTTGTTCTTCCAGCCAACGCCCATGCCGTAGCAGACGCTCTCGACGGCGATCACGCATATCGCGGCAATCGCCACGGGCTTCCAGATGTTCTTCTTTTCTGACATTTTCTATCTCTCCAGTTGTTGTTTTCTGAGCTCCGATCTGAGGCACACGGGGCGAGCTTGCAACTGCCGTCACCTTGCGGCCGTACCTCACGATGCCCTGGCTCTTGTAATAGTATCTCCTTTTATTATACCACATTCGGTGCAACAAATTAGCAACAAAAAGCGCCGCAGTTCCTTGGTGTTTTGCCGAAATTTGCAGCAGCAATTTGTGGGATTTGCACAAAAGCAGCAAGTTGCACAATTGTTTTCCTAAAACTTTGTGCAAAATTTTAGCGATAATTATTCAATTTGTTGCAGATTTGTTGCGCTGGATATGTTATAATGTTTGTGTATGAAATAAATACATTCGGCGGGCCGTGCCTGCCGTGAATGATCTTAACACAGAAAGGAATTTTTATCATGGAGATCAAAAAGGAAAATAAGAACGGCACAGTCAACGTAGTCATCAGCGGAAGAGTAGACACCACCACAGCTCCCGCCCTCGAGGCAGAGCTCAAGGAAAGCTATGACACCTGCGATGCTCTCGAGCTTGATTTCGCAGACGTCGAGTATATCTCTTCGGCAGGCCTCAGGGTGCTGCTCTCGGCTCAGAAGGTTATGAGCAGAAAGGGCGGCATGACCCTCAGGAACGTCGGCGCCGATATTATGGAGATCTTTGAGGTAACAGGCTTTTCGGAGATCCTTACCATCGTATAAAAACATATAAGGGGATATGTATGAAAGAATTTGTTATTGACGCGCTGACGGATAACCTTCCCGAGGTGCTGGGCTTTGTGGACGAGCAGCTTGAAACCGCCGACTGCCCGATGAAGATACAGATGCAGATAGATATCGCCGTAGAGGAGATATTCGTGAACATCGCCAACTATGCCTATGCCCCGAACGTCGGCAAGGCCGAGATCGCGGTGGACACGAGCGGCGGTACTGCGACCGTGCGCTTCAGGGACAGCGGCGTGCCTTACGACCCGCTCAAAAAGGACGACCCCGATGTCTCGCTGCCAGCAGAGAAGAGACAGATCGGCGGCCTTGGCATCTTTATGGTCAAGAAGACCATGGACGAAATGCAGTATGAGTATACTGACGGGCACAACGTTCTCACGCTGAAAAAAGGACTGGTGATCGGGTGATAAAGAAATTTGGGCTGACCTTTGGCGGTCTGCAGCAAAAAATACTTAACCTGGTGCTGATTTTTCTGCTGGCGCTGCTGGCGGTCTTCGGAGCGGTCTCGATATATCAGTCGAAGAAGCTCAGCAATGTTGTCAGTGATGCAAACACCGAACAGCAGTCAGCCATCAGCCGGGTATCGACAGACACCATGAAGAGTGTCATTGACAGCTCGCTGACCAAAACAAACGCGCTCCAGTCTTATATCGCCGACGATATGTTCTCGGACGTCAAGACCGACGTCGGCACCCTTGAAACACTGGCGACAGGCCTCTTTCAGCACATGGACGATTTTTCGCCTGGTACGGTCGCACCTCCCGACGCCGCAAATCAGGGCGTGTATACCCCTCAGGCTCTCTGCGAGGAGGGCGTTGACTACACCAAGTCAAAGCTGCTGGGCATCGCCGCTCTCATGAGCGACACCATGGTCGCTATGTGCGAAAAATCGGGCTATATGGAGAACTGCTTCATCGGCCTCGCCGACGGCACCTGCCTTATGGTGGATGGAAGATCGGCAATGAAGCTGGACGATAACGGGAACGTAAATCCCTATCCCGTGCGCGAGAGACCCTGGTACAAAACAGCCGCCGCACAAGGCGAGCTGTGCTTCACGGGCATCGAGATCGACCACTACACAGGCGAGATAGGCATCGAGTGCCAGGCGCCGATCTATGTTGACGGCGAGCTTGTCGCCGTTGTTGCGGCAGACCTGTTCCTCAACGCCATGAACGATTATGTAAACACCTCTTCCTCAGAGAATAGCGGCCTTTGCGTTATCAACGACGAGGGCAAGGTCATCTTCGCCCCCGAGGACAACAGCGTCTTCAAGATGATAACCGACAATCACGCCCCCGACCTAAGAGCCTCCGAGAACAAGGAGCTTGCGGCGTTCGTTACCAAGGCTCTCTCCGAGTCAACAGGCCTCCAGCTCGTCAATGTGGGCGAAAAGACCTATTATATGACCGCCACCCCGATGAACACCATCGGCTGGACAGTCGTGTCCTTCGTCGAAAAGGAGCTCACCGAGCAGCCCACAGCGATGATGATGTCCGAGTATGACAAGATCAATCAGGACGCACAGGGCAAATTCGAGTACGGCGCAGACAAGTCAAAGCAGACCACACTTGTCATGATCGGACTGCTGCTGGTGCTCGGCACCGTCGGCGCCCTGACCGTCGCAGGCAGGGTGGTCCGCCCCATCGAGAAGATGACCAAGCGTATGGATTCTATCTCGGGCACGGATCAGGCCTTCGAGATGGACGATGCCTACCTCACGGGCGACGAGGTCGAGATGCTTGCAAGAACGCTCGCAGATCTCTCGCAGAAGACCAGGAACTATATCTCGCAGATCACAACGATCACCGCCGAGAAGGAGCGAATAGGCGCCGAGCTCGAGCTTGCAACAAGGATACAGGCGGATATGCTGCCTAACCTCTTCCCCGCATTCCCCGAGCGCGAGGAGTTCGACATCTACGCCACCATGACACCCGCCAAGGAGGTCGGCGGCGACTTCTATGACTTCTTCCTGATCGACGAGGATCACCTTGGAATGGTCATCGCGGACGTTTCAGGCAAGGGTGTTCCTGCGGCGCTGTTCATGATGATGTCGAAGATACTTGTTTCCAACTTTGCGATGATGGGCGGCAGCCCCGCAAAGGTCCTCGAGCAGGTCAACACTCAGATCTGCAAGAACAACGACGAGGAAATGTTCGTTACCGTCTGGTTCGGCATACTCGAGATCTCGACAGGCAAGGTGACCGCCGCCAACGCAGGCCACGAGTACCCGATACTTAAAAAGCAGAATGGCAAGTTCGAGATCTATAAGGATAAACACGGCTTCGTAATCGGCGGAATCGAGAATATCAAATTCAAGGAGTACGAGTTCACCATCGAGAAGGGCGGCACGCTCTTCCTCTATACCGACGGCGTTGCCGAAGCCACAAACGCAAACAACAAGCTCTTCGGCCCCGACAGGATGATAGAAGCACTGAACAAGGATCCCGATGCGCCGCCCAAGACGCTGCTCGGCAACATGAAGCAGGCGGTGGACGAATTTGTGGGCGAGGCTCCGCAGTTCGACGACCTGACCATGCTGTGTGTCAAGCTGCTGCCTGACGAGGAAAGAAAGCAAAAACAGGAGGATAATAAAAATGAAAAGTGACGTTATCAGCATCCACAGCGACCTGAGAGGTACGGAGGAAGCCATGAAGGCTGCCGAGGGCTTCATCAGATACAACAGCTTCAAGCGCAAGAACGCCATGCACGTAAGGCTGCTCACCGAGGAGCTTATCAGCATGGTACACGGCATTATGGATAACTTCAAGGGCGACCTCTGGTTCGAGAGCGACAGGAACAAGGACGGCAGCACACTCTGCCGCATCTGCCTGTCTGCCAAGAGAAGCGCTGACCCCAAACAGGAGGAGCAGCTGCTCTCCGTATCCACAAGCGGAAAGAACGAGAGCGCAAAGGGCGTCCTCGGAAAGATCAGAGAGGTCTTCCGCGTAAGCGCACAGTATTCCGACGAGGGCGTCTTCCTCAGCGATTACCAGACAGGCCCCGCCAGCTGGTACAGCATGGGCGTTATGAACAACGGCGTCCCCACGGGCTATGACATGGAGCGCTGCTGGTCGCTGAGAAGCTACCGCAAGAACCTGCCCGAGGATCATTCCGCCGCGGCAGAAGAGTGGGACGAGCTTGAAAAATCCATCATCGCCAAGCTGGCCGACGATGTAAAAGTATGGCTCAGGAACAACAGCACCGAAGTCGTTGTTGAGAAGAAAATAACCGAATAAAAACAGACGCGCACAGCACATCTCGGGTGCTGTGCTGCGTTTTATAAGGGAATAATAACAGATGAAGAAGAATAGCGGAAAAACGGATATTATCATAGTGCTGGTGATACTTGCGCTGATAGGCACAGCCGTCACGGTGCATCTTGTACGTAAAAACAGGGACAAGAAAGCCGCCGACAGCGCTCGGAAAACGACCATCACCGCAGAAGAATGCAACGGCCGCAAGATCGGCATACTCACGGGAACGAACATGGAGCAGGAAAGCTTCGACCACTTCCCCGACAGCGAATATTTTTATTATGACGGCTATCCGAACCTGAACACAGCGCTGCTCAACGGCACGATCGACGCCTACCTCGGCGACGAGCCCGCCCTGAAAAGCATACACTCGGCAGAGCCGAAGATCGACTACATAAGGCAGAGCCTGACAAACAACAAGTATTCCTTTGCGTTCAGAAAGGACGACCCCGAGGAGGCCGCCCTCTGCAAGCAGTTCAACGAATTTCTTGCAAAGGCTAACGCCGACGGCACGATCGCCGAGATAGACTCCATCTGGTTCGGCGCCGACGAGAGCAAAAAGGTCGTGGATATGTCAGACCTGACAGACAGGAACGGCACTATCCACGTTGTCACCACCAGCACCGACGAGCCTTTCTCCTACATCAAGGACAACAAGAACGTCGGCTATGATATCGACGTTGTTGTCAGGTTCTGCCGCGAATACGGCTACGCCCTCGAGCTTGGCGATGTGGACTTTGCCGCAAGGATCCCTGCCCTTGCTTCGGGAAAGTACGAATTCACCACCTCGATGAACGTGACGCCCGAAAGGGAGGAGGAGGTCATGTTCTCCGACCCCGTCAGCGAGGGCGGAATAGTTATCGCCGTCAGGGCAGAGGAGCTCTCGCCCGATGAGGAGGTTCGCTCAAGGCCGTTCTCCTATTACGCCGAGAACGGCAAAATAGGCGCTATCACAGGCGGCCTCTACGAGGTCGAGATACTGAAGCGCTTCCCCGATTCGGACGTTTTGCAGTTCAACGCACAGCCCGACCTCGCCGTGGCTCTCGGCGAGGGAAAGATCGACGCCTTTACCTGTCCGCTGTCCTCGGCAAAGGACTTTATGAAGGAGAACAGCGACCTAACTTATCTTTATGAGACCTTCATGGAGATACCCTACGGCATCGCCTTTCAGAAGGCCGACGGAGAGAACGAGCTCCGCGACAGCTTCAACGCCTATCTTGCAGAGCTCAAGGCCGACGGGACCTATGACGAGATCGTAAAGAAATGGTTCGGCGACGACGAAGCTGCAAAGACCGTTGACATTCCCGAGAGCGGCAGCAGAACGCTCCGCTATATCACCGCCTCTACCATGCAGCCCTATTCCTACATTAAGGACGGTAAAAACGCAGGCCTCGAGGTCGATCTGCTCGCGGGCTTCTGCCGCGAGATGGGCTACGGCCTCTCGATCGACAACGCCGAGTTCGGCTCGCTGATAGCGGGCGTTTCCTCGGGCACCTACGACATCGCCTCGGGTACGATAATGATAACCGAGGAACGCGCCCAGAGCGTGGACTTCTCGGACGTTTACTACACCACCGACGCCGTCGTCGTTGTCAGAAAGGAAAACACCGTCAGGGAGGAAAAGTCCTTTATCGCAGAGCTCAAGGACAGCTTCAACAAGAACTTTATCCGCGAGGACCGCTGGAAGCTGATCGCCGAGGGCATCGGCACTACCTGCTTCATCACCCTGCTCTCGGCGCTGTTCGGAACAGTGCTGGCCTTCCTTGTATGTATGTTCAGACGAACAGGCAGCAGGCTCGCGAACCTGATCTCAAATATCTACGTCAAGCTCTTGCAGGGCACGCCTATGGTCGTGCTGCTGATGATCCTTTATTACATCGTCTTCGGCAAGTCGGGGATCTCTGCCGCGTGGGTGGCTGTTATCGGCTTCTCGCTGAATTTCGGCGCCTATACCTCGGAGATCATGCGCTCGGGGATAGAGAGCATCGACGGCGGCCAGCGTGAAGCGGCTCTTGCCCTTGGATATACGGAAAATCAGGCGTTTTTCAGGTTCATCTTTCCTCAGGCGGCAGTAAGGTTCCTGCCTGTCTATCGCGGCGAGGTCATCACCCTGCTGAAAGGCACCTCCGTTGTAGGCTACATAGCCATACAGGATCTTACAAAGATGAGCGACATCATCAGGAGCCGCACCTACGAGGCCTTCTTCCCGCTGATCGTGACCGCGGTGATCTACTTTATCCTTGCTTGGGTACTGGCGCTGGCGCTCAGGCTGATACTCAACAGGATAGACCCGAAACACAGGCGCAAAAAGCAGCACCCGGCAAAGGAGGCAGCGTGAAATGAGCATGATAAAGATCGAACATCTCAGGAAGGAATATCCGAACGTCACCCCCCTCGAGGACGTTTCGGCAGAGATAAACAAGGGGGACGTTATCTCGGTCATCGGCCCGTCCGGAACGGGAAAATCCACGCTCCTGCGCTGCCTCAACCTGCTCGAGCAGCCCACCTCGGGCACAGTCACCGTTGACGGAGAGATCATAACCGCACCCGGCTGCGACATCTCAAAGGTAAGGCAGAAGATGGGCATGGTGTTCCAGTCCTTCAATCTCTTTGCAAACCTGAATATAATCGACAACGTTACTGCCGCTCCGATAAGCCTGATGAAGACCCCGAAGGAGCAGGCGTATAAGGAGGGAATGGAGCTCCTGCGGAGGGTCGGCCTTGCCGAAAAGGCGCAGAGCTTCCCCGACGAGCTCTCGGGCGGCCAGAAGCAGCGCGTGGCTATCGCAAGAGCCATAGCCATGAAGCCCGAGATACTGCTCTTCGACGAGCCGACCTCGGCGCTTGACCCTACAATGGTCGGCGAGGTGCTGTCGGTCATCAGGACGCTGGCAAAAGAGGGCATGACCATGATGATCGTTACCCACGAAATGAAATTTGCGCGTGATGTTTCGACCCGTGTGTTCTACATGGACGAGGGCGGCATCTATGAGGAGGGCACCCCCGAGGAGATCTTTGACCACCCGAAGCGTGACAGGACGCGCGTGTTCATCAAGCGGCTGAAGCAGCTGGTGCTTGAATTCTCCTCGCCCGACGCGGACTTTGTGAGCTTCATGTCACAGATCGAGGAGTTCGGCCGCCGCAGTCTGCTCTCGCCAAAGATCATTCGCAATATGCAGCTGTGCTTTGAGGAGCTGGTGGTGCAGAACATACTTCCCACAGCAGGGGAGGAATGCCTGCCCGCGACCGTCACCGCCGAATATTCCGAGACCGACGGGAGCACGACCATGACCATCAACTACGGAGGAAAGAGGTTCGACCCGTTCACCGACGGCGACGAGCTCTCGGTGATGATGATAAAGCGCCTCGCCGAAAACACCGCCTATCGCTACGACGGCCGCAATACCGTCACAGTCCGTTTTGTCTGAGACCGAAGGAGGTACGGTATGATACTTTACATCAACAGCTGTGTAAGAGAAAACTCGAGGACAGACCGCCTTGCAAGGGCGGTGCTATCAAAGCTCGGCAGGTACAGCGAGCTTTACCTGCCAGACGAAGGCTTGCAGCCTCTCTCGGAGGAGACGCTTGAAAAGCGCACCTCGCTGCTGGCAGCAGGAGACCTGAACGACCCCATGTTCTACTATGCCCACCAGTTCAGCAACGCCGAGAAAATAGTTGTCTCGGCGCCCTTCTGGGACGGCTCCTTTCCGTCGCTCTTAAAGGTCTATCTTGAAAATATCTACGCCGTCGGGATAGTCAGCACCTACTCCGAGGACGGCACGCCCGTTGGCCTCTGCAAGGCGGACGAGCTGATCTATGTCACCACCGCAGGCGGCAGGTATATCCCCGACTACAGCTACGATTATATCTCCGCGCTTGCCAAGGGCTGCTTCGGCATCAAAAAGACAGAACTCGTTATGGCCGAGATGCTTGACATCGAGGGCATGGACGCCGAAAAGATAATGGCGGAGGCAATGAAAAAGTATCTGTGAACCAAGGGCTTCTTTCCGGAGGGCAAGCCGTCCGGAAGCGCAAAGACACCCCTGCCGCGTATCGGCAGAAGTGTCGGGGCCGGAGCTTGTTATCGTTTGGCGGACAGCAGAGAGGCTTTTATCCTTTCTCTGATCTCTCCTATGGCGGAGAAATCCATAGCGGAAATGTAGAAGCTCTCCAGTCTGTCGTGGACTTCCTTGGCAGCCTGCTGTGCCTTTGAGACCTCTGCGGTCATCTCGGCGAGAGCGGCTTTGTCAAACCTTATGCGCGAGCGCTTTGCCGACAGCTGCTCCTTGTCGTAAAAGCGCATCAGGTTTATCTTTGCGATGCCGTCGTGTTCAAGACCCTCGGCGGCCTTGGAGGAGATCAGCGCCGCTCCTGCCTCGGGTATCAGCAGGTGGCTGTAAACGCTGTCCGAAAGCAGCTGATCGGGGGAGACTATCACATCATAGCCTCTCTGAGCCGCCTCGTCAGCCAGCACCGAGAGCAGATGATCCGACGCCGCGAAAAGCTCGTCGTTCAGCACATAAACATCAAGATATGAGGCGAGGGTCTCCTGCATGGTCAGCTCGCCGTAAAGCGTGAGAGCGGTCAGCCGCCTGAAACGGCGCTCTCCGCTGCCGCTGCCGTGTCTTGCGAGCAGGCGCTTTGTCAGCCTGCCTGCAAATCCGGCAAGCTTTCCGCAGAGCAGCGAGCTGTTCCCGAGCTGGTAGGCGTCGGCCTTTATGCTGCCTGCCGCCGTGATGAAGCGCTGCGCCCTTGCAAGCAGCGCCTTGTTCTCATCTGATGCCCTGACGATCTCAGCGGCGTTCTCCCTCAGCTTCTCTCTGTCCCAGCAGGCGCCAAGATCAACGTATTCCTGCCGCACTCCAGGATATCTCGGCTCGAAAATATGGGGCGATGTTCCGTCACAGACCGCCGCGCCCAGCTCGGGGATAACTATCGCGTCAAGTGAGTCGGGATCCGAGGAGCAGTACCACCTCTCGACCTCGTATCGCTGTTCAAGCTCCTCCGCCAGCTGCCGCATCATCGAGGACTTGCCCGTGCCGGGGCCGCCTTTCAGGATATAGGTGTAGATCCTCGAGTCGTTGATGACCGCCTCGAATTCCGTGCGGAATCCCGCCGCCGTAGAAGCTCCAAGAAAATAAGCTCCCAATTCTATCAGCCTCCTTATTATTACTGACCTATTGTATGAGATACGCGGCCGTAAGGTTACAGCCGGATATGTTGACTTTTCACCGCCGCGATAGTATAATATGTTTATATTCATACGCTCCGTAAAACAAGACACATGAAAGGAAGGTGCCGGAATGAAAACTGCACTTGTGACAGGCGCAAGCTCGGGCATAGGCCGAGAGCTGGCGATCAGGCTCGACAGCCTCGGTTTCAGGGTGATACTCTGTGCAAGAAGAGCCGACAGGCTCGAGGAGCTTGCCTCGGAGCTTGAAAACGAGGCCATCGTCATCACCGCAGACCTCTCGGACAGGGAGGAGTGCCGCAGGCTCTATGAAAAAACAAAGAACATGAACGTTTCCGTGCTTGTGAACAACGCAGGCTTCGGCGGCATAGGCGATTTCGAGAAGACCGACCTTGACCGCGAGCTGAAAATGCTGGACGTGAACTGCGCCGCCGTGCATATCCTCACAAAGCTGTTTCTGAAAGACTTTCTCGAAAAGGACAGGGGCTATATCCTCAACGTTGCTTCCTCTGCGGGGCTCATGCCGGGAGGACCGCTTATGGCTTCCTACTACGCCTCAAAGGCCTATGTGGTAAGCTTGACACGGTCGGTCAGCGAGGAGCTTCGCGCAAAGGGCACAAGGGTAAGCATCTCCGCTCTCTGCCCCGGGCCCGTCAAGACCGAGTTCAACGACGTTGCAGGCTGCGATTTTTCCATCGAGGGCATACCTGCCGACTACTGCGCCGAGGAGGCCTTGAAGGGACTGTTCTCGCGCAGAACGATAATCGTTCCCGGAGGTCAGATGAAGGCAGGCGTGCTCGGCTCAAAGCTTGCGCCGTCGCGCATCACCCTTAAAACAGCAATGAAGCTGCAGCGTGCCAAGCTCAGGGAAGAATAATTTGACAGTTTAATTTTGTTCCATTTGTTAATATTCCTTTCGTTGCACAAAATACAGTTATATTTTTTGTGCAATGTGCTGTGGAAAACGATTTCATTTTTGTAAAATAAATCAGTTGAAAAATACTGTAAAATACAGTACAATAAGAGTGTGAATATATTTCCCAAAAATATAATTTGGAAAGGATGTTTTTACTATGAAAATTAGGAAGATAGTTGCAGCAGTTGCAGCTCTTGCTACCGTTGCAGCAATGACAGTTACCGCATACGCTGAGGAGTACAAGGCTCAGATGCTGAT
>OCTW013431163.1_pt1 | contig 13793 bp, 9 predicted proteins | sample 1539671 | NCBI WGS metagenome assembly OCTW01 (sample SAMN02144230, study PRJEB22623) | gut metagenome | biome: sheep rumen | host: Ovis aries | place: New Zealand | reverse complement strand
CGTTGCTATAAAAGAAAAGGCAGATGAAGAAAAGTTAGCAAAGGTTCAGGCGTATGTGCGCCAAACCTTGATGCCTTTCGACTTCACTGATGAAGAACTGTTCCAAGTGAGCGAGTGTGTTGTTTCATTGGTCGTTCATGGTGTTGTTGTACCCACCCTTCCCATCAAGATTGAGAAGACTGGCAAGAAGGAACAACTCACTCAGCATGACTTGGCAAATCTTAGTTGGAACATTGCCAACCAGTACAACATACCAAACAAACTGGCAGCTCAGTTTGCACAGTACACCTTCCCTGCCTGGTTCTGGAACACCACAACAGATACCCTGGCAAAGAAACTGAAGAACAGGTCCAATGATCTCCACATCATGATAGATGAGAGAATAATAGATTCTTCTTGTGATACTAAATAAATAGGAGTCGTTCATTATACGTAATTTGAATAATAATGAGCAAAATTGTTCTAATCGTCGATTACAATAATATATTCATAGCAGACAATTGCACTGCAAAAGAGATAGAATTGACCTTGAGAGATGTCGTTGAACAAGCTCTTCAAGTCTCAGATACAGTTAATGAAATTCTCATTAGAATTTACGAGGGGTGGTATCAAGATGAAAAACTAACAGATAGGGGTTCTTCTATAATGTCTAAGTTTGCACAGATAGAACCATTCCCTAATGTATACAAAGGTAAATCTATTGTTGGTAAAATTGACTTTGTTGAACAAATTTATGGAATTGATTTTCCATGGAGAAATACATATAGAGAAAAACCTGGACCAAGACTTATCATAAAAAAAGATGTTCATCGTCCACATTGTCCTAACAATAAGGACAAATGTCCAGTTGAATTATTAGCCAAATTTACGAAGAAGAAAGAAAAAATATGCCATGTGGATGGGTGCAATGTGAATAACATGAGTGTTTTCTCTCAATATGGACAGAAGATGGTCGATACTATGATGGCATGCGACATATTAACGTATGGCGAAGAAGAAGATACTGCGGCTATTTATGTTTTAACAGACGATGTCGATTTGTTTCCATCAATAGCCCTTTGTAGTAGGAAAAATCCTAATGTAAAATTATATATTGGAACAAAAAATAATAAACATGTCCAAGAATGTGATGTGTTAAATAATAATTTCGGAATTACAACATTTTTATTAGTATGACACCAGAAGCATTTGAAAACATTAAACGTGATCTGGCTTCATTTGCCGATGACGAACATGAGATGGTTTGTGACGGACGTGGCAATATCATATTCGAACGCCACGGGCAGTTGCTTAGTATTCAAATACTAGAGGACGAGGACGGTAGGAAATTTGTTAAGTATAATGATGTGGAAATACCTTATCGTAAATTCTTGGCAAAAGAACTATCTCATCTAGATGTATTGGCATCCAAAATACTTCAAAAAAAATATTCAGAGGAACAAAGCTATGTAGATTCCAATGTTATATTAATGAGCATTGACCAGCAGAAACAAGGGAAAGCGATGCCTTTACTATATGAAGAAAGCAATAGTCCTGCATTAATAGGAACAAAAATCAGCTTTGTGACAGCAGATGCAGGACATGGGAAATCTATGCTTTTAAGGCATTTTCAATATTCTCAAGCACGTAATTACCTAGATAATTCTACTAATTTCCTGTTTTGGCACATCGATTTACACGGACGTGACTTAGTCCGTCTAAATGAAGCCATCATGTATGAGCTTGGAGAGTTAAGAATGCCTGGCTTATACTTCTCTTCCATATTGACATTAATGCGTCATCATCTTATTGTTCTTGGAATTGATGGTTTTGATGAGTTAGCTGCTGAAAAAGGTGGTGAGACGGCACTAAACTCTTTGTCAAGTTTGGTATCTCAAATGCAAGGTAAAGGCGTTCTTATTGCAGCATCAAGAAGAGCTTTTTTTAATTCACAAGACTATTTGCGTAGAACAGGTATCCTTAATCGGAATATTGGTGGAGGTTGTCTTTTTAATGAAATTAAGATTAATAATTGGCAAAAAGAACAATGTATTGAGTATCTAGACAAATATACATTCAATACAGACGAATATGACAAGTTACTCATGGCATTAAAGAGTGAAAAGCACCCACTTTTAGAACGTCCATACTTGTTCACCAAATTAGTTCATTATTCATATGAGGACAATATTAGCCCATCAGATTTCATAAATAAGAAAGGACATAATAATCTTGAAAACATCAACGATGTTATTGAGGCTTTTATATACAGAGAAGTTGACAAATGGACACAAAGAGATAGAGAAACGGGGAGACCATATCTTAGTTTTGAACAGCATGTTCGTCTTTTATCTGAAGTTGCTGCAGACATGTGGAACCGCCAAAAAAGCACAATTTCTGTAGAAAATATTCAGTTGATACTAACGATACTCTTTGATGAGTGGAAGACAGACCCTCAATTGCAACCTATTATTCTTCGAATGGTGGAATCACATGCCATGCTTGTTAATGTTGACAACAGAGATTCATACAGGAAATTTGACCACGATGAGTTTAAAAACTTTTTCTTAGCGCGAGCTTTAGAGGCTATAATGAGAAATTCTTTGACTAACGAAAATGTTAAAGAATTATATAAATTTTTATATGTTGCACAATTACCAGATACTGTGGCTCAATATATGTCTACGCGATTTGAGCCTAAAGAAATTTTGCCTATCATTCAAATTTTAATGGATATTCGTAAAAAGGAATGGAAACCAACTTATATTCAGAGTAATATTGGAACTATAATGCCTTTTTTGCTTAATGGTTTCCAGCCTACAAAAACTATAATAATCGATGGGAAAATTAGCTTTTCTAGTTTGGTTTTTGAAAATAAAAGGATAGAAAATGTATTATTCCGAGATTGTACATTTGTTAATATCAGCTTTAATAAAACGTATTTCAACAATGTACATTTTGAGAACTGTACTTTTACGGGTATTGTAATTACTAGTGAAGGCAACTGTTTCAATAATGTAAGCATTCTTGATAATTGTATTATTAACATGGTATCTATTACTCACCCCAAAGATGAGAATTTAGATACCGAATACTCTCCTCATGCCATCTATAATAAATTACAGAATTTTGGCATTCAGATAAATTATACTCAAACTAATAATCCAGAAGAAATCACTGTATGTACGACGGATTTCTACAAGAATGTTAAAAGACTTCTTAATAAATATTCCAAAACAACATGTATTTTCGAATCAAACATAAAGCAATCACCTATCTTTAATTTTAAGAACCCCGATATGATTATTAATGAAATTATACCCTTACTAGAGGAATATGATATCATTGAAGTTAAAGAAAATAGGAGAACTCGACAGGCTGGGACTCGAGCATGGACATTAAAACGATATGACATATCTGAAGTGTTTAAAGCAGAAGAAGATAAGGAATCTAAACTTTGGCATTTCTGGGAAAAGGTGAAACAACACGATTAAAAAAGACTCTATTGGCGATAACATTCAAGATGGTTTGTCCATGGAATTTATACATCATATTTGTACCAAGTATTAGTAACTTATTGATATTCATATATGATTAGATTAGAGGAGGTTAAGTAAAGTATTCGGCGAAGCCAAGTAAAGTATTCGGTAAAGCCAACTTTGAAATAGCCGATATAAAGATTGTATTCAAAATCCGTGTTGCTCGTGTGAGCGACACGGATTTTTTTATTGCATTGCCACAAACTTGCTAATCATGCACTTTAGACTGATGGCGTGATGATTAGTCGCCATGTACCATCCTTCTCTACTCGTTGAATGTAGCCTTTTGTGGTCAACTGCTTCAGTTGTATTATTGCAAAAATTTGCCCATAAAGGTATACACCGTCTACCTTTTAAGGCGATTCTCTGCTGCAAAGATACAATTATATTATGAAAACTGTGCAAGAATCACATAAAATAGATGAAATTTCTTTGTTTTGTTGTGTTTTCTTCAACTTTTGCTCGCCTTTAACTTTCAACTTCTGGTTTCGGACATCCACCCCTCTGATATAGTCGCTAAAACGTTTATACTCCGTATCTTTTTTTCTTTCCAATTCTTTCCAATCTAGATTGGAAAGAATTGGAAAAATGAAGGAGGTGGGGATGTCTGTTGCGCTACGGATGGCAGGGGTGGGGTAGGCTTCCCTTATTTCTCCACCAGTCTATACTCCTTGCCAGCACCCACGCGGTGACTCTCGAATGAGAACTGGCAGTCGTTCAGGGCATTACCCATCGCCGTGTTGCTCGTTCCCATGTCGAATGAGGCATAGCGGTTACTCAATATTTCCTTGATCTCATCGATGCTGAGCCACCGCACATCCTCCGAGGGGCGCGGTTTGCGGAACGTCTCGGCAATCATTTCCTCGAGGGTGTAGAGTTGCTGATAGGGTTCGTTCTCCTTGATGAGCGTGGCTATCTCGTCGTCATTCAGCCAAAAGCGTTCGCCGTGATTGAAGCAATAGAGTGCCTGAGCGAAGAGCTGGCGATGGTCGAGCGAGTCGTCGTAGTCGATATGTCCCTTCACGCCGACGCACACAAAGCGGCGACTACCCGTGGGGTCTGTGAGCGGCTTGCGCTTATTGGTCGTGCCGATGAACGAGGTGTAGCGGCGATACTGCTTGATGGTCTTGCCGTAGGGCGGACGGAACTTCACATCGGCTGATGACAGCAGATACTTCAGCACCACCTGTTGCCCTTTCGTCGTCTTGTCGAACTCATCGATGTTGATTAAGGCAAACGAGGTCAGCGCAATGTTCAGGTCGAACTCGTTTTTGAAGTTGATCTTATCGTTGTAGTAGTCGCGCAACTCCGGCGGGAGGAGAATCTTGCAGAAGCGCGTCTTTCCACAACCCTGCCTACCGATGAGCAGCGGCACAAGGGCGTTGCCCGTCAGCTGTTTGTCGCTCTCGCGCCATTGGGCTACCATCCCCGTCAGCCACATTTTTAAATATTTCTCCCAATGCGGCTGGTCTGTGGGCACCCGTCTGGCAATCTCTGCGATATAGTCGTTCCCGTCCCACTCCGGCAATTTGTCGAGCCATGTGTTCACAGGGTCGTATTGTTCGATGCGGGTAGAATCGATGAAGCGGTTCACGTTCTTATCCCACGCTTTCAGTCCAATTTCTGTTGCCTGGAGCTTCATATCGTTGCGCACCTCATCGGTCAGAGGCTTATACTCCTGGTCGTCGCTGAATTTCTCCCGATACTCCGCCACGCCCGTCATCAGGTTCTTACGCATGTCGAAGTTGGTATTCAGGAATATCTCCGTCCGCATGGCCTGGATGGTCTCTTCCGGCACACTCTTCAAGGGCTTCACCTTATGTTTCGCCATGTAGTCCTCCTGCAGGCTGACGTCATAGACGCTGGCAAACACGTTCCTTACCAGCATCTCGTCCCTGCCCAAAACGGGGTGCAGTAGCGTCAGACCCTGTGCATGAGCCATAGGGATTCCTTCGTTCAGACAGGCCGTAGCCACTCGCATCAGCAACTCCATCTCGCGCTCTTCGTCTGGCACATTGAAGTAACGGCCCAGCACGTTGTTCACGATGGCGAGCCAGTTTAGATGATAGGTCCTGACGATGGTACGGCCTGGCATCAGCATATCGCTTTCATCGCTGATGCTGACGGGTTCCTGCTGCTCCGTCTTCTTCGTATCAGCCAGAAATGCCCTCGCCTCCGGATTGTAGTACATCTCCGGATCGGCACTCAGGTAGACCGTCCGGTCCAATCGGGGTTCCAGATACTCGATGTCTAAGTGGAACTGGTTCTGATAAGCCAGGCGCGCCGTCTGATACAGATTCCGATGGAACTGTTGTATATCGGCTTCTGCCGCTGGAAGCTGTCCCACTCTTTCACTTTCAGAATTGTTAGAAGATGTTCCGTATAGCACACCCCGACAAACAATTTTCACGCTTCTGCCCGATGCACCCAGAAAAGCCATCAGCGTCTCGGGCATCCTGCTGACCTGATTCCTCAGGCTGACGGCCTGCTCATACGATTCCAGACCATTTACTTCCAGCACCACCAGTCCGTTGTAGGCCAGCATGCATCGTTTCTTGTTCCTATTCACATATTCTGCCGCGAAGCAGATGCGTGGCAGCCTAATGTCTGGTCCGTGCTGCGATGTAATGCTTCCGTCTTCCAATCGAGTAGGTTTCATCAGATGGTACACCTCGCGAATGCGTGTTACCTCCTCCGCGGCAGCACCTTCTCTGATCAGGTTGGCGACATCAGATACCTCCAGGCGATTAATCACCTCTTTCTTTCTGCGAATTTTCAGTAATGTTGTGTTCATCATATTTGTTTTCATGAGATTATTTTTGCAAAGATACACAATTTTCATGAAAACACCAATAAAATAAGGACTTTTCTTCTCTTTTTAACATACACTAAGCAAACACCGTTCATACACCCAACCTACACAAGAGGCCTTTGGCATTTAAAGGGCTTTCAATCGGTTCAATATGCTTCGTGCGTTCAATGTCAAAGTGCCTTCTGCGGTAAAAGCATGCATCCAGTATAGCTGGAGCATATCTCTAGAGTCTCAGGAGCATTGCTCTGGAGCGTCAGGAGCATGCTTCTAGAATGCCCAGAGCATGCCTTTTGCATGCCCGGAGCATACCTTTTGCAAGCTGGGAGCATGCTTCTGGCAAGCCAAAAGCATTCCTTTTAGGGTGTCAAAGCATGTCTTTTAGGGTGCCAAAAGCATTGCTTTAGCAACCCAAAAGCATATCTTTGGCAAGCCGAGAGCATATCTTTTGCATGCTGGGAGCACGCTTATATCGCGGAGACACCTTAAACGAGCGAGTCCTTCGAACTCCAAAGGTCTTTAGGTGTATGTCTAATGCATGATACATGTATGTATTATGTATGAATTATGTATGTTATAATATAAATAAAGTACTATAAATCAATATATTAAGTAAATGTTAGTGTATGTATGTAGCCATTCATATAGCTCTATACATATTCAATATCGTACTATGGAATCGTGTAAGGCGTTGGGAATCAATGTTGATAACCATTTTCGCGACCTCACGAAAATGGTAGTTTTGCCCGATTCTCTGCCCACTTTGACGATTGCCGCCAAGAATCTTGCTACGGAAATGACGAATTATAACGTCGAACAGATCTACCACAACGACATGTAGGTCAGAGCCCCATGCTCCGACCTGCATGCCTATTTATTCTCATCGTCTAAGGAATCAAGGAACAATCTGACACACTTTTTTCCCCTTCCCGTTTGCACAATCGGAAAAAAGTTGTAACTTTGCATCGTCCGCATCTCGCCCTAGGGCGGTATGATGGGACAACGACATATTGGAAAGCGACACTATCGCTTTGTTTTTGAGCTGTTTGAACGTAGGAAACTCAAATCTCTATCAAAGACAAATGCAGAGGTGACGTCGACGGGTGCGTATATGTATGCAGCCGGGGTGTGCCGAGGGCTATCCATGCCCTCATGCACACTTTTGGTTGTATCGTTATATGTACAGCGTGGGTATCTACTCTGTTCGTTCATAGAGAGGGCTTCCTACGGCCTAAACAGCAGAACGGGCAGGTGAAGATACCCCGTTTTTCATATGCCGCCATCGATAGCTAAAAACCTTCTGACGCTTGGGTATCGGTCAGAGCATTTGCTTCAGACGGATGCCGAATAAACTGCAGCAGGCTTTGGACCTGTGTAATCAGAAAGAATTCGAAAAGGCTCTTCCACTTTTGGAAGAAGCCATCAAAGATAATCCTCAAGACTCGGAGGCTTGGCGAGTCCTTGCGCAGGTTCATTGGCTCAACATGCATGAGCCCGAAAAGGCTTACGACGAACTTATTGAATCGCTGAAGTGCAACCCTCGAAACATCTGGGCACTTATCCTCATGGGCAACCTGCTGACGAAGGAGAAGGATGACACGGAGCACGCCAAGGAATACTATGACAAAGTCTTGGAGTATTATCCTGATAACGCCATTGCAATCAACAACATCGGTGCAACTTTCATGGAGCATCAGGACTACGAAGGTGCGCTTCCCTACATGGAAAAGGCATTGAAGATTGATGACACCTATACCAATTCCTACTATGGTCTTGCATTGTGCTACTACAAGTTGGACATGCTTGAAGAAGGTTTCAACACCTGCCATCAAGGTGCCTTGAAGTCAAAAGACCGTCCTGAAAACCCAGCTGTAAGGGAAGAATTGCTGAAGCTCTATCTCACAATAGCCAAAGACCTGGCTGCCCAAACAAACTATATCAATGTGTGGAAAGGCATCAAGGAAGAACTTGAAGCGGTAGACCATGTCAACATTCGTTTTGAGGAAGACAAGAGTCTGAATGTTCTTGCAAAATTGGAATATGCCCCTTGGCATGCAGCGAAAGAGCATGTCATAAGGTATAATCCCGACAAGGAATATGTCGACCATTTGTTCATCCATGAAATGATGCACCTGAAGTTGAGTCAGCAGGCCACTCTTGCCAATAGAGGAAAGGTGATGGTTTCGACCGAACAAACGAAGGCCGCTTTCAACAAGCGCTACATGAACTTCATGAGGAAAAAGCATAGTCATCTGCCAGCCGATGAACTGAAAAAGGTTATGGCAGGACTTGCCGATGGCATCGGGCTGCAATTGATGAACTGCCCGCTTGACTTGTTCGTAGAACATATGATCTACACCACTTATAAGGTGGTACGACCTATTCAGCTGCTGTCGCTCTTCCATATGGAGCAGGACAATATCAATTCCGTACGGCAGGCTTCGGCTCAAGGTTTCTTCCCGAAAGAGCTGACACACGCCAACAAGGTGATGAACCTTGTAACGAGCATGCATTTCAAAGACATCTATGGCATCGACCTCCTTCACGAATACCGCCCTACCAAGCAAGAGTTCGACCAGGCGAAAGACCTCTACGACGAGTTCAAAGCATACCTTGACAGCTACAAGGCCGGCGATGAGTATGAAATGATGGAATACTACGTTCAGTCGCTTAAAATGGAAGATTTGGTTGAAATGATGGACGAAAGCCGAATGACTAATGGCATGAGGGCAGACGTCTCATTGGAAAGCGACCTGAAAGAACGTGGAAAGACTGCCCTGTCAGAAGAAGATGTCGATGTGGCCAATGCCGAATTTGCACTCAACCATCAAGACGGCGCCGATCCCACGGAGACCATGATGATGGCGATGTACATGCTGGGTGCAATGGAGTATTTCGACACCCTAGACTCGCAAGACGTGCATCGCATTGCTTTGGAAATCGCAATGGTTGGCGTCAACGGCATTAATCCAAAGAACAAATACTCCATCAAGTCGATACCCGATAAGGAGTTCGGAGGCTATCAGTTCCTTGCCTATTATTATGTGAGCTGGGCACGTGCCATTCCTCATATGCTAGATAAACTCGGGCTGCCATTCACCAAGGCTTATGAAAATGCCCTACAAATGTATAACGCTAAACACAGTCAATCATGAGCGATTTAGAAGAACTCCGACAAGCCATCGTCAAGTTCACTCAAGAACGTGACTGGGACCAATTCCACAACGGCAAGGACTTGGCTCTTGCCCTGTCAATAGAGGCTGCAGAACTGAACGAAGCTTTCCTTTGGAAGGATGCCTCTGAAGTAGACATTGAGAAAGTGAAAGAAGAGCTGGCCGACATCGTCAACTATTCCGTCTTGATAGCTGACAAATACAACCTTGACATCAAGCAGATCGTTCTCGACAAGATTAGGCGCAACGCCGAGAAATATCCCGTTGAGAAAGCCTACGGGAGTGCGAAGAAATATAACGAACTATAACCAAGTTATTATTATGATTAACAGAGTTCTTTATAGAGAAACACAAGCCCAATTCGCTCGTGATGTAGAAAGAAACGTCGTGTATCAAAAGATGCTGCATACGGCAGAAGAGTCGGGCATTCATTCTGGCGAGAGCGAAATTGCCTCTTGGACGAACAATGCTCCCCATATATCACGAATCTTACATGATGCTGGAGTAAGTGAAAGTTACGTCACCTTTGAATTCTTGGTGCCTTTCAGTAAAAAGCGAATTGATTGCGTCATATACGGAAAAGGAGAAGACGGAAGCCAAAATGTTGTGCATATCGAGCTGAAGCAATGGAGTAATAAAGGTGTAACCCTTGCTGACAGCGATGGTAATTTCAATGCACAAGAGAAGCCTGACGATGTGTATTTCAATGTCACGGCATTTACCGGACACGCCAATAGGGTTGTAGCACATCCTTCGCAACAGGTGAAAGGCTATCAGGGCTATCTTTCAAACTTTATTGAGGTAATCAGCAATCAAGAATTGCATCTTACCGGATTAGCATATTGCTACAACTATCTGAAGGAAGACCCTAAAAATCCGTCATATCTCTTTGATGAGAAATATGCAACTTTGCTTAATGATTACCCTACTTACGCGAAAGACCAGAAACCAGAGTTAGTAGAGAAGTTAGGAATGCTATTAAAGAATGGTGACGGACTCTCCATTTTCAACAAAATGATTCAAAGCCCTATACGCCCTTCAAAGAAACTACTTAACGAGGTAACTGAAATGGTAGAAGCAGGAAACACCTCGGTGTTTTCGTTAATTGAAGACCAAATTGTTGCTCGCAACATGATTTTGGATAAAATTCGTCCTATGCTGAAAAGAGGCGGCGAGGGATTTCAAAAAAGTGTCATCATTGTGAAAGGAGGACCAGGAACGGGAAAAACTGTTATCGCGCTTCATATCTTGGCGGAATTAGCAAAACTCACACAAAATGGTCATGGGTTAAATGTTCAATACGCTACGAAATCGAAGCCTCTTCTTGAAGGGGTAAGACACCAAGTACGCCCATCCACCCGTGTGTTATTTCAAAATGTGCTGAGCTACATCCCAGCATCTGTTGATGAGAACAATATTGACGTACTCTTAGTGGATGAGGCACACCGCATTCAGAAAAGCCCGAATCATCAATACACGAAACCCGATCAAAGGACCAACCTACCTCAGGTCGATACAATCATTCGAGCAGCAAAAGTAACAGTCTTCTTTATTGATGACAGGCAAGCAATCCGTGGCGTAGAGATTGGATCAACGCAAATGATTAAAGAAGCTGCAGAGAGATGGGGCGCAAAGATAGACGAATGCGAACTAATGTCACAATTCCGCTGCAATGGCTCTGATAATTATATGGATTGGATGGAGCAGGTTCTTTACAATAAGCCCGTGACATCTTCATTCAGCATTGAGGATTATGACCTTCAAATCTTTGACAATCCAGAAGAAATGTATGAGAGGCTTGTTGAACAAAACAACGTGCCAGGTCAGACAGCAAGAATCATGGCAGGTTTCTGCTGGCCTTGGTCGAATAACGTAGTTAATGGCGATTTGGTGAAAGATGTTAGGATTGGAAATTTTGCCATGCCTTGGGAAACAAAGGACACAGTGCCTTATGGACAACTCACGAAGAAATATCCAAAGTGGTATGAGTGGGCTTATAAGCCTTTAGGCATTGAGCAGGTTGGCTGTATATATACAGCTCAGGGCTTTGAATTTGATTATGCTGGTATCATTATTGGCGGTGACTTAAAGTATGATACCGAAAGCGGAAAAATAATTACTGACATCAATGCATGTCAAGACCCGGTGCTGAGACGAAACGTCAGAGAGGCAAATATGACTTTTGATGATTACGTCAGAAACATTTACAGAGTCTTAATGTCAAGAGGTATGAAAGGAAGCTACCTATATATTGTCGACGTGCCTCTTCGCAACTACATGAAAGAGCTTTTGAACGAGATGAATAATGGAACCGTTTGAAGTTTTTAAGGAAAAACTCCTTGCATATCTCCATGCAGAGCAAAACATGGAGAAAGAGGACATCGAGGCTACAAAGCAGATGTCGAGAGAAGAAAAGATTGAAGCGAACATGATGCTTGCCAATCTGACTATTGCCCAATCCTCTGACAACACTTATATTCTCAACGCCCCCAACAACTATTCAAAACTACGCTCTGGAGACAAAATAGTCTTGAAAAGTAATGGAGAAGGCAAAGGCGTTAAAGCAATAGTTGTTGACACAAGCGTTGAAACCGTTACGGTTCAAGCAGAGAAAGAGATTGATGAAAGCGCCATTTATGATTTGGAGGAAGAGAGCCCGAACCTGTTAAACGCCCTGATTGGCTGCCTTGAAGGAATCCTTCCTGCTACTCCAGGCGCAGCATTCCTTCGCATGCTTGCAAAAGAAGAACCCGTGGAAGCAGAAAGCTTCCTTCGATTAGTTCCAGAGGAGATTGCCGGTTTTGAAAACACATTCTCTTCGTTGAACAAGGAACAACAAGCTGCTGTAAGATCAATGCTTGAGTTCTATCCTATACATGTACTTCAAGGCCCTCCCGGAACAGGAAAAACCCGTGTTCTAGCGGCTACTGCAATTGCCGCTTCGCTGAAAAATCGAGAAGTCGTCATTATTGCAAATACACATCAGGCTGTTAATAACGCACTCTTGAAAATTAGGAAGACAAACAAGAAAGTACCACTATTCAAAATAGGTGAATTGCTCAAGGCAGAAGATTTGGGTGATGATATCCACAAGTTCCAGAAGTTCGCGGAGTACAACGATTATAGCCGTGAGAACCGAAGGAAGAAAAAAATGGGCTATGTTATAGGAATGACCATTTGGGGTGCAATATCAAGTCTCGGCTTGAGAACACATAGCCATTTCAGACCTTATTTAGCTTTAGTTGATGAAGCATCGTTGATGCCTCTTACCTATGCTTCAATCTTGGGTAAATGCTCTTCGTCAGTTTGTTTCTTTGGAGATAGTAGGCAGATGCCACCAATCTTCAGACCAGAACTGGAAGAGAACACATTGTCAACGTCCATCCTTGATTATTGTGCTGCAAACGTAGAAGGAGTCCCTATCAGTATTCTTCCTGTTACCCATAGAATGAATAGTGAGATTACGGCATTCGTAAGCAAGGCATTCTACGAGCCTCACGGAATCGTTCTACATAGTGCAGAGAAGATATCTGGAAACCGATTCAACTCTCCATACTTTGAGCACAAAGGAAAGAACGAGTCTATCGTATTTTGGGATGCTGAGGCCTCCAGCCCTAACTGCTTGGAAGAAAACGAAGGAGAAGCAGATGCTGTTATTGAGATAGTTAAAGCCTTGCTTCAAGAAGGGAAGCAAGCAAATAGTATTGCTGTTATAACGCCTTTCCGAAAGCAAGTTCGTCTATTGCGGTCAAAGGTTCACGAAGAGATTAAATCCAAGAATCTCCCTCTTATCGATACCGTCGAACGGCTTCAAGGACAAGACGTAGATTGCATCATCTTGTCTTTTGCATCGAGCGACAAGAACTATATTGATACCATTCGCGGTTTCCTCTTCAATCCGAACAGATTGAATGTAATGATTTCTCGCGCAAAGACAAAGGTTGTCATTATCGCAAGTGAAACCGTACAGAAGGAACTGAGAATGAACTATCGATAAGCATCAGTGCGATATTCTACCTATTCTCTCTTGTCTTTTTTTCCTCATCCTTCTTTTATATCATCAAAGAAAGCGGTTTTAGAGGAAAGCAGAGATAAGAAGTTTTTCCCCTTCCCGCTTGCACAATCAGAAAAATGTTGTATTTTTGCAAGCGAAAGAATATATGAGCAAGTCGATAAATGAAGAAGTTAAATCATAGAACAGACAGGCCTCAAGACGAGATTCCTGAAGACATTTGGATTCAGAATGTGCTTGATGCGTATCGTAAAGAACACGAGGAGTTGGAGTTCCTGCGC
>OCTW011488142.1_pt1 | contig 13794 bp, 2 predicted proteins | sample 1539671 | NCBI WGS metagenome assembly OCTW01 (sample SAMN02144230, study PRJEB22623) | gut metagenome | biome: sheep rumen | host: Ovis aries | place: New Zealand | reverse complement strand
GGACGAGGAAGCGCAGTACCAATTCAAGTTGACCGCCGGTGTAGGGCAATGTGATACAACAGTGACCATTGATGTACAGGTACCGGCTGTCAGTCCTGATTCGGTAGTGGATGTGATGCAGGCTTGTGCCGGATCGCCCTATCAGTACAAAGGCGTGTATTACGTCAAAGATACGCTGATCAAGGAGCGCGGCTACAACCGTATAGGCTGCGACAGCCTGCATGTGACAGACTTGCGGTTTGTTGAGGCTATCTACGATACAATAACCGCCTCCATCACCGATGGCGAGACCTATCTGTTCAATGGTGAGCAGCTCTCCAAGCCTGGTGAATATGACAGCGGGGCACTAATCAGCACCGCAGGCTGCGACAGTTTTGTGCATCTCATTCTTGATGTGTTCGTGCCGTTGCAGATGGAGATTACGTCGGTTGAGAACCCTTGTGACGGTGCTTCCTCATACCTTATAGAAACGCACGCGCGTAAGGGCTTGCCTGATAAGTACACGCTGACGTATGCTGAGGAGGCTGAACAGGCAGGCTTTGTACAGCAGTCAGGTGCGTTGACCGGTGGAGAGGATAACACCATCACGGTAACACTTCCTGCTGATGCCAAACCGGGATATTATCCTTTTACTATCCTGTTTGATAGCGAGAACAATGGTACATTTGAGTGTACAGGCGAACTGGCGATCTACTATTCTTCCTCGCTTATCCGTCAGCGTTGGGATGACGTGTTGGGCATACTGAATGCCGAATACAATGGTGGCTATGACTTCCAATCCTTCCGATGGTATCGCAATGGCGTGGCTATCGAGGGTGCAACTGATCCCTACCTGTATGTACAGGAAAAACTCAAGTCCGGTGATATCTATACCGTGGAACTCGGTCTGGAGGGCGATGAACGCCTGCTCAGTACCTGCGGTTACATTGTGCCGGCACAACAGCAATCGCCTGCGGCAACAACTTCAATCAAGATGATACAAGGCGGGGAGATGTATATTTACGTAAACGGACAGATTTATAACGCACAAGGTGTGCGCGTGAGATAATAAGCAGAAGCTTAGTATAAGTCAACATTATTTATTAACAAACAAAAACAAAGCTATGAAACGATTATTTACTCGTTTACTGACGGTAAGCTTTTTGATGGTATTTGGGCTTACCTCAGCATGGGCGCAGAAATCTGTGCTCAACGAAAGTTTCACAGGCAAGGCTCTTCCTGCAGGCTGGAGTACCTCAGGTGATTTCTGGGAGTTCCAGGAGGGAAGTGTTAAGTTCAATGCCGCTGTTGAGAACGGCAAGGACACATTGTGTACACCGTTCGTCAGTCTGAGCGAATTGGACAACAAACCTTCTGTGAAGATTAGCTACAGCTTGACAGCCAACAGCGGCAATGTCAACACCTTGAAGGTGCTCTACCGCGCTTCGGCAGATGGCGAATGGGCTGAATGGAAAACCTTCAGCGAGGCCACCGATGGTACAGTAACCGTAAAGGACGTGCTGCCCGACGGATTGGCTAACGTGCAGATCGCTATTGCCGGAGCCTACAACTTAGGCGGTGATACGCGTGTGTATCTGCTCGCGTTGGAGAACAAGACTGAAGCTACAGATGCTCCTACCGGTTTGAAGGTAGAAGACCTGACAACAACAACAGCAACGCTGTGGTGGAATGTCTGCTCGAGTCCGAAGTTCGTGCAGTACAACGTGAAGGTTAGCACCAAGCCGTTGGCTGACCCCGATTCCGAGACAGGTGACGTGGTGGACAATGTAGGCTGGATGATTACCGACGAGTTCTATGAGCTCACCAACCTCACACCCAATCAGCAGTATTACCTGTATGTTCAGTACGATTGCGGTTACGGCGACGTATCGCCATGGGCTGAATTGGCTTTCCGCACACCGTGCGAGGCTATCAGTATCCCGTACACTGAAAATTTTGAGGATGGATTATCAACTTGCTATACCATTATCAAGGATGGTAGTGCTACCATTGCTGAAGTGTCTGGCGAGTATCCGCATAATAGTACCAAATCGTTCAAGGTAAATATCGAAGGTACCGCAGGATTCTACAGCTACCTGATTCTGCCAGAACTGAATGGCGATGTAAAGGATTATCAGATTTCGTTCTGGGCTGCCTCGGCGGAGGGCGGAAATACGTATGCACGTAAGGTGGCGGTAGGTGTTTGTACCGATGCCGCTGACAAATCTACGTTTACCGAGATTGCAACACTCGAGTTGCCGAAAGGACGTACCTGGGAAAATGTTGTAGTTGGTATGAAGGGCTACACCGGCGTAGGTAAATTTATCGCCCTGAAGATTGGTCATGCCAGCATGAAGACCAACCTCTTTATCGACGATATCCGTGTTGAGGCTGCATCCGCTTGCCCCAAACCGATGTTCGTTCAGGTTTCGGCAATCACTTCAACAGCAGCAACCATCGCTTGGACCAAGACGGGTAGCGAGACAGAATGGAACCTGGTAGTATCCACCAAGCCTCTGGATGACCCCGAGGATATCGAGCCGGATGCAGCCAAGGGTGAGTATGCCGGATCTATCTCCACCAATCCTTATACGGTTGCCAACTTGCTGCCGAATACAACATATTATGCCTATCTGCAGGCAGGTTGTGGCTCCAGCGAATGGACCAATGCGGTTGAGTTCAGAACAGCCAAACCGGTGACTTATCCGTTCGTAGAACACTTCGACCGCATGGCACCGGAACTCTATACCGATAATACGGCAGCTATACCTGAAGGTTGGGTGTTTGACGATCGTGGTAACAATCCTTCTTATGCGAACTATTATGACAAGCAAAACACGAGCGACAGTTATCGTCCGTATGTAACGACAGCGCAGAACAACGAAGCAACTGCCTATGTGAAAGCATCTCTCTTGCTGCGCGGTACATCAGGAACTACTTCTACATCGACAAACTATACCTCCATTGCGATGCTGCCGGCTATGCCAAAAGCAGTGAACACAATGATGGTAACTTTCTGGGCGAAGGCCACCAATGGCAACCAGACACTGAAAGTTGGTGTGGCCAATACGCAGACCAACGATCTTCCACAAGGAAAGCAGTTAGGTGAGAATATCACCGAAGTAGGTGAGGCTACCATTATCAAGGATGAGTGGAAACAATACAAGGTGCTGCTGACCAACTATATCGGTGAAGGTCGTTATATTACATTCTATCTAAAGCCTGGAGTTTCCACTCCGAGTGTCTATATCGATGATATAGAGATTGATGAGGCTCCGGATTGCAACGCTGTCTCTACGCTGACAGCTGAGGCTACCGGTATTGACAAGGCTACGGTTGAATGGACGGACGCATCGAAATCCACCTCTTGGACGATCAAAGTCAGCTCCACGGAGATAGATCCTGCATCCGCTGATGGTGACATCGTAGCGGCTCAGACCATTAACGCGAAGACCTATAACATCACCGGTCTTGCAATGGGGCAGACCTATTATATCTATGTCAGCCCGACTTGCGGCGATGCATGGGTAAGCACAACGGTGACTACTCTCGTAGGTTTGCAAGTTCCATATTATAATGACTTCCAGACAGAGAATCAAGGTAGCAACGCTGCTCGTGGTCCGAAGAACTGGACATTAGGAAATATTAATGTTACTGCTGCGTTAGGTACACAGACCAATATCCCGTATGTGTATAATACGGCTATGACCGGTGCTCCGGCAGGAGTGGAGAAGCCGAACTTGTATTTCTATCATAGTAACAGTGCAACCAATACCGGTGCGTATGCTATTATGCCTGAGTTGCTGAATGCAGATGTGAAAGATTTGAAGGTGTCGTTCTACGGATCGTATAACAGCACGACTGTAACAGCTAACTATAGCAAGGGTATGATTCGTATAGGTGTTGTTGAGAAACCGAGTGATATTAACAAGACCAACGCATTTACGAAGGTAACACCTATCGCGACAGTTTATTGTTCTGCTCCAAAGATTACCGAACTATTTACAGTGGATTGCTCCAAATATACAGGTAACAATAAGTACATTGTGTTCTATTCTGATACAGCGAAATACAACTACTTCATGTTGGACAACCTCACTATTTCCTTGGCTACAGATCCTCAGCCTGTATCTGATGTTAAGGCTTCAGAGATTACCCAGACAGGTGCCAACCTGACTTGGAAAGAGAATGGTAAGGCTACCAAATGGGAAGTCAAAGTCTTTGCGGAGGCACCTGAAGACCCGGAGACAGCAGAAGCAGTTTGGTCGGCTACCGTAACCGAGAAACAGGCTGTTGCAACTGGTTTGAACCACTCTACGCAGTATTACGCTTATGTTCGTTCTGTACAAGACAACGGCAACGGTGCATGGGGTAGTACTTCCTTCTTTACCGAGTGTGGCTCCTTTGCTACACCGTTTACTGAGGATTGGGAGAGTTGGGCAACAGGTGCAAATACGTTGTCCGCTTGCTTCACGCAGACTGCCGGTATGCAGGTAGCCGGTTCCGGTTCACCGAACGCAGCGGTCAAGACCGGTAACTGTATAAAATTCAATGGCACTTCTTCTAACAAAGAACCGATGCTGGTGCTGCCGGAGTTTGACAAACCGATCAAGACCTTGCAACTCACGATGAATGCCAGCCCTTATTCCGCTTCGTATGTAGGCGATGCTTCCTATACCGAGATTGGTGTACTGGAAGCCAATGACAACTTTGTGAAGATAGCGGAGTATCGATTCAACTTGAGTGATGTAAAAGCATGGGACGAAGTCTTTGTAAACTTCAGTGCCTATACCGGCGAGGGCGGCAGAATAGCTATCCGCACGCCGTATGCTGCCGTTAACAAGACTATTCATATCTGCTTCGATAACTTGGTAGTTGAAGAGATTCCTCTCTGCGGTAAGATTACCACGATTGAGGTAGAGAATATTGATTCTGTCAGTGCGAATATCTCTTGGGCAAAGGGTAAAGCAGAGAACAAGTGGAATCTCAAAGTAAGTTCTACCGAACTGGATGACCCGGCTACTGCTACAGCAGATATCTTCGATGGTCAATTGGACGTGCAAAACAAGGCTCTGACCGGTCTGGATGGCAACACGACCTATTACGTCTATGTTCAATCGGTAGATGAAGTACTCGAATGTGAAGGTAAGTGGAGTAATGCAACTGAGTTCAGGACGCTCTGCAAACTTCAGACCTTCCCGTACGAAGAAGATTTCCAGAGCTATGAGACTACAGGTGCAGGTAACTTGCCCGATTGTGCAACTATTTGTGGCGAAGATGCTGATCACTCGTACATATCTACCAAGGGTACTGGTAATAAAGCACTTTACATCAACCAGAAAGCCAAGGAGCATAAGAACTATTTTGTATTCCCGGCTCTTAGAACGGATGATGTGCGCAAACTACAGTTGAGCATGCAGGTTTGGGTAGGTTCCACTGCAACATCTACTTATCGTTATCAGGTAGGTATTATGACCGACCCGAACGATCCGAGTACGTTTGTATCGTTGCATAATGAAGAACTGCTTGGATCGTCCAACCCGTATGACCGCTCGTATAAGTTTGATAATTATCATGGTGACGAGACGGGTACGAAGTTCGGTGGCTATATTGCTATCTCGCCGAGAGATTACACATTGGCGAATGGCAATACAGGCTATACCTCAATGTATATTGACAATGTCTCCATTGACTTCATAGAGACATGTATCAAGCCGATTGATCTCCAAACGGATTCTGTAGGTATCTATGGCGCAAAGTTGATTTGGAATACCGATGACAAGACGGCATCTCATCGAGTACGTGTCTTTGACGATGCTACTGCTAAACCGAATGATGAGACATTCGTGAAAGAGATTGTAGTCAAAGATAGTACAGCTCTTATCGAAGGTCTTCAAGCCCTCACGAAATACTACGCATTTGTTCGCAAAGAGTGTGCAGAGAACGACATGAGTAAGTGGAGTTCGGCATTTGCATTCAAGACCGAGTGCCCGGAGACGCGTGCTATTCCGTACGAGGAAGGCTTCGATGGCGATACCGAACCGTTGACTGACTACTGCTGGACCAGTTTCAAGATTCAGGGATCTTCGGCTTGCACCACAGATTATCTGGCAAAAGCATCTACTTCGGCTAAGAAAGATGGTACGCGTGGTCTCTATCTGCAATTTAGTGAAATTCCGTCGCAAGCAGGTGGATCGTGTGTGGGCACACACCGTTCGGCTGCCATTACTCCCGAATTGGATGTAGAGAGTTTGAAGCAATTGTTGCTCTATTTTGATATCAAATCGTCCTCTACTACAACAAAAGCTGCCGTTAAGATTGAGGCAGTTTCCGATGAGACAATGGATGCCGAGGCTATCTATGTTACTACGATTGAGAATGTTGGCAACTCTTGGCAGAAAGCGTATGTGAATTTGTCACAACTTTACACATCTGCTCAGCCGTTTAAACGTCTGCGTTTCTCGACTACTACAGCAACATCTGCTTATATCGATAATCTCGTCATAACCAATGACTTGAATGCTGTTCTGCCTGTTGAAGATCTGAAACTGCAGATGCTGTCCGAGAGCACTATTAAGTTCTCGTTTACCGAGTTTACACCTACCATCAACCAGTGGCAAGTGGCTTATGTAGTAACAGGTGGTGATATCGCCGATGCTACTATCCAAACTATTGATACGAAGGAGTACACGATTACCGGTCTGTCAGCTAACACTACCTACGATATCTATGTTCGTGGTAATGTGGACGGCGATCAGTGGGTAGGCCCGTTGACTGCAACGACTATCCAATCTCCGGCTCCGTTGCCACTCATCACCGGTTTTGAGGATGATGCTGACAATGCATTGTGGAATCTGTACAACGTTCAGACCGTGCAAGGTAATTTCTATCCTAATTTCTGGATTGTAGGAAAGGCTGATTCATGCGCAGGTACCGGAGAGAGTGCGTTGTTCATCACCAATGATAGTGCTTCGTATCAAGCTTATGGTAATGCTTCGAAGATGAATCCGGCGGACTATCCATGGATGTCCAGTGTGACTTCTTCTTCATCAGTATGGGCTACACGTAACATTAATATTGAGGAGGTGGGTACATATAAATTCCAATTTAAGATTAAAGTACCTTCCACTTATGGTTCAACCTATAGTGCATACGCTCAACTTATTCCCGCAGGAGCGACCTTCAAAGCTGGCTCGGCTACATTGATATCCGGCGTTACACGTTCCGGCTCGGCTACCAATAATGAGAATGGTTGCTATGTGGTAATGAACTCAGTATATAATACTTCGGAATGGAGTTGGGTAAATACCTCAATAGACATTGAGACCCCGGGTATCTATACGTTGGCTGTCTTCTGGACAAACTCGTCTGCCGTTGGTGCTAATCCGTATGAAACAGGTGCGGCTATCGATAGTGTTATTGTCGAGGAGTACCTCTGTACAACACCGAAGGATTTCACATTTGCTGAGCGCAAAGCACGGACAGTAACCGTAGAATGGTTCGGCGGCAAGTGCAAAGACTATGAGTACGTCGTATCGAAGTACGCCAATTTGGGTATGCCTAACCTGATTGACGCCGAGGATAAGATTGCTGCCGGTACGATTAACAACGGTCCGCAAGTAACTGTCAACGGATTGTTGCCGAATACCGACTATAGCATCTATGTCCGCACGATCTGTCCTGACGGTGAGACCGATTGGGTTGAGTTTGACTTCAATACTCCTTGTGAGTTGGAGCAGCTGCCTTACACGGAATCCTTCGCCGAGACGCCGGAATGTTGGATACTCAAGTCTGCTTCTCCAACGACGGTTAACTACAAGACACCGGAGATGGAAACTGCCGAGAAATGGACTTGTCTGCAACTCAATAATGGAGGTTTGGCTATTCTGCCGGAATTGAATGTGGATCTCAAGAATGTGGAGATTGAACTTGCTCTGTTCAATTCTCTAAACTTGGGTGCTGTTCAACTGGGCGTAATAGATAATACTTGGGATGCTTCTACTTTCCAAGAGATTGCATTCTTCCAGACGGTGAACAAGTTAGGAAGTTCGAGCTCAGCCAATCCGTATGTATTAGAGACTTTCTCTAAGATGCTGAACCTTTATCAGGGTACCGGCAAGGTATTGGCTATCAAGAATGCTACCTCCAATGCTGTTTATGTGAAGTACGTCAAATTGACCGAGTTGCCTGACTGCGTCAAACCGCAACAGGTTGAATTAACCTTTATCAAGGATAATGAGGTTACAGTGAACTGGCTTGCCGGTCTCGAAGAGGCTTGGGAGATCAAACTCAATGACTCTATCATCGAGAATGTTACCACCAATCCGTATCGTGTAACCGGCCTGAAGCAAGGTACGGTTTATACCGTGGCTGTCCGCGCCCTCTGTGATGCAGAGAGCAAGAGCGAGTGGTCGCAATCCACTACCTTCCAGACTACGTGCGGCGTGAACCCGCTTCCGATGTTTGAGGACTTCAGCAGCTTGGCAAAGCCTGCCGGCTCTACTGACCTCAAGAAAGCGATATTGACCTGCTGGGATAATATGGTCTCAACCAATAATATCGACTACGTGTTCAGCGGCAGGGAGACTCCGTTTACTCCGGCAAGCAATGTCTATGTAGGTGATTCATGGGTAAGCAACTGGATTAGTGCTCTTGGCGATTATGCACAACTTCATTCGTATCGTCGCGATGAACCGAAGTATCGCCACAAGTGGTTCATCAGCCCGCAGTATGCAATTGAGGGCGATGCGTCATTGAGCTTCGATATCCGTGTATGCAATAATGTAGGAAATGCAGCAAAGAATTCCGACCGCACTTTTGTTGCCATCAGTACAGATAACGGTGCTACATGGAAGAAGGAGAATGCTACCCAGTTGACAGATTTGGATTCGGTTTACACCACCAAGTCAATCCCGCTCGGCAAGTATGCCGGTCAGAACATCCGCGTTGCATTCTATGACGAGAATGTAAGCAGTTCGCACAAGTACGGGGAACAACCATTCTTGCTCATCGACAACGTTCGCATGAACTGCACCGAGACATTTGCCGAAACTGACAATGCTTGTGAGGGCAGCAACTACGAAGGCAATGGCTTTAGCATCAAGGCGGAAGACCTGCCTGTAGCAGGCGCAGACAGCACCTACGAGCGCTTCGCCAAGAATGCTGAGGAGGGATGTGACAGTATCATCGCTCTCACCATCACTACCCGCACCGCTTCCGAAGACCGCATTGAGTATGCTACCATCTGCAACGGTGAGGTATATGAGTTCGGCGGACAGGAGCTTACCAAGGCTAATCCCGAAGGTACGCCGTACAAGTTGCTGGGCGAGAATATGTACGGTTGCGACTCTATCGTATATCTGTACCTGACCGTCGCACCGTCGGATACGCTCAAAGTTGAGCCTATCGAGATTAGAGCTGATCAGTTGCCGTACGCAGTCGATGAGTTCTTCACCGTACCGGCTGATGCTGCTGTAGGCGAGTTTGAGCAAGTGGTTAAGACTGATGGCTGCCAGTTCAACCTCTACACAATCACTATCAAGGATGCCGCTACTGGCATTGTGAATGTGGCGGATGATATTGACCATATCGATGTATATGATATGCTCGGACGCAAGGTTCAAACGTTGCATCAGGGTGATGCACCGTACCGCTTGCAGACCGGTGTATATATGCTCGTAAGCGTTACTACCGATGGCAAGGCTGCCAACAGCCGCGTTACCGTAAAGTAATGAACTAACACGGATAGCCCGATTGGGTTCGGGCTATCTGACATGCCTTCGGCAAGAGAAGAAGTATGAAAAGGATAACACAAATAGTGCTGATTGGATTGTTGGCTGCAATGCAAGCGGCTGCAGCTGTGCGGACGCAGGACGAAGCGTTGCGCATTGCTGCGGCGTTTACTGCACCGTCAGGACAATTGCGCGCGCCGGCAAGGAATATCCAATCCGGAGCCGTGGTTGCCTCCGATGATGTCTTTATCGCTGTTAATACCCGCGGTGGTTTTGTGCTTGTCGGTGCCGACGACCGCCTGCCAGAGGTGCTCGGCTATAGCGATTGTGGTAGTTTTGATGCTCAGAACCAATCACCCGCTTTCCGTTACTGGATCCAATGCTATGCCGGTGATCTTGAATACATCAACCATAACACACCAACCATCAACCATAATACCTCATCCTTGCCCAAGGCCATTGAGCCTCTCTTGACTTGCAAGTGGAATCAGTCGGCTCCATACAACGACCTCGCACCGCTGTACAACACTTCCGGCAGCAAGTCCGTCACTGGCTGTGTAGCAACCGCCATGGCACAGGTGATGTATTTCTACCAATATCCTTTAACCGGCACCGGGTCGCACTCCTACTACTGGGTTTGTACGAATCCTGTCGGTGTTTCGGCAACACTTTCCGCCAATTTCGGCAATACGACCTACGATTGGGCAAATATGCTTGATTCCTATCGCACAGGTTATACACAGACGCAGGCGCAGGCTGTGGCTACACTCATGTACCACTGCGGCGTGTCGATCGATATGGGCTACGGCTCGTCCAGCGGCGCATTTACCGAGAAGGTCCCTGTGGCACTCCATGACTATTTCGGCTACGACGGTAACTACCAGCGTATCCAGAAGGTGATGTACTCTGCCGATAGCTTGAACAGTATCGTCTATGGCGAACTTTCAGCACGCCGTCCGGTGATTGTCAGCGGCAGCAACGACGAGGGCGGACACGCGTTCGTGTGCGACGGTTGCGACAGAAACGGATACTTCCACATCAACTGGGGTTGGGCGGGCAGCAACGACGGCTATTACCTGCTTACTGCTCTCAACCCGGGTAAGTCGCAGGGCATAGGCGGCACTACCAAGGGCTACAACAAAGGTACAACGTTCTTTATTGGTCTGCAACCTGAGAACGCCGGAACGCCTGCTGCTATCCCGCAGATGGCTACTACCGATATCACTGTCAGCACCGAGCAGTTTGACCGGAATACATCGTTCAGCGTCTCTATCAGCCGCTTGCAGAACTATGGTATGACGGACTTCACCGGCAGTTACGGAGTAGCACTTTACGACGAGGATGAAACAGCTCTGTTAGACGTGCTCAAGCAGGTGGACGGCTATTCGCTCAGGGCGGGCTACTACCGTACAACAGTGGCTACATTGTCCGGACTTAAGATTCCCGCTTCTGTGCCGGCGGGCACATACCATCTCTGTGCCGTATATAAGGATGCCGGTCACGACTGGATGAGGCTGATGTGTACACAGGATGATTATTACCGCACGCTGACTCTTACTGATAGTCGGGTGACGTTCTATCCCAATGATGCGCCCGCGGAATTGTCGCTCTCGGCGCCTATCGCTTTCCCGGATGGCGTGCATACCGACTCCATCCCTTATACAGGCATGCCGCTCTCGTTCACTATCCGCAATACGGGTGGTACGTTCCGTGGGGATATATCTGCACGTATATACAAGGGTAGTTTCAGCAAAGGGCAATACGAGATAATGGATAGCGTCGTTATTCGGCGTAACCAGTCGCTGAGTTCGGCATTGCAGCAGCTGTTCGACGAGAACCTGTTGCTCGAAACCCAGTATAAGATGAAACTTTGCTGGCGGGCCGGTAAGACCGACTCCTGGCATGACTTCGAGCCTGCAGAGTATGCCGTGCTGCCGTTCAAACTCTATGATCCCGATCCCAACCTTGTACTCACCGATACGATACGTTTTGAGCGCAACGACAGTGTGCCGCGCAGTAATGCCACATTGCATTACTCTATCCGCAATACAGGTGCTCCCTTCGACGGTGAGTTGCAACTGTCGTTCTATCAGGAGTATTTCTCACGCGGCAAGAGTGAAATCCAAACGGTGCATATCGGCACCAACGAGACTCTCAACGGCACCTTCACAGGACCGCTGGAGCAGGTGGAAGGTGCGTATCAGGTTGTCCTGCGCTACCGTCTGCCCGACGGAGAAGGATACTGGCAGGAGTTTATCGACAAGAACAACTATAACCTCGGATCAATCGACATCTTTGTGTATGACGACACGCCGGAAGGCCCCGGTCCGGCTACCGGTATCGGTCAGACATGGATGATTCCAGATGCTAAGGCCGTGTTCCTGATGCGCATCGGTACTTTTGACATGTATGCCGTGCCGGTGAACGAGGGAAAGAAAACAATTTATCGTAAAGTATTTATACCTGTACAATGAATAATAGATTCCGCTATCTACTGATGATAGTTCTGCTGTGTCCGGCATTGAGCCTGTTTGCAGATGTCAAGAGCGAGAGCCGGCATTACCTGACAACCGAATTGGGTGTGGGCTATTCCGCTCTGCTCAACCAATCAGCCTTAGGCAAGTCTTCGGGCTTGGCGGGCGGTAAGTTGCAGGTAGGCTATGAGTGGAACTACCGCCGCCTGCTTGTGCACACCGGCATTGAGTTTGCCTCTGTCAACGACCGCACAAAGGTCAACCCCTTCCAGCTGCAAATACCTTATACGGTAGGGTTGCCGGCAGGAGAGGCTATGAATGAGCACTTCGATTTTCAGTCATGGACGGAAACGCAACTAATGGGGCAGGTGAATATTCCTGTACAGGTCGGAGGTATATTTGCCGACCGCTACTATTTCCTGGCTGGTGCACGTATCGGTCTGCCTGTACTGCATAGCCGCAAGGCAAAAGCCACCGTACAGACATGGCTCACCGACCCGACACTGATTGGCGAACTCAACGAGGTGCCTGTGCACGACGCTTTTACCTCCGATGAGTCTGCGTCCGGCAAGTGGGCTGCCGCTACTATCAATGCACAACTGTCTGCCGAGGTAGGAGTTGTACTCAATTCGTTCTTCGAGAAACCTGCTGCGAAGGGTAAAACCAAAGGCAAATCATCTTCTGCCGACAAAGGCAAGAAACCTGTATTGTATCGTGTGGGACTGTTTGCCGATTACGGTATAACATCGCTGGTACCCGGCGCTAAGACGGGCGCACCCGCTTTGGCGGATGTAGCCGAACCGCGGCAGATTGCTCTCAACGATTACTTTGCGGCGTCCGGCTCCAAGGTCAATTCACTGCTCGTGGGAGCGAAGTTTGCCATCCTGTTCCAACTCAACGAACCGAAACAGGCTAAACCGCAAAAAGCTGTGCCCTCGTATATGGATATAGTCGTCACCGACCGCCAGACTGCCAAGGCGCTGCCCGCACAAGTGGACATCTACGACGTAGCCAAGCAGCGCACCGTTAGACGCGATGCACCGAACGGCAAAGTGCGTTATCGTGCTAATCAGGGCGAATATACCGTTACGGCACGTAGCGAGTCGTATTACCCCGACTCGGTGGCTGTGACAATAGGCGAGGGCGTGAAGGAACGTGTCGAACTGGCGTTGACCGAACGTCCATGGCTGCGACTCTACGTGACGAATGCTGATACGCACGTGCCGGTTAAGGCTACAGTCCGCATCTGGGACGCACAGACCGGCGACAGCGTGACTGTCATACGTACTGCATCCAAGACCGGAAGGGCACGCAGCCGGCTGCCGGAGGGCAACTATCGACTGACTATCTTACGTACAGGATACGAACCCTATGAGCAACTTATAACCTATATAGGCGACTCGTTGAACATCTCACTCGTTCCGCTCAAGGTCGGACGCAAGGTTATTCTGCACAACCTGTTCTTTGCTACCGGCAAGACACAGATCCTCCCGCAGTCGGAGCAGGCGCTCAATGAACTGTCGGACTTCCTGCGCGATAATCCTACCGTGTCTATCCGCATCACCGGTCATACGGATAATGTGGGTTCCGACAAGGCGAACATGACTCTG
>OCTW013398568.1_pt1 | contig 13798 bp, 4 predicted proteins | sample 1539671 | NCBI WGS metagenome assembly OCTW01 (sample SAMN02144230, study PRJEB22623) | gut metagenome | biome: sheep rumen | host: Ovis aries | place: New Zealand | reverse complement strand
CAAGCAGTAAACGGAGAAAACAATTGTCTTCTATCTTCTTTTATCTCCTTCCTACTTCCTCTATCTACCAAGCAAGCAGAGCTTGCGAAACTTGAATAAAGAATAAAGAATAAAGAATAAAGAATAAAGATTAAAGAATAAAGAATAGAGAGTAAAGAATAAAGTATAAATCATAATAAAACGGTAGAATATGGCATAAAGAAAGAGAAGAAGAAGAAAACAAAAAGAAGAAGAAAAGAAAAAAGTTGAACGATCCTTGACGGGGGAGAGAGAACCCAACAAGTAATAAAGAAAAAACAAATTATTAACTTTCTAATACTTTAAGATTATGAAAAAGAATTATTGGATTTTAGCAGCAGCAGCCGTAGCGCTCGCAGCATGCAGCAATGACGATACAATAGCTGTTAACCAGGGTATCGAAGAGGCTAACACCATTAACTTCAGCAACACTATCGTTGAGGGACAGACCCGTGCAGTTGGTATCACATCAGGTAACCTCTTGTCATTCTATGTGACAGCAAACCGTGGCACTGATATCTATTTCGGCGAAGCACCTGTTCAGTTCGCTAAGGACAACTCTACCGATCCTGCAACTTACAGGTCAGAGACAAAGTACTACTGGCCATCAGAGGGCAAGCTTGACTTCTATGCTTTCGCTCCTGCAACAGGTACTACAATTACACGTACTGACTCTACCCATTTCAGTGTTACTCCAGCCACTACTCCAACAAGCCAGGAGGACTTCGTATATGGCGTAGTAAGACAGCAGGACAAGACAACTGGCGGCAACGGTGTGGCTCTTAACTTCCGTCACGCTATGTCTAACGTGATCATCCAGCTGAAGAACACAGCCAGTGATTTGGATGTTACAGTAGGTAACGTATCTATCGGCTATATCCTGCCTACAGGTGCTTTCGCTCCTGCATTTAAGACTGCAGCAGGTTCAGAGGTTGGTTTCAGCACAAACGGTACAAACATCTCTAACGTAACCGCTTCTGAGAGTGGTTACTACATCGCTCCAGGTGCATGGACAGCTTCTGGTGATAGAACATCTTACACTCAGGCTGCTGCCACAACAAGCTACACAAGCGCCACTGATGTCACACCTCTTCCTGCTGACATGATTCTCGTGCCACAGGCATTGGAGAATGCAGCAGCTTACAGCGCAGCTACAGCTGGCAGTGGATTCAACGGCGCATGTATCACTGTTCAGGTGAAGATACAGGACAAGCAGGGTCACTACCTCGCAGGTACTGCAAGCAATTTCGTTACAGCTATGTGGCCTCTCGCTGCAACACAGTGGCTCCCTGGTCATAAGTACACCTATACTCTTGACCTCGCCGGTGGTGGTTACTATCCAGAAAACCAGGATGACAACGCAGCCCTCGACCCAATCCTCAAGAATGCAGTGATCTTCTTCCTCACTCCAACTGTTGACGAGTGGATTGCAGCTCCTGGTATAAATGTACCTAACAACTAAAAGCATTTGTAATGCCACAGGCAACAGATGTCAGCCATGGCATTAGATGACTATCATTTAAGCCCGGCGGGGTTCGACTCCCCGCTGGGTTTCTATAGAAAAAGAATAAGGCCCGGGGCCGAAACAATTCATAATGCATAATTCATAATGCACAATTCATAATGCACAATTCATAATGCATAATGCATAATTAAGATTGACCAAGTCAAAGAAAGAAAATAAGGAGAAGACAGAAAAAGGCGAAGCCTCGAAATATTGAAATAACTAAATGCTGAATAAACAAAACATAATAGGGTGCGCGACAGTCATGCTGCTGACAGTCGGACTGTTGGCGGCTTGTTCTACTGACGACGACGGCACTGACAATGGTGGAGACGGCGCAGCGGAGATACGTCTTAATGCCGACTGCTGGCAGGTGATGAAGGGCACAAGGGCGGCAACCTTTGACAATGCACAACAGCTGCAGGATGAGACAGGAGGATTTATGTGCTGTGTGTATGACTACGGCACCACCACACCATACTTCGACGCAGTCAGCGTGAGGTATGACAACGAGGAAGACGCATGGAAGTTCCAGGATGGTAAGCACTACTGGCCTGCAACGGGTGCGCTCGACTTCTTCGCCTATATGCCTGCCACCTTACCAAGCTATATCACGGATGTCAGCGGTGTGGCTGGTCAGGTGACATACACATCGGGCAACCCGCAGTTCAAGTGCGTGTCACTGCCGGTGACTAACGCCGAACAGGACGGCATCAAGGAGTTTATCTTTGCCATGGCTGCCAACCAGGACAAGGCACACCAGGGAGCCACAGGCGTGGCGCTGAACTTCATGCACCCCTTCGCACGCATCAACCTGAAGCTCTCTGCCAACCAGGTAAAGGATGTGACCATCAACAGCATAACCTTCAAGTCTGTCAAGAATAACGGTACCTACACCCATACAGGCACCCCCGACAGGTGGGCATTGACAGGCAGTGCCACCAACATTGTGGTGACACTCAATGAGGATTACACCGTAACGAAAGAGGAGCAGCTGCTCTATGCACCGTGTCTCGTGATACCACAGGACTGGACGGGCGCGATAGAGGTGAGCGCCACATGGAAGGAGTGGGGCGAGGACGTCAGCGAGACCCTCACCGCCACAGTGCCTACGGCATGGCTGGCAGGTTATAGCTACGACTATGTGTTTACCATCAGTAAGTATGACCTTACGGTTGATGTGAGCAAGTTCACAGAGCAGTGGTAGGGGTGTATAAGGAGTTAAGGAGTTAAGGAGTTAGGGAGTTAGGGAGTTAGGGAGTTAGAAGGAGATTACCTTTTACTGGACTTTAAGCAAATACAGATGACTATGGGAAATCTGAGACGACATATATATAAACTTTCCTTGTTCCTGCTGCTTGCGGCAGGAATGAACAATGCGTGGGCTGCCACGGTGACCTATCATATACTGACGCTGCCAATAAACAGCAGCAGCGAAATAAAGGCAGCCTACTACGGAAAGCGTATGGAGGCGGTGAAGGTCAAAGCAGATGACGCCACACAGGTGGTTCTGCCTAAACACTTCAAGAGTCCGCTGGCAAAGAACTTCAAGTACTATGCCGCGGATGACGTTGAGCGCTTAGCCAATCCAGAGTTAATATATGATAACGGTAACACCAAATACTATCTGTATAACATAAAAGGCGAGACAACGCCAGACGATGCCGACGACGATGCCACTCCGATAGCAGAAAACACGGCAGTGACCAACGACTGTGACATATACGTGACATACGAGTATGACGCTGACAACACCATAGCCAAGCTCGACGGCTCGGTGAAATATAATATAGTGTTTAACAACGGCTTCCTCGCACTTAACCGAGGACGTAACAACCGTTTGTGTGTCATGCCTAAGGACCGCGTCACTGCAGAGCAGCTGTGCAGTGATGACTTCGTGTATATAGATGTGAACGGTACTGGCATATCCCCATATTGGTCAAGTGGTGACAACAGGAACTCTCAGGCAGTCGTAGGCTCAAAGTTCCATTTCCTGTTTACATACAAGGGTGAGGACCCGTATAATGTGAGGATATGCACAGGCTATGACAAAGACTCCTCTTACGTTGAGAAAAACAATGACGATGGTAAATTCGTAAACAAATACTATAAAGGCAGTGAACTCTTTGCCCAAAAAAATCTAGCCACTTTTTTTTCCAGTGACGTTCATGTGAGATATACAACGGTATATACCACCTCTACAGACGTAACATCAGAGAGCAGACCGGGTTATTACCATGCGTCAGGTGCACCGGTGTGGAACTCTGTCGCCCTGCTGAATAATGATGACAACAACGGTTTCGTGTATCTGGGTACCAGGCTGATGAACGATGCAAACAGTGGTAGTATAGTAGAGCCTGTTTATGATAATAATAAAAAGAAATACAAGTATTACTACCTTAAATCTGCAAATGCAAAAGATATCAATTTTGTGCAGGTACTGGTGGGTGCCAATGAAGCCGCATACACCACTGACGGGAAGATGTATAGGATAATGGATGTGGACTTCAATGTCACCACGCCATTCTCTAACAATGTCTCTGCTTCCAGGAAACTGAGCGAATATACCATGGACCACGAGGATATTGACGCTAAGTTCATTCCTGATGCGTTGAGACGTAAGTATTGCGACTTTACACATTTCTATAAGGATGCAGCCTATAGTCAGCAGATAACAAAGTTCGCACAGGCTACAGATAACCATATATATGTGGGTTATGATCTGCAGGATGCAATGCCGTTCAAGACCATAGCTCCGTCAGCACCATATAGCGATGCCACATGGTATGAGCTTACCGATGAGGCAGAGACTAACGACATGAAGATAACATGGGATGCTGCTGCCAGCCGCTTCCGTAACAACAGCCCTTATACCGTCTCTGACAAGCTGAGCGAGTTTGCCTTCATAGGCGACCCGTATGAGATGCAGGTGATACACCGTCAGCAGACGGAGACCGGTGGAGCCAAGAGTTACGTCGGAGGTGCCACGACGCTGGGCATCAGTGCGGATGACGGCGCCGACTATCACTGGGACATACCTGACGACGACGTGGAGGGCAGTATGCTGCTGCGTAAGTATGGTGGCACGGCGCAATGGTATTGGAACGTAGCGGCGGCAGACCAGGATGTGGAGTGCAGCACTGAGAATGCCACACGCATAAAGGTAAAGGCATTGCCCCCGCGTAAAATCACATATAAGGTGATAGACAAGACGGGACGCATAGCGGTGACAGCATCTGCCAACCAGACTATCTTCTCGCCGCTGTCAGTAAGCTCTATTCCAAGCATCATCGCCAGTCCGTTCCTCAGGGGAGAGACAGTTTCGTTCTATGGCTCGTATGACAACGGCGAAGGACCTGAGACAGGTACAAACCGCACACACCTCAGTGTGCCGGTTACCGAGACACCGAGCGTGGATGCCACGATATATGTAAGCTACACCACGACAGACCTTGCCACAAAGCCTGTGAAGCTGAGCGAGAACCAGGAGTTTAACGTAAGGCTCAACGGTGAGTATATATACTGTGAGACAACGGCAGGCGAGACCGTCATAAAGTCAACGCCAACACCTACGGCTAACGACCTGAAGTCTGAAGCTTTCCTGTGGAAACTGAGATGCCGTGACCCGTACTGTATGATTATAGACAATCTCGGAGCAAGAGTTGACCATGGGGTTGATGGCGAGACAGAGAGTGTCATAATATATGGTGATGACGGTACACCTGAAGAGGTGACGAGACAGAAAGGTGCATGGGTGGCAGACCCTACCATGCTTGCAGACCCGGCAAGCATCACCAACGGCATGGCGCTGCGCTTCTCCACCGACAGGTCAAAGGCGCTGCGTTTCATAGCCAAGGCTGGTCTGCGTGAGGGTGTCTATGAGGTGATGTTAGCCACGGGCAACGGCATAGATGCCAGCGAGACATATTATAATATAGGACGCACCGCATCTGACGTGGTAAGTTTCTGCGAGAACAGTGACTACGTTCATGGCAGCCCGATTATTGCCTTCATGCTGGAACAGTCAACAGACTATATGTACCACCTTATCGACAAAGGTCACAAGGAGTTGCTGACGGCAGAGAGTAAGAACCCTGAGCTCGTGTTGCCGGCAGAATATCAGAGTCCGCTGGTAGGTACATACCATTTCTATATACTCGATGACTTCAATGTGGACGGTACAGACTATAACCTGAAGCCATCGGCTACAGAACTGTCAACCATCTATGACCTTGACGCGGTATATACCATTACGGAAGGAGACTATGCCGCAGCATGGTCAAGTGCCGGAGCACGCGCATTGACAGCCATAGAGTCAGACAAGATGAATGAAATGGCAAAGAGGCTGTCAGATGAGGGCGACTACTATTGCTTGGTAGGCGGTACCACATATTACCACATCAATGTGACAAAGCCTTTCTATAAGGATATATATGTGACATACGAGAAGAACAATCTCGTTAAGTTCAATGACAGCGGCGCTCCTTATCTGTTACGCTTCCTTGACCCATTCGTTGAGGGTTACTACCTGGAGGACGGTGCTGACAAGCTGACTGGTTCGAAGATACAGGCAGTATATCCATACTGTAACGGTGACGGCAGCATCAACATATATGGCATGTCTATGAAGGAAGAGCAGATGGAGGCAGGTGCCAACACGCGTCCACGATGGATATGGTTCTTCCAGAGCAGCAACGACGACCCTTATCACGTATCTATACGCTCAAAGAGCACCATATCATATAATAATGTCAGCCATTATACATATCTGCAGACATACGCCGTACACTTCAATCAGGATACCGACAATCCTAACAAGCAGCGTGTGATTACCGGCGGTATGTTGCCGGGTATAGCATCAACGGCGCCGACGGAGTATATGATACTGGGAACAGTGGGAAGATACAAGCTGCTTACCAGTAAGGCAGTGCCTGTTGACCTGGATGGTGATGAGAACACCAACGGTCCTGGCGAGAACGAGAGACAGTATGTGACGACTTTAGAGCAGTACTGGAAGACATACAACATGCTGAAGCTCCATGTGCTGGGAATACCGAAGTCAACCGACGCCTTCAGCGATGACGCGGCAACCTTCGTGGTACCTACTGAGAATGACCCGGAGACTACAGCAGACGAGAGCACCTACCGCCCGACGATAGAGGCAAGGGACTGGCACAGCTATAATGCCGTTGCCAACGCTACACGCTGGAACGGATACAACAACGTATCAAGCGGTGCAGGTAAGAAGGTGGTGGAGAACATAGAGCACTGGTTCCAGACCTTCAACATGGGCAACGGCACCTTTGATATAGAGAGTGCCGACATACCGCCTGTGCTTGTGCTCCTCGACCGTCACGGCTGGGAGATAATGCGTAAGCCTCTGCCTACACATACCTATCCTTACGGTGAGGAACTTGACGAGCTGCGTAAGTATGACAGTCCGATGGTAGATAAGTATTACTTCTACAACAACGCCACAAAGGCTTCAGGATGTCATAAGTTCACGCTCAGAGTGCAGAACGGTGCGCTGAGAGACGAGATAAAAGTCAGCGGCAAGCCATATTCTTCATCATCACTGGCAGCGCTGCCGCCACTGACGGCCACGGGCGTGAAGGATGGTAACGGAGTGTTCCAGGATATGTATGTGACATACACCGTTAAGGATGAGTATGAGAGCAGCTATGAGTATCACCTTGAGGTGGACGAGGCAAACCAGACCTTCACGGAGTCAGGTACGCCGATGCGCTTCCTCGTTCTGCAAAACGGCAGATTCCTGAGAGACAACCAGGGAGAGACTAACGATAAAGACTATAATAGTAAGCCTATCAGCGAGGCTTCTGATCCCACAGGTGGTAATGTCTATGACATGATATTCCATCCGAGTAAGGTGAAGGCGGCAGGCGTTTCTACAAATGTGGATGCCAACGATGACGGATATATAGACGACATAAACCTGTGGTATGTAGAGCCTAACCTTGACATAGACAAGGAGATGGGTATCCATTGGGCTACTGTCTCTGGTAACACCGGTGAGCCAAAGATGGAGTATGAGATGAAGAAGGACTATAAGGACAAGACGGGCTTTGATCCTTATAACCTGCAGTTCAGAAATGCCCAGAACGACAAATACATGACAAGTCATATCACGACGACTGCTATTAACAGTGGCGCCATGAAGGGCGACTACTCTGGTGAAGGCGGTAACACCAGTATCACGCTGGAAGATAAGTTCACAGCCTATAACCCTGACGTTTACAGAGACAGTGAGGGCTATGACCATACCAATCTGCAGATGAGTAACCAGACATTCATGGCAGTGATGGATGCCAATGGCAATATGCAGCTGATGCCGCGCTTTGACCACTCAGTGCGTGTCAATACCATAAAGGCTGAGCCGAGAGTCACCACGCTGGAAGCTCCTGTGGACCATGCCAAGGCTTCTACTGAGGACAATGCGTCAATGGGACCGCAGACCACGTTCCTCGTGCCGCCGCAGATATTCAGCTATCATATCATTGACAACGACGGCCGTGAGGCACTGCGATACAAGAGGGCAGGAGAGTTCTACCCATCAGTGCCAGACCCTGTCAAGAGTCCGCTGGCTAAGGACTTCACATATTTCAAGACATTTACCGACGGTGTGGTGTCTGACACCATCAAGGGCTCGTTCGGCGGTTCAGGACTCAAAGCCGTGGACGAGGACAACGAGGTGTATGTACGCTACAGCTATGACGAGAGTTATGATGTAGAGCAAAATAGAGTGCTGCAAGGCAGATGGCTGACGATGACTATCGATGGCAAGGAGGTCAAGGCGAGCGGCAAAATTAATCCGAATGACGGTACAGGCGTGTCACTCCTGGAGGACACCAAGCCGGCTGTCATAGACTCATCAGTGAAGGAGTGGCAGTGGAAGTTCATATCTGCACCTACCGACACTGCATCGGCTTACTACAGGCCTGTTGACCCTTACGGAGTGCAGATATTCAACCGTATGGCAAACTATTCTTCAGGATTGGAAGAGCCTAACCCTATGGGTGTGGGCATCAAGGTGAATGGCGAGGACCGCTTCGCTATCCTGTCGCATCCTAATGGTGGCTATGCCCTGGCAGTGGCAGGTACAGAGTCATACGTATACTCGTTCCTTAATGCAGCCGATATGACAAGTGCTGTGCCTGCGACGACAGCTGTGGAGCCAGGCTTTAACATCAATACCGGTGTGTTAACCGATGCCACAAGGATATATCTCTACGATGACGTGACGCATAACTATATATATAATGTCATCACCAATGCAAACAAGTGGGCAGCCAGCACCAGTCAGAACGAGAATGAGGCAGAGTTGAACCATTTCGCCCCGACGCTGCCTGAAGACCTGAGGACACCACTGCTCAACATGGATGCATTTAGCTACTATGGCAGTGTAAATAAAGACAACAAGGGGACCGTTGACACCAGCGACGACACCTATGAGGTGGTCAATGACACAAAGCTGACGACGCTGTACGGACTTTATGACGATACGCTATATGTACGCTATAATGACTATGATATAGTAAACTGCAGCTACAGGGTGCCAAACAAGCGTAATGCCACCGGCGGTACCGTAGCCAGGGACCCTGACTCACATGACGTGGCATTTGATATCAGCGGAATACTGCCATACAACATTATATGGGAGAGCGACAACATGATGAAGGCTGTGGATAATGATCCGAGCGATGACGTGGCATACGATGGCATTGGCAATGATGCCGACCATCTATTGTCTGGTCAGCCTGAGCACATGTGGTTGTTTGAGGGCAGCGACCCTTATGCCCTTAAGATTAAGCACAGGGCTTCTGGTAAGTATGCAGTGGGAACAGGCGCGCTGAGCGCTACTGCCGACAATACGTTCATGATGCTGAATAAGGAGAACTATCCTTACGGCATACTGCAGATGACGGGCACTGACGACAAGCTGACCGGATACGGACAGACCACTACGACGGGAGACCCTGCGAAGTATATTATCTTCGGTCTGTCAACGCATAAGCTGATTTACCACCTTGTCATCAACACCACCAACGCCATAACGAAGATACCTTACCGTTCGGGAGGTCAGAGCACCTATCAGCTGAGCGGTGAGTGGACTGCGAGTGACGTGAAGGAGATAAGTGGATCCACACAGCGTGACCTGACATCTGTGAATACCGGCGAAGGCCCACACTATCCTGGTGAGAAGTACCAGATGGGTGAGACCATTAACGGACAGACATACTGCTATGACGCTGGTGAGGTAAGTATAGGCGATGCTCTGAAACTGCCTGAGGTGTTCTATCGTCCTAACGTATCATACGACTTCTATATCGGTGGTATATGGAATGAGTTTAATGATGAGACAAAGACAGCGGAAGTGCCAAATACCACGCTTGACAACAAGTATAAGGGACTGATGCTCCCTAACCTGATGTCTGATGCTGACCTCATAGGAAAGACGGTACTCATAAACGTAGTCTATTCCTTCAACAAGGAACTGGCTACCAACAACGGTCTTGACTTCGTGCGCAGCACCGACCAAAACATGTGGTACACCTTTGAGACCAACAATGCAGGTACGCCGATGCTGGCACGCCATAACGTGAACAGCAGGTTGCAAACCATGTCAGGTCGTGAGTCTCACTATACAAACGACTACCTGTGGACACCGGTTGGCGACCCTTACGGCTTCAAGATGTATAACAGATATGCACTGAAGAACAACCATGAGGCAGGATATGTGATGACCGCCACGGTCATAGATGAAGGTCCGAACGTAATGATAGGTGAGCCGGGCGTTACCGACAATCCTGATGCAGAGGGCAAGCTGCCTGTGGGCTATGATATATTTGAGCTGTTGCCGGGCGACGTCGACGGTTACTTCCACGTACACCCAATGGTTAACAATGAGGGAACGCAGTATTTCGTCAAGAGAGACGAGACTACCAACCTCGCTGTGCTCTCCACAACGCCGAGTGACTGGACCTTCGGTCTTGACCTGGCGCTGATGCAGCCATACTATGACCGTGCAGGCTATGTAGGCGGACTTACCCCTGAGGGCAAGGTAGCGTATGAGCAGGCATTGCAGGAGCCGAGGAATGTGATTATGGCATTGCAGAGTGTGGTATATTCTGATGAGAACATCATACCGTTTGAGCCAGGCTACTACCGCATGCACTCACAGCCGGGCATAGCAGGCATATCACCAGTGCGCTATGCCAGCGGTTACCTGCACAAGACAGAGATGACCAACGGCATACCTATGCACTTCTACAGCATCCCGGGCGTGGCTACCACGTTTGGAGAAAACGGACTGGAGGAAGGCTTCACCGTATCTCCTGCCACACGTGGTGACATACCTATACCAGAGATGGAGCAGGATCCGTCAGCTATCTTCTATATAGCTCCAAGTAGCGAGAATGGCAAATACACCCTCAGCACTCAGGGACTCTATATGGCAGGAAGCAATGCCGACGGTTCGGGCTCAGCCAAGACAAGGAAAGCCATAATGGTAGAGGGTGAGGCCAACGCCACACCGCTCGAGCTGATGGATATCGGTGGTGCTGTGCTGCTCATACATGGAGGAGGCTCGCCATTCACAAGGCAGTATCTCAACTTTGACCAGGTAGCAGACTTTAACAGCGACGGCGAGCCTGAGAAGTACGACTTGAAGTTCTACCACAACGTGCCTACCGACGACATAAAGTGGTGCTTGAAACCGGTAAAGGACGATGACGGACTCGTAGTGGCTACAAACAACGGTGGTGACGGACATTACTACACCACGTTCTGCGCACCGTTTGACGTGCTGCTGCCAGAGGACAATGGCAACACTACCTATGGTGCCTATGTCTGTGCGGCATGGCAGAATGAAGGCTTGGCTACAAAACAAGTACCTGCAAGGGGTACCTATGCGGCAGGCAAGTTCGTACCGGCAGGTTCTGCAGTGATAATCCGCACATCAGACAATACCGGCACCGTGACACTGTCACTGCCTACGTCAGCACCGTCAGCCACACCGCTGTCATGTGCCTTCACTGGTGCATACCTGGAGCAGCTGCTCAGCCTGGATGCCGCCAATGACGTCTATACACTCGGTCTGCCGTTTACCAGCCATGTGGAGAAAGATGCTGATTACGCTACGACAGGCGATATAACAGCCCCTGTGCCTGAGAAGGCTGCGACGGGTGTAGGCTTCTATATCAACGCTACACCAAACAAGGAGGCGTCAGACATGCAGTCACTGTGGTTCAGAAACAACCGCTACGTGCTCCATAATAAGATATATTATCGCAAAACAGGCGGTGCGCTCGCCAAGAGCTTCGTTCCTCTGAGATTTGACTTCGAGTATGAAGAGGAAGAGCCGGAAAGCACTCCAGAGGCTGTCAACGTGGTAGAGACCGTAGTAAGCTCCGGTGTATATGACATGCAGGGCCGTCAGGTAGCCACCGAGGCACAGGTAAGCGACGGCACATGGAGACAGTATCTCGCTCCAGGCATGTATATCGTCAACGGAAAGAAGATACAGGTGAAGTAAAAAACCCCACCCCAACCCTCCCAAGGGGAGGGGGAGGGGAACGAAGACGAAGACGAAAACGGTAAATCGTAAAACCGTAATATCGTAAAACCGTGATATCGTAATATCGTAATATCGTAATATCGATAAACCGTAAACTAAAATACAAAGAAGACAGGGCTTGCGTCATATCGGCGCAAGCCCTGTCTCTTTTATTCTGTCACTGCAAGTGTTGTCTGCAGTGAAAGTATGATACAGTATGATTAGATATCCTTGAACACCTCAGCTATCATTACGAGCATACCGTTGATATGCTGCAGCAGAGCGTTGTTGGTGGTAGGAGTGATGATGGTAGGCTCCTCCACATACTCGTTCTTAAGGTTGGCGTAAGCCTCCTCAAAGTTAGCGAAAGGTACCACGCCGTCAGGGTTAGAGTGTATGAGCTTCAGCGGATACTTAGGCATCCAGCCCTTGCAGAGGTTCTGACGGTCCATCATCTGGAGCAGGCGGTCAAGGTGCTCAGGGTGAGCGTTGAGGTAGTCGAAGTTAAGAATCTGGTCAAGAGAAGCACCGTTCCACTTTACTATCATGTCAAGGATATCCTCCTTGTTCTGGCGTATAGCCTGTGGCACGCCGGTCTTCAGTGCCCATGCAGTGAAGAAGTCCTCATAGTTTATGCCAGCCATCTCCTCAGGATAGCTGTTGAACATACTGTTGATGACGGTAGGTATGACAGAGCCCAGAGCCATGTCCTTGCCGTTCTCGAGGTCGCTGAGGTAGGTCTCGAAGGTGAGGCGCAGGTCGTAAGGACCGTCACCACAATATACCTTCTTCAGGTGCAGGCGGTTCTGTGTAGCTGCATCAAGCTGCTGCACTCTTCTCAGTGAGGCGAGAGACACCGCGCCACCCTGTGAGTAACCCAGGATATAGGTGTCATAGTTGCTGTCAAGAGAGATGTTCTTCTGCTCTGCATAGTCAAGCAGGGTGAGCAGAGCGTCAACGCTGGTGCGGCCGTGAACCTCAGAGTTAAGGTAGAGGTCAGGGTGGTCAGACGTAGTGCCCAGTCCGATATAGTCAGGCAGTATGCACAGAGAACCTGTAGCAGCCATGACAGACTCCACCGATGTGTGGTTTGAAGGAATCATCATAGCGCCAATCTGAGTGCCGTGGTTGATGAGCATCACGTTCTTTATCTTTTTGAAGAGAGGGTAAACGATGAGTGCTGACGCTGTGACAGGCTTGTTGGCCTCATCAAGAGTCTCGTAAGTCACATGCACACTCTTGTAGATGGCTGGTACTATGCCGCGTGTGCCCTCGCCATTGTCCTCCAACTCTGCAAAAGACTGCTTGCAAGTAGTCTTAAGCTCACTAAGCTGTGTTGCGTCAGCCTTGTCAGCGATACCTGCAACGGCATCGGCAAGGAACTGCTCCTCTGATACTTCTTTCTCGTCAATCACTGTAAAACTCCTGTTAGTAACAACATCCTGATTGCCTGTAGCGCTCAGCTCCTGAATGTCTTCATTTGAACAAGAAGAGAACATTGCAGCCAGCAAAGTGCAAACAATCAATGCATTCTTTTTCATAAAAAAATTTGTAATTAAGTTAGGTTAAATAAAATGATGATAATTTAAGTCTCGCAAGTGCTCAACTTGTTGGGTTATAAGGTCGTAAGGTCATGAGGTGAAATATGTTTAATTGTGGTGAATAGTTGCCTAATATCACCTTAAAACCTTGAAGCGAAGCGA
>OCTW011570552.1_pt1 | contig 13798 bp, 11 predicted proteins | sample 1539671 | NCBI WGS metagenome assembly OCTW01 (sample SAMN02144230, study PRJEB22623) | gut metagenome | biome: sheep rumen | host: Ovis aries | place: New Zealand | reverse complement strand
TCCATGATTTCCTCTAAAGCCTGTAATGTATAGTCCACTTACTGTTGCCTTAATCTCTTTCTTAACAGGCAATTCATCGAATATTTCAGCTTCAACAATCATAGTCATGATTTGTGAACCGCCAGGACCATTAATCTTTACCTTTGCAACAGGCACTTTGGATGCTTTAGCATACCATGGAATCTTGGCATTCATTACAGCATCAGGAAGTCCTGCATCCTTAAGATGCATTCTCTTCTTATCAATAACAAGCATAGATACTGTCTGTGCCATAGCATCTAATTGAGCTTGCTGTTCATCTCTCTTCTTATCAGCTCTCTTGCCTAGAAAATAAAATGCAACTAGTCCTCCAGCCAAAACAACTGCTGTTATTATTAATATAATAGTTATAACTGACATTACTTTTCCTCCTTGAAATAATCTTAAAAAGTATACCATTATTAAGATTATTAATCAATCAGAAAACTAGCCAATCTTTAGGAAAAACTAGCTGATTTTGATATATACTTCGTGCATACCTGTCTCTACACCATTCATTTCTAATGAATAATCGAGATATATCTCAATTGTCATATTCCCTAGAACAGTAGCGTATCTCTTGGTATGAATTATAAGATCTATAGTTCCGGCTCTTGTAAGATATTTGCATACAGTATCCTCCTTGCACACAAACTTCATACTGCTTTTTACTTCACCGGATCTGGAAATCTGAATATAATTCTCATCTAGCGTAACAAGAGTGGGAACAGGTTCATCTATTCCTTCTAGTTTCTCTTTATAGCTTATATATATTTTTTTATTTTTTAATGCGCATTTTCCAGAGAAAGTACCACTGGTGCTTAAACACTGATTATCTAGATATTCTTTGGAAAACATCGAAATAGTAACATTCTCTGGCAGCATAGATTACTCCTGACTAAGTATAATCTTCCTGACACACTCCATCTGATTAACAAGATGAGTCTTAGTTAAGGAAATAACTTCATCCACATCCTTAGTTCGTAATGCTTCAAGAATACTTTTATGTTCCTTAATAAGAACAGGATAGATTGACTTATCCTTAACATATTCAAATCTAAATCTGTACATCTGTTCTTTGAGATTCACAAGAATTGCTCTTAATCTCGGATTATTAGATGATTCGTAAATCACATTATGAAAATCCTCATCTCTTTTAACAACTTCTCGTATATCATTTCCCCGTGTAGCGTTCTCAAATTCCCTGCATGCCCTTTCTAAATTGTCAATATCTTCATCATTCATATTGTTACATGCAAGAGAAACAGCTAATGTATCAAGGACTTCTCGTATCTCTAATACGTCATCTAAATCTTTCTCAGTCATTTTGGCCACTTGTGCTCCACGTCTTGGATATGTTACTGCAAGACCTTCACGCTCTAACATTCTTATGGCCTCTCTAACAGGGGTTCTTGAAACGCCAAGTTTCTTAGCCAGATGAATCTCCATTAGACGCTCTCCCGGTTTAAAATCTCCTTTAAGAATTGCGTCTCTAAGCGTATTGAATACCACATTTCTTAGTGGTTGAAAATCATCTTGTTTCAAATGAATATCGTTATTCATAACTTCTCCTTTTCTAGTATAAACTTTTTAGTAAATTATTCTATGCTTCATTGTACGCATGAGTAACTAATACTCTGTCACAATATCCACTCTTCTTAAGTGCCGAAACAGCTCGTGATGCCTTATGTTCATTAGGAAACAACCCAAAAACAGTTGGACCTGAACCCGACATCATAGAATTATAAGCACCATTTTCCATCATAGTTTTCTTAATATCAGAGATAACCGGCAAAGCAGGAATTGTAACGCTCTCAAGAACATTTCTCATTGTCCTTGCAATCTCTTGTATATCTTCATTATTGATTGCTTCTATCTGTGCATCAATATCCGGATGTTCTAGATTCTCTATCTTAAGATTACTATAGACAAATCCTGTAGAAACACTGTCGGGTGGCTTAGCAATTACAATCGGGTAATTACCTAGTGGTTTTAGTTTGGTAAGCCTTTCTCCTATTCCTTCAGCAAGGGCTGTTCCCTTCATAATGCAATATGGCACATCTGCGCCAAGTTTGACGCCACGCTCCATTAAATCTTCTAGAGAAAGCCCAAGACTTAGCATATCGTTTAATCCAACAAGAACTGCTGCCGCATCCGCACTTCCACCAGCCATACCCGCCGCTATTGGAATATTTTTCTCAAGATGAATTGTAACAATAGAGGAAATGTTGAATTCATTAAGAAGAAGACTTGCAGCTTTAACGCACAAATTACTATCATCAACTGAAAGCGTATCATCAGTACAAGTCATTTTGATTTCTAAAGAGTCTGAATCTTCAATAGTAATGTCTATAACATCTCTTAGTTGCAGCGTCTGCATTATCATTCTAAGATCATGATATCCGTCTTCACGCTTTCTTATTACATCAAGACCCAGATTAATCTTACTATAACCACTATACTCCATATACTATACCCCCGCTGTAATTCTGTATACAAAAAATATAACAAAAATAATATTCATTTTCAATGCTATATATACAAAATTGGTGTTTTTACCTAGACCATTGTTAACTTTTTATAAAAAATGTCCGATTAACATTATAAGAGTTAGTGGGCGCACCCTAACTAATCTTGGGAAAGGAATCCAAAATCATCACACCAAGGAGGGTTAAGCATGGACTTAAACGCAATCAGTAACATTAGTAATAATAATTATTATAGCAACAAGAATTCTATTGACACAAAAGAAAAAGTTGACTCTGAGAAGAAAACAGGCTTTAGTTCAGAGGCTGCTGTATTCGAGAAATCATCTGATAAAGTAGATTCAAACGTCAAGAATTCAAAAGCTGACAGATCTGCTCTAATCAGTCAACTAAAAGCAGACCAGGAAGCGCAAAAGCTGCAATTATTTGACATTGTAAAGAAAACAATTGCAGGACAAGGAAATGCCATTGCACAAGCAGACGGCATGTGGAAGTTCTTAGCAAGTGGTGAATTTAGTGTTGACAAAGAAACAAAAGCAAATGCCGAGAAAGCAATTGCTGAAGATGGATACTGGGGTGTCAATCAGACATCAGATAGAATTTTGGATTTCGCAATCGCCCTATCAGGAGGCGATACCTCTAAAGCAGAGACATTACTAGATGCTTTCAAGAAAGGATTTAGCGAAGCAACTGCTGCATGGGGTAAAGAATTACCTGAGATTAGTCAAAAGACCTACGATGCCGTACTAGAGAAGTTCGAAGCATGGAAGAATGGAACTTACGGTGAAAACTCTTAGTTTTACTAGTAGGCTTTTAGAAAAAGCAAAGTAACACTGTTAAAGGCTTCTGGTTATTCACCAGAAGCCTTCTTTTTATTTGCTTTCTCTATTGAATCGAAATGAAGTTTCTCAGCAATCTTTTGTTCTCTTTCCTGCACTTTCTTCCTTTCCTGTTCTTCTACAGCCGCACTAATTGTGTCATTAAGCTCTAGCATCTTAGCATCAAGCATCGATACAATCTCAGAACATTCTCTTAAATCCTGACTAATATATTCAGGCGCGCTTCCTTCGAATTTGTAGAAAATCTTATGTTCAAGTGAAGCCCAGAAATCCATAGCAATTGTTCTTATCTGAATCTCTACCTTAGTTTGTACCGGACCACTAGATAAGAAAATCGGGACTTCTACTATCATATGATAGCTCTTGTATCCACTTTGTTTTGGATTCTTAATATAATCCTTAATAGAAATAACTGTTATATCATCCTGCCTGCCTATCATATTAGCAAGCCTATATATATCTGATGTAAATGAACATACAATTCTGACTCCTGCAACGTCATTACAGTACATAATCATATTCTCTGTTGTAGGCTCATAACCATATCTTATTAACTTCTTAACAATACTATCTGCTGCTTTTATTCTAGTCTTAACATATTCAATAGGATTATATTTATGAATATGTTTGAATTCTTCACTAAGAATATCTACCTTAGTCGAAACTTCCTTTAGAGCTGAATTATAGCAAAGCATTGCTTGCGCCCATCCATCTGATCCTTCTCTAAATTCCATACCTGCCATTTTATCAATTCTCCTTATGTCAAAGTTCTAGTCTTCTTCAAGAACTTCTATTTCAAGATATTCAAAATCAATTGTCTCAACAAAATTATCTGTATTAAATCTTGTCTTAGCAAATCTCTTGAAATCTCTTATATTACAATCGAGCCAAATCGGACGACCAACGTTTATTTTAACACAAACTTCGTCTAATGCATTAAAAATTTTGTGAGTTCTAGTATCATCCGACTCATCTTCTATTGTATGAGACTCTAATATATGATTATTATCCCACACTTTAAACCATAATTTCATCTAGTACCTCAACATCACCCCATATCATGTCGCTGCCTGTGCATTTCATACATAATTATTCCACCTGCCATTGCAGCATTTAAGGATTCAATCTCACCCTCCATTGGAATATTTATTGACTTTATCATACCTAATGTATCAGGGCTGATTCCATTGCCCTCATTACCAATTACTATTCCTGTCTTTTTGGTATAATCAATCTTATCATAACATGTACTGCCAGTAAGTGCTCCCCCAAGTAACGAAACACCATTAGCAATCAATGTATTAATAACAGTCTGCCACTCTGTCTTATCATTACATATAAAATGTGGCATCCGATATATTGTTCCCATGGTAGAACGAATAGTCTTAGGATTATAAATATCAACACAATCTCTACTCATTATTATCTCTTGAATTCCAGCTGCTTCAGCTGTACGAAATAATGTACCAAGGTTACCCGGATCTTGTATATCTTCAAGAAGTAAAAATGCGTCTTTATTCAAATCCACTTCATACTTCTTTCGTTTGATGATAGCAATTATACCCTGGGGAGTTACTGTATCTGATATATGTTTTATAATTCTGTCAGATACAAGCAGAATATCAATATTCTTGCATTTATCTAAGAAATCTCTTATCTTCTCTTCTTTATAATATAGACTATCACTTACAAATATACTGATTATATCATTTAAGGGTGCATCAAGAACCATTCTTAGTCCTTCTACAACATATACATTATCTTCCCTTCTTTTGGCTGATTTCTTAATCAAAGAAGATATGTATTTCACTTTGGAATTAGATGGACTTGTTATTAATTCAAAATGTTCTTCCATACTTCTATATATTACCTATCTCTCATTAAGGGAAGCACATGTATTAATAAAGAAATCGTCTATCTTCTTCTCCATGTTAAGAGCTTCAATTATATCAAAATCAACAAACTCTCCATGGCGATATCCAACGACTCTGTTAGTCTTACCTTCGCAAAGCAAGTCTACTGCCTTAGCTCCCATTGTTGAAGCATATACTCTATCTTTGGCCGTTGGTGAGCCACCACGCTGCATATAACCCAAGATAGTTGCTCTAGTCTCTACTCCTGTTGCTGCTTCAATTCTTTTAGCAAGAGATGTGGAATGACCTATTCCCTCTGCATTTATAATTATATGATGTTGCTTACCTTTCTTACGACCTTCAATAATGTGGTCTACAAGTTTTTGCTCATCATAATCATAGTACTCCGGTAGGAGTACATCTTCGGCACCGTTTGCTATTCCACACCAAAGAGCAATATATCCTGCTCCACGTCCCATAACTTCGACAATGGAACAACGTTCATGAGATGTTGATGTATCTCTAATCTTATCTATGGCCTCGATGGCAGTATTAACTGCTGTATCAAATCCAATAGTATATTCCGTACATGCAATATCAAGATCAATTGTACCTGGAACGCCAATTGTATTAACTCCTGCCTCTGCAAGGGCTGTCGCACCACGGAAAGATCCATCTCCACCAATTACAACAAGACCGTCTATTCCATGTTTTGCACATATTTTTGTTGCTTCCTTTACAATCTCAGGCTTCTTAAATTCCTTACATCTTGCAGTCTGAAGGATTGTTCCACCTTTACCAATAATATCAGAGACATCGTAGCTTTGCATCTCGAAAATCTCTTCTTCTAAAAGACCTGCATATCCTCTTCTGATGCCCTTAACTTTCTTGCCATGATATATAGATTGTCTCACAACAGCTCTTATAGCAGCATTCATTCCCGGTGCATCACCACCACTTGTTAATACTCCAATTGTGTTTACTTCTTTGGACATAGTTTCTGCCTCCAATTATTATTACTCATCCACTATTATACACTATATTAAGGAAAGTTGCTTTATTTTCTTTCTATCAGTATCTATTCCTTCTTATGGAATCAAATTTTACTTTAGCACTTTGCACTTTAATTCTGTCATCTCCGAAGGTCTTCTTAAGTGTATTAATTATCTCATCACCAATAGAAATATTATATCTGTTACCTAGCCCCTTCGTCAAATGTCCCTCCTTTATATAAATCCAGACATTATCATCACCTGTGCTCTTATCTAGCACCTTATATAGATTATTCTCATTTTCTTCGAAAGATTCTTTAGAATCAAATATAACCCAGGCAACTTTATTAACCTCATCAAAGCCTTTCATTCCTTCACATATAAGCTTAGCATCATTGTCATCACTTGCATTAACGCGACCTCTTATTAGTACCTTATTATCCTCTCTAAGAAGATATTGGCATGTATCATATATATTAGGAAATACTATTACTTCAGCCTGTCCAACAAGATCTTCTACAGTAATAAATGCCATTGTCTTATTATTCTTAGTGTATTTAATTGTAATCCCCGTAATCATTCCACCAATGGTAATATGTGAATCATCTTCTACACGACATTCTCCTGTGGACTCATCAAGAGCAAGGTCTGACGTAACATTAGTAACATTTGCATTCATTATATCCTGATATTCTTCAAGAGGATGACCACTTACATATATATTAAGAGCTTCTTTCTCGAATTCGAGAAGTGTCTCTTTCTCGTACTCAGGAAGATTAGGCAGAGCAATTTCAAACTGCTTCTTAGTATCATCATTTGCAAAATCAAGAAAACTCATCTGACCATCAATCGATTTCTTCCTGTCAGAACTAACATTATCAAGAATTCTAGTATATACAGAAAGCATCTGCCTTCTGTTACCATCAAGACCATCAAGAGCTCCTGCTTTAATTAAATTCTCTATTGCTCTCTTATTGATATCAAGCCCATTTACACGGTTAATAAAATTATCTATTGTAGTAAATAATCCGTTATTATTTCTCTCTTCAATAATCTTATCTACAACATTTCTTCCAACGCTCTTAATGGCATACATACCGTATCTTATACAGTCTCCATCAACAGCAAATCTGCCCTGTCCATAATTAACACTTGGAGGCAGAACTTTTATTCCCATATTCTTACAATTGAAGATGTACTCTGACACCTTAGTGGTATTATCTATTACGGAACTCATAAGACTTGCCATGAATTCCAGCGGATAATATCTCTTCAAGTATGCAGTCTGATATGCAACCACTGCATATGCTGCAGCATGAGACTTGTTAAATGCATATTTTGCAAAGTCAATCATTTTATCATATATCTCATTTGCAACCTCTTCACTTATTCCATTATTAATGCAGCCATTAACTCCTTCTTCCTGATTACCATATACGAAGTTAGCTCGCTCCTTCTCCATTACCTCATCTTTCTTCTTAGACATGGCACGTCTAACAAGGTCACTTCTTCCCATAGAATAACCAGCAAGATCTCTTACTATCTGCATAACCTGTTCCTGATACACAATACATCCATAGGTAGGCTCTAATATAGGCTTAAGCTCCGGGCATAGATATGTTATAGAATCTCTATCGTTCTTGCCCTTTATATAATCAGGTATAAAGTCCATTGGACCCGGACGATAAAGGGATATTCCAGCAATTACATCTTCGAGATTTTCCGGCTTCAATTCTTTCATAAAGCTCTTCATTCCAGCACTTTCCAATTGAAATACGCCTTCTGTCTTACCGGAACCAATTAACTCAAATACTTTCTTATCATCATAGCCTATTTTCTCAAAATCTATCTCAATGCTATTATCTTTTTCTTTAGCCATCTTAATCGCGTTGTCGATAACAGACAAGGTTCGAAGACCTAGAAAATCCATTTTGAGTAGTCCTAATTCCTCAATTGTCGTCATAATAAACTGCGTGGTTATTGTTCCATCCTGCGCTCTTGCAAGTGGCACATAATTATCCATTGGTTGCTCTGATATAACCACGCCGGCAGCATGCATAGAAGTATTACGAGGAAGCCCCTCAAGTCTCATTGCCATGTCAAGAAGGTTCTTTACAGTCTCATCCTCTTCGTACATTTTATAAAGTTCGGGATTTTTCTCTAAAGCTCCTTTAATTGTAATCTTCAATTCCTTTGGAATGCTTTTTGCTATCTTATCTACATAAGCATAAGGAAGATCCAGTACACGGCCTACATCCCTTATAACATTTCTTGCTGCAAGAGTTCCAAATGTAACAATCTGCGTTACACACTCTTCACCATACTTATCTACAACGTAATCTATTACTTCGCCTCTTCTTTCATCACTAAAATCAATATCAATATCAGGCATTGATACACGTTCAGGATTAAGAAATCTCTCGAAAAGCAAACTATATTTTATTGGATCAATATCCGTAATCCCCGTAGTATAGGACACTAACGAACCTGCTGCCGAACCACGCCCCGGGCCAACTGGTATGTCATGTTCTCTTGCAAAATTAATAAAGTCCCACACAATAAGGAAGTAGTCGACATAGCCCATATTCTTAATTACATCAAGCTCATATTCGAGCTTCGGCATTAGTTCTAAAGCTTTATCCTTATATCTTCTTTTCAAACCGTCTTTGCATAATTTATTAAGATATGTCCAGGAACTATAACCACTTGGGACTTCAAAATGTGGCAGTTTCGTTACGCCAAATTCGATATCAACGTTACATCTATCTGCAATCTTTTGCGTATTCTCAATTGCCGATGGTGCATATGGAAAGAGTCCTCTCATCTCTTCCTCGCTCTTAACAAAATATTGTCCACCATCATATCTTAATCTGTCTTCATCACTCACTTTCTTGCCAGTCTGAATACACAGGAGTATATCATGAGGCACTTCATCTTCTGCAAATGTATAATGAACATCATTAGTTGCTACTAACTCTATTCCTGTCTCTTTTGAAATTCTAAGAAGACCTTGATTGACATTTTGCTGGGTAGAGATACCATGATCCTGTAGTTCTAAGAAATAATTGCCCTCTCCAAAACAATCTCTATGCCAGATAGCAGCTTTCTTGGCTTCTTCATACATGCCGCTGGCAAGAAGTCGTGCAACCTCTCCTGCAAGACAGGCGCTAAGGCATATTATACCTTCGTGGTATTCTTCTAATAGTTCTCTATCTACTCTGGGTTTGTAATAGAACCCATCAATAAATCCTTTAGATACAATCTTCATAAGATTACTGTATCCCACATTGTTCTCAGCAAGAAGTATAAGATGATAATATTTACTCTCATTATCATCTTTGGATTTGTCAAATCTAGAGCCTGGTGCAACATATACTTCACATCCAAGAATTGGTTTTATTCCTGCACTTTTTGCAGCCTTGTAGAAATCAATAACGCCATACATAACACCATGATCTGTAATAGCTGCACTATTCATACCAAGTTCCTTAACTCGCGACACATATTCTGTTATCTTGTTAGAGCCATCCAGAAGCGAGAATTCTGTATGGACATGTAAATGTGCAAAAGACATATAATACCTTTCTATCTTTCAAATGCAAAGGCTGGATAGAAACTAATAATATTATTAGTCTCACCCAGCCCTGGCACCGTTTAGTTAGTCTATTACTTTTTACTTCGAATCAACAAACTTCTGTATATTAGAAGCGTTAACGTATTTCTTGGATTTATCTCCATTAACAACAACAAGTGTTGGAGCTTGCATAATACCGAACTTCTTAGTCATATCTGATTCTTCCTCAGCATCAATTAATACATAATCTTCATCACTAAGCATTTCTTTTGCTAATGCACAATTAGGACAAGTCTTAGTTGTGAACAAATACTTAACTGTTGCCTTAGAAGTATTATCAACTGATACTTCCTGTGTCTCTTCTGAAACCTTCTTGCCCGGCTTCTTCAAAATCGAATGTTCAATATCGTATAACTTACGGTTCTTGTATTCCTGGCTCTTACCTTCGTTCCAGTTCTGAACTGGTCTATAGTAACCTGTAATTCTTGAATAAACCTCAGTTGGTGCTCCACAATGAGGACATGTAGCAGTCTCTCCAGACAGATATCCATGCTCCTTACATATAGAATATGTAGGAGATAATGTATAATAAGGAATTCTATAATTCTCAGCAATTGTTCTAATAAGACTTGCAGCTGACTTCCAATCTGCCATCTTCTCACCTAAGAATGCATGGAATACAGTTCCTGATGTATATAACGTCTGTAAATCATCTTGAATATCCAAAGCATCAAAAATATCTGATGTAAATTCAACTGGAAGATGTGAACTGTTGGTATAGAAAGGTGTATCTCCTTCAAAACCAGCTGTAATAATATCAGGGAATTGTGCTCTATCATGCTTTGCTAATCTGTATGTTGTAGATTCAGCAGGTGTAGCTTCTAAGTTGTATAAATCACCATACTGCTCCTGATAATCCGAGAGTCTCTCCCTCATATGATTAAGAACATCTTGTGTGAATTTCTGTGTCTCTTTATGAGTCAAGTCTTTTCTTAACCAATTAGCATTAAGACCAACTTCGTTCATACCAATAAGTCCGATTGTTGAGAAGTGATTATTAAATGTTCCGAGATATCTCTTAGTATATGGATATAATCCTTCGTCAAGAAGTCTTGAAATGACTCCTCTCTTTATCTTAAGAGATCTTGCAGAAATATCCATTAATCTATCAAGTCTCTCATAGAAATCCTTCTCATTCTTAGCTTGATATGCAATACGAGGCATATTGATTGTAACAACACCTACAGAACCTGTGCTCTCGCCTGAACCGAAGAATCCACCAGACTTCTTACGAAGTTCTCTTAGGTCAAGTCTAAGTCTACAGCACATAGACCTTACATCACTTGGCTCCATATCAGAGTTAATATAGTTAGAGAAGTATGGTGTACCATACTTTGCTGTCATCTCGAATAACAATCTGTTATTCTCAGTATCTGACCAGTCAAAATCTCTTGTAATTGAATATGTTGGAATTGGATATTGGAATCCTCTACCATTAGCATCACCCTCAATCATTACTTCAAGGAATGCCTTGTTAATCATATCCATCTCTTTCTTACAATCTTTGTACTTGAAGTCCTGTTCTTCTCCACCAACGATTGCAGGAAGTTCAGCAAGATCATTTGGAACTGTCCAATCAAGAGTAACGTTAGTAAATGGAGCCTGCGTACCCCAACGAGATGGTGTATTAACGCCATATACAAATGCTTCTATACATTTCTTAACATCATTATATGAGAGATTGTCTGCCTTAACGAAAGGTGCTAAATATGTATCAAAAGATGAAAATGCCTGTGCACCAGCCCATTCATTCTGCATTATTCCAAGGAAATTAACCATCTGGTTGCAAAGAACTGAAAGGTGAGAAGCAGGTGCAGAAGTAATCTTACCTGATATTCCTCCAAGTCCTTCTGTAATTAATTGCTTGAGAGACCATCCTGCACAATATCCTGTTAGCATTGAAAGATCATGAATATGAATATCTGCATTTCTATGAGCTTCTGCAATCTCATCATCATAAATCTCTGAAAGCCAATAATTAGCTGTTACCGCACCTGAATTAGAAAGAATAAGACCACCAACAGAATATGTGACTGTTGAATTCTCTTTTACTCTCCAGTCTTCAACCTTAACATAACTGTTAACTACATCTTTATAGTCAAGAATTGTAGACTTCATATTACGCATTTTCTCGCGCTGTCTACGATAAAGAATATAAGCTTTAGCAACATCAGTATAACCTGTGGATTCTAGTGTCTTCTCTACACTATCCTGAATGTCTTCTACGCTTACCTTGTTATCTTTTATCTTCTCTTGGAAATCAGAAGATACACGAAGTGAAAGAAGACCAATGATGTCATCATTATATGCCTTCTTTGTTGCATCAAACGCTTTAGCAATAGCGTCATTGATTTTGCCTAAGTTGAATTCTGTTACTTGACCGTCTCTCTTAACTACCTCAAACATTTTCCACCTCTAATTAATTAATATTTTGATACTAAATGACGCTATTATACCTCTTAGCGCCGAACATAAAAATATTGTATCACTCAATAATTCCGTAGTCAACACCAAAAACACAATATATAGTGTTTTATTTTTTTCATTTTTCATACATATGGTGGAATTTATGAATGTAAAAAAGCCCATAATCTCGTGGATTATGGGCTTTAATACGATATTTTATACTATTTTCGCAAATTAATTTCGGCAATTTTAACGAAGTTACATTATCCTACTTGACAAGAACTCTAATTCCCGTACAACATCAACATCTTGTGGATATTCCTCTAAATATTCAACAGCATATTGATATGCTTCATTGAATTGTCCTAACTTCTCAGTAGCTGCTATTCTGTTCTTAAGAAGCTCTTTCTTGTTCTTTGTAATGAGTTTCTCAAGTCCTTTATTAATATAGATAAGAGCCTCATTAGGATTGTTACGCTTTAATTCCATTGTCGCAATTGCGTTACATGCCATTGCGCTAGGGTTGCCATCTTTCTTGACTCCTTCAAGAATTTCATCGCATTTTGATTCATTACCTTCTTCAAGATACAGATCAGCAAGGTAAATCTTAGCATCTTCTGCCCCCTTTTCATCCGCCTTCTCAAATGCTGTTCTGGCAGCATCATATTGCTTCATCAAGGTGTAAATCTTTCCCCTTGCCAAGCAGTCCTCTGCAGAGTCGCCACTTTTTTCTAATGCAATGTTTAGAAACTCTTCTCCTTCTTTCTCGAAGTTCATTGCCTTTAAGTTCTCATATATTGCTATATATAAGTCATAATTTTTTTCATCAATTTTGATTGCTTCTTTATAGTCATTAAATGCAGGATTCTTTTCCCCTGATTTGAGATATACACTTCCCCGCAGGAAATAAGGATATGGATTCTTCGAATCATAATCAACTAATGCTGTATATGTCTTGATTGCTCCTTCTTTATCATTAGCATTAAACTGCGCCGCTGCCTTACAATAGCAAATGTCTATCTCAGTATCCGACACAGTTCCTTCTGACATCTTGAGAGCTTCATCAAATAGTTCTACTGCCTCTTTATAATTTCCTTTGTTAAGGGCATCTAGCCCTTGGGCTTTGTATTGTTCCTGCTTCTCTCTACTTGTAGTACATCCTGTCATTACAACACTAAGTACCATAATAACAAGAAATCCTATTAAGTATAGTGGTTTCTGTCTCCTCATTTGTATATCCTATAAATGTTCGTCTCTCTCAACCTTATCATAATGCTTAAGTAAAATCTTCTCCATCCCGGCCATCATTTTCATATCAAGGTTAAATATATATACAAGGAAAGTAAGTAAGAATAATCCAACAATAACTGCCAGAATTACAATTAATGCAATTATCCATCCACTCATAGTCTTGTCTCCTTTCGTCTTTGTCACTACATCTTTATATTCATTTAGTTTTTTCTTACAAGCAATCAAATCACGAATTTTCTTTTCTTTATCTTTCATATTACTTTGCCATTCCTTTTTGACGTGCAAACTCAGCTGCTCCCAGTGCTCCCATAAGCTGTGG
>OCTW013416242.1_pt1 | contig 13799 bp, 10 predicted proteins | sample 1539671 | NCBI WGS metagenome assembly OCTW01 (sample SAMN02144230, study PRJEB22623) | gut metagenome | biome: sheep rumen | host: Ovis aries | place: New Zealand | reverse complement strand
CGGTCTTCCCAGGCGGTTGTCACAAGCGCGTAGGACGCTTCCGGAAATGTTCTGTCAAACGAAACGCGGATACGGATGACGTCTTCCTTCAGAAAAACAAGCATCAGGTCTGCCGCATCGGCGTGAATGATGTAGCCGTTTTCTGTTTTGACGATGGATTTGTACTCTTTGAGCAGCATTTTCAACTTCTCCTTATAAAAAAACGGGGCAGCCCTTGCGGCGCTGCCCCACGCGGTAATTTACCACCAGAATTTGTCTACCAGACCGAGCAGGTACGGGATGATCATCGGGATCGCCGGGATGAAGGTGACAGCGAACAGCGCCGCCACCATGGCAACGAAGATCTTCACGATGTACGGGGTAACACCCTCGATCTTTGTATGCGCGATACCGCAGCCGACGAACAGGCAGGAGCCTACCGGAGGCGTTACGGAGCCGATGCCGAGGTTCATGATCAGCATCAAGCCGAAATGTACCGGATTCATGCCGACAGAGGTTGCGATCGGCAGGAAGATCGGCGTGAAAATCAGAACTGCGGGAGTCAGATCCAGGAACATGCCCATGATGAGAAGGAATACGTTCATGATCAGGAGGATGACGTAGCGGTTGCTGGAAACGCTCATCAAAGCATTGGAGATCGCGCCCGGAATGCCCGTGAAGGACATAACGTAGGACATGATCGTGGATGCAGAAATCAGGAACAGGATGGTCGAGGAGCTGACCATCGTATCCGCGAGCATGTCATAGTAATCGCGGAAGGTGATCTCACGGTAGCAGATCGCAAGAACCGTGCAGTACAGGATGCAGACAACGCCTGCCTCGGTCGCTGTGAACCAGCCGGCAAGGATACCGACCATGACAATGATGACCGCGAGCAGAGACGGAATCGAATCCGCAAGAACCTTCCAGGCAGGATCTTTCTCTTCGATCCGGGAAGCCGTGTAGCCTTTCTTTTTCGCGAGGATAATCGTTACAGCCAAAACAGCAATGCCCAGAAGCGCGCCCGTGAAATATCCGCCCATGAACAGAGCCGCGACGGAAACGCCGCCGGCCGTGATCGAATACAGGATAAGCGGACCTGACGGCGGAATCAGAATACCGGTCGGCGCCGAGCAGATATTGACTGCCGCGGAGTAGTTCGGATCATAGCCTTCCTCTTTTTCGAGGGGGCTCATGATGGAACCCATTGCCGAAGTCGCTGCAACGGACGAACCGGAAATCGCGCCGAAGAACATGTTCGCGAGAACATTGGTCGCCGCCAGATATCCGGGTACCTTGCCGACAACGAGTCTTGCGAGTCTGACAAGTCTCTTGGCGATGCCGCCCTTGTTCATGATGTTGCCGCCCATCATAAAGAACGGAAGCGCGAGCAGAGAGAAGGAATCAATTCCGGAAAAACATCTCTGCGCGGCGATAATCGAAAAAATGTCCGCAGGAATGTAGAAGCAGCCTGTAATGATCGAGGCAATGCCGATACCGACCGAGATCGGCACGCCCGCGAACAAAAGGACAAAAAAGGATCCGAACAGGATCGCGATAGACTGACCAATCATTTCTTTGCTCCCTCCTTTTCAGCTTTTGCGCTGCAGTAGTCCAGCAGGTATTCCACGTACTTGAGCACTCTTGCGGCAACGATCATGATACCTGATGCCGGAAGAATCGCGTACAGCACCTTGAACGGGATGTGCATAACCGAAGAAGCGTTCGTGCTGTATTTCGAAAGCATCATGCCGCCGTGAATGAAGACATAAATTACGAAAAACATAACGCAGCCTTCAATGAAGATATTCAGGATAAGCTTGAAGGCGCCGTGTGTTTTGCTCTTCAAAAGGTCCAGTGCCAGATGCTGATCGGTGTAAAAGCAATACGCCGAGCCGATCATCGAAGCCCAGATCAGTACGTAGCGGAGAAATTCATCCGTAAATGTTGAGGGATTTTTCAGAATCCATCTTGAGAAGATCTGCCAGAAACCGCCTGCGATCAGCGCGAACATGGACACTGCCATCAGGAAACGCATCACGCCGTCGATAATTTTATTTACCTTTTTCATGCTGTTCCTCCTTAGGACGCGCTGTTCGCCATCCCGCGGATGGCTTCTACAACCTTGTAGCAGTCAGGATCCGAAGTCCTGAGTTCGTCGTAGATCGGCTGGCAAGCCTTCTGGAACGCTGCTTTGTCGACGTCTTCCACGAATTCCACATGGAACTTGGTCTCGGCGTCCTTCTTGACCTGTGTCTCGAAATCCGCCCAGGACTTCTTGTACTTTTCGGTCATGTTATTCGCGGCGGTCTGCAGCTCTTCCTGCTGCTCGGGTGTCAGGCTGTCCCATACCTTCGTAGAGATGATCACAATATCCGGAATTCTTGTGTGCTCATCATAGCAGTAATATTTGCTCACTTCGCCATGGTCGCGAAGGGCGGTGATGTTGTTTTCCGCGCCGTCGATGACGCCCTGCTGCAAGCCTGTGTAGATATCAGAGTAGCCCATAACGGTTGCGGAGCCGCCAAGGTCTTTCATCATATCAATGGCCATCTTGGAATCCATTGTACGAATCTTGAGGCCTTTGAGGTCGGAAGGCTCGCGGATCGCTCTCTTTGCCGTGTAGAAAGAGCGCGCGCCGGAATCCAGCCATGTCAGCGCGATGAAGCCCTGATCTCTTGTGGACTGGAAAACTTCCTTCGCCGCGTCCGAATCCATGAACTTGTAGAAGTGATCCCTGTCGTCAAAAACATACGGCACTGAAAACGCGTTAAACTCGCTGCTGAAGTTGCCCAATGTCGAAGCGGAAACCTTCGCCATGTCCAGAGCGCCTGCCTGAATTTGCAGAATCATGTCGGTCTCGGAACCCAGAATGCCATTCGGGTAGATCTGCATCTCCACGGTGTCACCGGATGTTTCTTTGATTTCATCCGCCATTCCTTCGATCGCGATGTTGACCGCGTGGTCTTCGGCCAGGTTATGACCGATTTTCAGCTTGGTGATTTTCTCACCTTTTGCGTTGACGGAAGGCGTGGCGTTCGCGCATCCTGTCAGGCCAACGATCGCGGCGCTTACAATGGCGAGCGCCGCCATTTGGAATCGTCTCATATCTTATCCTCCTTATATTTCCTTCACCTGACTTCCGGGATCAGGTTACTGTCGTTTGTGGGGCGCGGCGCGGCTTGGCCGGGCGATCGCGCTACTGCCCAAGCAGATCCCGCAGCGTTGTCAGCAAGAGATTTCTTGCTCTTCTGAATTCTTTTCCGGTCTTTTCCTGCAGAAACTTCCGGAAATTTTCCGGTTCACTCCCAATCGTCCCGCGGTCCAGCATCATGACCGTGTCCGGCCCGGTGAACAGATAGTAGTACTTCTTGTCCTCCACCAGCCGTTCGATGCTCTCATACGGAATTGCCATGCTGCCTTCGCCGGACAGCCGCAGATGATCGTCATAGAATTCATAGCGGTATGCAGGAAGCTGCATACCGGACTTCTTTCTCGCTTCAACAGTATCCGAAGCCCGCATCACCGCGGGAAAGTTACGGCTGACAATGACCCAGCCACCTGCTGCAAGCAGAAGAATCCGCAGAGCTCCTGGCACGGGCAGCAATACCGCCAGCGCCACCAGAACAATCCCCGCCGCAATAATCGCAAACTCCTGTTTCTTCCGGTACTGGTCATATTGCGTACAAAACATAACCTGAATCGTATGCGGCGTATGCTGCATTCTGCAGGAATACCTGGCTTTGTTCAAGTTAGCTCCTTTTCTCACATAATTTATTTCTTTTTAAGAAAATTAATTGAAAATTTATCGCTTCATGCAAGCATTTTACACTGCGGCGTTGCGCAAGGCTTTACATTTTCAGCTCTTGATGGGCGATTTTTATACATATCTTGCGGTATGGCTGGCGCGGCTGCGCGGGGCGGCACAGCTGGCGGCAGGGCAAACACAAGTAAGGCGCCGGCTTCCGCCGGCGCCCGCCATCTTTACATTCCGATTAAATCAAACTGCTCGAACGAAATCAGCACCTCATGATCCTTCTTCGGATTCGGGTAGACGACTTCGACGGATTTCAGACGCTGGCTGTAATACCAGCCGCACGCTGCTTCCTCAAACTTTCTTCTGTGCAGGAAATGCGGAATTTCCTGTCCGTCAATCTGCACGTAGAACGGAGCCTTTTCTCTGTGGATCGCATCCAGATGGATCTTCTCCACCGTTGACGCATAGCTTCCTTCGGAGCGGAAGGAAATGATCGTCCTGGTGCCGACTGTGACGGAGATTTCTGTTTTGCGGAAAACGCCGTCTTCATAAGCATTCGACACTCCATCATCTTCGTACATCGTAAACGTGGAATCCACATCCGGCGCCATCAGAATGTGCAGCGCCTTCACCTTCTCGGTCGTCAGGTTCATCAGCTGATTTTCCGACATCGGAATAATCGCGCCGCTCCTTACAAAGAGCGGGATGCTGGTGATGTCGACCGGAAACTCCACGATTTCCCCGGGCTGATACGGCTCTCTCGTGTAGAAGTTGTAGAAGCGCTCGGCGCTGTTTTGCGGCACAGGGAAGCGGACTGTACGCGTCTTTGCGCCCTTTTCAACCACGTTCGCAACAAGAAGATTATCGCCGAGCATAAAATCCACGCCTTCGTCATATGTCGCGGGGTCGTTCTGGAACGCGAGGAACATGGCTTCCATGATCGGGAGGCCGCTCGTATGTGCGCGGTACTCAAGCGAGTACAGGTACGGGCTCAAGCGGTAGCGGAACGAAATCGCGTCGCGGATTGTCTGCTTCTGATTGCTGTACATCCACGGCTCGGTGACCGTGTTGTCCGTGTTCGTCGAATGAATCGAGAAACGGGGCATGAAGATCCCGTTCTGCACCCATCTGACAAACAGCTCTTCTTCGGGCGCCGGTCCGTAGAAGCCGCCCACGTCAGAGCCGATGTTCGCAACGCCCGAAAGTCCCATGCCCAGCATCGTCGCGATATTGTATTTCAGCGCTTCCCAGCAGGTCAGGTTGTCACCGGTCCATACCTGCGCGTAGCGCTGAATTCCGGCGTGTCCGGAGCGGCATACCGAGAACGGACGGACCTTCGGATTGTACTCTTCGATCGCCTCGTTCGAAAGCTGACACATGATGTTGCTCATGACCGGCTTGAGATTTCCGATTGTACCGCCTTTCCCCTCAAAATAAACCTTCTCATCCTTATCCACACAGCTGTCATATTCGCAGTTGTCGTTCCAGATGGACTCGCAGCCGTATTTCAGGAGATGTTCTGTGATGTATTCTTTCCAGTATTTTCTTGTGGAAGGCTTCGTAAAGTCCACAAAAACACCGGGGCCGCCCCACCACGTTCCGATGCCGAGTCCCTTCGCGGGGCCCTCGTCGCAGGGGTTGTCGTCGGATGCCTTGATGAACATGTCTTTTGCTTTCATCTCTTCAAGCAGAGGATGCACCAGAAGCATGCCGGGCTTGATGTTCGGCGAAACTGTGATGCCGCGCTCTTTCATCGCCGCAAACCACGCCGCAGGATCCTTGAATCTGGTGTTATTCCATGTAAACGAGCAGCGTTTGATGCCCTGCTCGGTCTCGACCGCGCAGTAGCCGGACGAAAGCTGGAAGCCGTCCACCGGGATTCCTTCTTCTTTTGTCGTGTCGATGAATTCGAGCACCGCGTCGTCGCTGTCTTTAGGCAGTTCCGGATAGTACATCGAGCTGCCAAGGTAGCCGAGCGCCGCCTTCGGGAGCAAAACAGACTTACCCGTCAAATCCGTATACCGCCGGATAACGTCTTTCATGGAAGGCCCCGCGATCAGGAACAGATCAATATCTCCGGCATCCGCACGGAAGCTTGCGTAGCGGTGCCAGTAGTTTCTCTTCTCCCTGCCCATGTTAAAGTCGCATTCCGCCGTGCAGTGGTAGAAATAGCCGACCGCCTGTCTGGATGTCCGGTTCAGGCGGATGTAGAACGGGATATGCTTGTACAGCGAGTCTGTTTCCTTCGGGTTATATCCCATCGCGTCGCCGGGCGCCATGTTCATAAACTTTTCTGCTTTGTTGATTTCTCCGGACTTTTCTCCAAATCCGTAAAAACAATCCTCCGCCTCAATCTGACAGCTGTGAATCCGTCTGCCGTTCGAATCCTGCCGGTAGGCAAGATCCGGAATGTCCGCATGCAGGAGCGATCCGTCCTGATCGAAGACCAGAAGGCGCATCGGGTTTTTCTCGACAACGACCCTGAGCCGCCTTCCCTGAATGACTGCGCGGTCCTCGCCATCTGTAACAGCTAATGGCGAGAGCTCTACTCTCTTTCTGTAACCTTTCAAAAGCTCATCGGTTCTGGAATCCCATGCCGTCATGGCAAGGCTGTAGGAAGCCTCGTCCCAGTCCCCGTCAAATCCGGCACGAATGCGGACAATGTCATCTGTCAGAAAAAGCACACGGATTTCCACCGCATTGGTTTGGATGTGTGCTATGCCGTTTTCCTGCGTCACGGTTCCCGCGCGATAGCAAACTTTCATTGCGATCCTCCTTGTATTTAAGAAGATTTTCGTCACCACGAAGAGGCATATCTCCTCTTTGACGTGGTCACTGCGCTGCGGCAGAGCTTCCTGCCACCTGCACCTGAGTCATCACTAAGCCACGGCATAAACTTTCCGCCGCCGCATTTACGTTTCCATCATATCAGCAAGGGAGGACAAAGATTTTACAGATTTTGCGAATAATCAGCGGATGTTATACATTCTCTGCGGGATAGGGCGCGGGGCGGCAGGCAAACTTGTCTAAAAGTAGCCGGGGCATGCATCCATCTGCACGTAAGAAAGCTTGTTTGGATGGACGGCTGATGGATAGCTGGCACCTTTTTTCTGCCCGTAACAAAGCGTTTTATGTAGAATTGTCCTTCCACGTATTTATTTCTATTTATAGAATGACGGTTTGACGCAATCTGAGCTCGGCAATGCGTGGCAGATTCCTTCCAGGTAGAGAGATTTCTATCCGGAGGGGATTTTTTAAGCTCCTTTGATTCTGACATTCTGAGAAAGTCCTGCTATATATTGAAATTCCATTCCAGAAGGAGAGATGCTTCCTTCTGCAAGTGAAATATGTTACGCAGATGGCAAGATGGAGAAAAGCTAATGGAAGCATGATATGCTCTACCTTTGTATTTCTCCGGGTAGATGGAAAAAGAGCGCATTTCTCTGCGTAGATGGAAAGAGCAGGTCCACTGGCGCGCCGCCGACCCGCGCCCGCCCGGCCCTGCACCTCTACATCTCCCGCGCCCGCACCGGCAGCTCCACCGTAAACACCGAGCCATACCCGGGCTTCGACTCGGCGCGGACGCTCCCGCCGTACAACTCCGCAATCCGCCGCACAATCGCAAGCCCGATACCATTGCCGGACGAAACGCCGGAGGAATCCTGCTGATAATACTTGTCAAAGGCATGTGCCATAGTTTCCTGATCCATTCCGATACCATTATCAAAAATTTCAATGACAAGTCTGCCACCTGATTTCTCACACCGCGCACCGACAACACCGCCCTCCGGCGTAAACTTGATGGCGTTGCCGATCAGGTTAATCCAGATCTGCTCCAGCTGCTCCTCATTCCCATAGAAAGAGAAATCGAAATCTTCGGGCAGGTCCGGAGTCAGATGCTTCTGCTCCATTTCGCGGCTCTGCGCGATGAAACACCTGCGGATCTGCTCGCCCATATTGAACCATGTCAGGTGCACCGGAATCTGGCAGGCCTCCGCCTTCGAGAGAATCAGCGTGTTCGACGCCATCCGCGAAAGCCTGCCGGACTGCTCCGCGATGACTTTCAGATACTCCATCCGCTCTTTCGACTCGATCCCGCCGCCGGTCTCATACAGATAATCGGCGAAGCCTTTGACGGAGGTGAGGGGTGTTTTGAACTCATGTGCGAAATCATTTGTAAACTGCGTCATCTCGTCTTTCGTCCGCTGCAGCTCTTCCACCATATGATTGAAGTCCGAATAGACCGCCGCATACTCGCCGGCGTTCGCCTCGTCCAGCCGCACCGAAAGATTTCCGCCGGCCACCTGCCTGAGCGCGTCTGTCAGGAGATCCATCCGGCCTTGTATTTTCCGCAAAACAAACCGCAGCGAAACAAACATCAGCACCGTCATCGGCACAACCATAAAAACCATGCTGAGCGCATTGGACCTGTTCATCGGCAGGAACAGTACGGCCACCGCACCGTACGCCATAACCGATCCTACAACGACAATCAGCGTGAGCATCCCTGCCCACGCTGTATTTCTAATCGATAGCTTTCTATTATTTTTGATCCGCTTCATCTTTTCGTATTTCCGCTTTGTAGCCGAGCCCCCGCACCGCGATCAGCTCGAAATCCTGACAATCTTCGAATTTGGCGCGAAGTCTGGAGATGTATGTTTTGATTGTGCTGTAGTCCGATTCACTGTCAAACCCCCAGATGTCATCCATCAGCTGCTGCCGCGTAAAAACAACGCCCGGATACGACAGCAATTTGAACAGCAGCTTAAACTCCGTCTCCGTCAGGTCTACCGGCGCTCCATTTAAAACTGCGCTGTGCTTTTCTTCGGAGAGCTCCAGCCCGCCGGTCACGATTTTCTTCTCCGCAGAGATTCTCGCCCGCCGGAGCAGCGCCTCGATATGCCACTCGAGCTCTTCGCAGTCAATCGGTTTTGTCAGATACTCGTCGATGCCGGAAGAAAAGCCTTTCTTCTTATGATCGAACGTGTTCATCGCCGTGAGCATGATGACCGGTGTATTATCCTGCTGCCCGCGGATCGTGCGCACAAACGTTATTCCGTCCATGCGCGGCATGCAGATGTCGACAATCATCAGATCCGCATGCGCCGTATCCATGACCTGCAGCGCCGCCTCGCCGTCACAGGCTTCGAGAATCCGGTATCTGTTTCTGAGTTTAGCCTTGACAAGAAGGCGCACCGCCGGATCGTCTTCTACAAGAAGAATTGTAACCATTGTCCTGCCCTGCGCGTTATGCTTTTATCTTTTTCCGGAATTTTCTTCCGTTCGTGCAGCCGCCGTCGCACAAAACATCAACGCCCGCAAGATACCCGTTCCGCTCATCCGCAAGCGACGCGATCGCAAACCCGAGTTCGTCCGGCGTTCCCATCCGCTTCTCGGCGCCGTAAGAGAGCATGCTGCCGCCCTCGTTCTTTTCGAGCTTTCCCATTCCCGTGGCAATCAGGCCGGGAGAAAGGCTGACCACGCGGATGCCCTTCCCGCCCAGTTCAAAAGCACTTTTCTGCGCGTACCAGACCGTGAAGTTTTTGGAAATCGCATAAGCAAAGCCGGCGCGCTGATAATCGCCTTTTGCCAGTCGGGATAACTTGAGACACTTCCGCAGAAACGCTTCTTCATCTGTGTCCGCGAGACGGTAAGTCCCTGTCCGTACCAGAATCGACGGCAACACATATGCCGAGTTGGACGCGATGTCTACGATCACAGAACCGCAAGGCATCTGTTTTGCGAACTCCTGATTCATATAGACTGTTCCCAGTGCGTTGATCCGCAGAATCTGCTCCGGTTTTCCCATGGACGGCGAAATCCCGGCTGCGTTGATCACGTTTGTGATTGTTCCAAGACCTGCGGCAAAACAAGCCAGCTCCCGTACACTCTCCCTGTCCGATGTATCGACGGCATGCGGATAAACTGTAAATCCCTTTGCCTCCAGAACGTTCTTTGCCTTTTCCAGCTTTGCCACCGTTCTCCCGGCAATGACAAGGATTTTATCCCTGCTCATGTACCCGGCTGCCGACAGTCCCATACCGCTGCCGCCGCCCGTTACTACGCATACCTGTGCCATCGATTTTTCCTTCCTTTTTCAGCCACGCGATTTCATCGCGGATCGTCTCTTCATAGGATCTGGTGCTGTATCCGAGCTCCCGCTTAGCCTTTGAAGAGTCAAACGAATTATTTCTTGCAAGGTTATATACCGAGAAACGGGTCAGCAGGGGCTTAGTTCCTTTGACTTTTGCCTGTTTTTCCATAATCAGGCCCATCATGTCCGCCGCCATGAGAGGAAGGAACACCCGGACCGGTCTGGTCCCCGCTTCCTCACTGATCATCCGGCTGAATTTTCGAAAGCTTACTTCCTCATTACCAAGGATATAGCACTCTCCGCTGCGGCCTTTGTCTGCGGCGCGGATCACACCGTCCGCAAGGTCCCGGACATCGCAGAGATTGAAAGAGCCGTCGATCCCTGCCGGCATGTCGCCTTTGATGATCTTGATCAGCGTGCCTGTCACCTCTCCGACCGCGTAGTCGCCGGGTCCCAAAATGCCGCTCGGATGAACCACGCAGGCGTTCAGATCTTTCTCCCGCACCGCGTCCAGTACGGCCTGTGTCGCGAGCGCTTTCGACTGACTGTAGCAGCCGACGACCTTGTCCGGGTCAAAACAGTCCACCTCGCGGATCTTCTGCCCCTTGGGCAGCTCTGGGATCGCGCCGGTACTCGAACAGTAGACAAGCTTCTGACATTCCTTGTGAGAAAGGCATAGGTCAATGATGTTTTTCGTGCCGCCGACGTTCACATCCATAACTTTCTGGCTGAAATCCGGATTGACCGTCACAATGCTCGCGATGTGCAGAACAATTGTCTTCGTTCCTTCCTGCACCGTGAAAAACCGCTCCAGCGACTCCTTGTCCGTCAGGTCGCCGGTCACGATTTCCGCTTCGTCCGGCACAAAGCGGATGGCTTTATCTCCGGGCAGAACAAACGCTCTGACCTTTTCACCCCTTTGAATCAGCTGCCTGCAAACTTCTCCGCCGAGGAACCCTGCGGCTCCGGTTACAAGATATTCCATGTTGCTCATTCTGATCCCTCCGTATTTCTGCCGCTCGCCGCGGCCTCTTTCCACCATTACGAGAATCGCGCCAACCTGCGCGCCCAACTTGATGTTTCAGAGCATACAAAAGGATGGTAAACATATGGTAAAATTTCCAGAAGTTTACGGCGGCCGGCAACGATTGTTCAAAGTCCGGCGGCCGGCGGCTTGCGGCCCTTATTCGGCCGCCGCCTCCATCTCCGGCACCCACCGGTCCGTCCATTCGATGACCGGCTTTTTGCCTTCAAAGCGCACCGGCAGCCAGACATAATCCGCGGCCGAAGTGTCCGCGCTCTCAAGGCTTGGCGCTTCCGAGACGATTTTCCGCTCTTCTTCCGTACAGCTGTAACGGTCCGGGTCGCTGTGCGAAGCGATCACCCTGCAGAAAAGCTCCTCTTTCTCCCTGTCCATCGGATACCCCGGCACCCAACGGTCGGACAGCGCCATATACTGCTCTTTCTCGCCGGGCAGCCGGTAAATCTGCGTAAACTGGCTGTTGAACGAGGAAAGGGAATCGTCCGACGGATACGGATCTCCGACCGGCTCAAACGGGTCTGTCCAGCTCTGCGCCGCCGCGCAGTCGCTCTGATTCGGAATATAACCTGTCATGCCGGAGGAAAACATATACTTCCTCCCGTCACGCTCCGCCATCGCAATACCTTCCCGTACAAACGGCGGGAAAAGTCCCGTATAGGACATCGTAAGAAGCCTGTCGGCGGACAGCCCGTCTTCCGAAATCTCGAGTGTTGCAACGCCTTCATGGCCGGCGACCAGATACAGGTAATGTTTACCCGTCTCTTTGTCAATCACAATATCGAAGTCGCCGACCTCTTTGCCGAGCGGCCGGTAATTCTCTTTTTGCAGCTCATAAGGCCCGGTCAGAGCGTCCGCAGTTAATACGGCAAAACAAGCCTCATTCCCCGAAAGCTTCAGCCACGCAATGTATTTGCCTGTCGACTCGTTCTTGAAGATGTGCGGTCTGTCAACCCGCTTGTCCGGAAACAGACAGGAATCCGGATCGTCCAGAACAGGAGGAATGATGAGCCCCAGATCCTCGAAATTCATCAGATCTTCCGAGCGGTAGCACCGGATACCGAAGGTCCAGATCGTGCTGCTTTTTCCGCCGTCGGTGTGCTCTTTGTTCTCGCCGTACCAGTAATACACGCCGCCTTCATGGAAAATCGCGCCGCCGTGCGCCTGAATCCGTTTCCCGTCTGTATCGAGGAACGGTTTGCCGGGTTCAATTGCGTTCTGGTGATGTTTTGCGGGGGTCTGCGGCTTCCGTCCGACATTTTCCCATGCGTACAGACTCCGCCCCGCAGCCTTTGCGCGCGCCTTATCCTGCTCCAGGATCTGACTGTACCGCAGAATCTTTGCCTTTTCCGCCGCAGTGTACCCGCCGGCCGATCTGCCAAGCTCCTGCAGGGCTTTATCCAGCGCGTCCAGCGCCTGCTGCGGAATCAGACCTCCGGTATACTGCGCGAGCTTTCGAAGCGAAAGCCCCCGCGCCTGCGGATTCTGTCCGAGCTTGTCCCGCAGCCCCGGAAGAAAACGGTCAACGACAGCGGCGCAGTCCGCGTCGCTGTCAATTTCATTCAATGTAAGATCAAGTCCGTACTTCATTTCGCACCGTCCTTATTCTTCGGCACTTTCTGCAGCGTTTCATTGATGTTCCGGATCATTTCCTTTGAAATTACGTTGCCCCCGGCTTTCAGCAGAAGGCTTTCAAACTTCATACCGGCCAGCATCTGCTGCAGCGCTTTGTTGCCTTCGGTGCTCTTTGCGACATCGCCGCGGCTTCCTCTCGCTTTCTGCATGATCTGCCCGACAACCGCGCCGGTTGCCGGATTCTGCATGAGCGTCCCCAGCGTATCATGCACAGAGTAGTAGTCCGGATTCACAGTGATCTTGTCAAACCAGTTGACAACCTCTCCTATTTTACCGAACTGATAGGAAGCATCGGCCTGTTCCACATGGCGGATCAGGATTTCATCACTGACTGCCTGTGCGCCTTCTCCCGCTTCCGCGCGAAGATGCATCTCACCCGTAAGCGGAACCTCGAACAGGTAAACGCCTTTCTGGCTGCAGTCGGTGTAGTTTTGCCGCGCCAAAACAACATCTCCGTCATACAGCGTTACCCCGGGCAGGTTTGAGTAAACGCGGACCAGCGTCTTGTCGCCCGTGCGGTTTACAAAACGTCTGCCGCAGATATGAACGAACGGCTCGCTGCTCCAGAGCGCCTTGTACAGATAGAACACGTCCTTGCGCGTCTTGTGATCAAACTCCACGAGTCCTTTCTGGTTCTGCCCGTGCTTGCCGCCTTCATCTCTGCCGTCCGCGGCAAAATCGAAGAGGTTCCAGACATAAGTCGCCCACAGATACGGCCGTTCTTCGATCATCTTCGCGATGTGCTCATGGTAGACGCACTGATATTCCTCGCTGTAGTCGCCCTGCACGGGATGCTCTGCATGGAAGCTGATGTTCGCGTCCGCACCGTACTCGGTGAAGCCCATGACGCGGTCCGGGAACAGTTTGTGATATTCATCAAAGAAGCGGTCATTCTGTTCCAGTTCGCCCAGATACCAGCCGAAGTACAGATTATAGCCCGCGATATCCGCTACCGGAATTAGTGGACTGTCTTTCTCGAGCATGAACGCATGCGCCATGGCGGTCGGTCTCGTGCTGTCGAGGCTGTGGCAGAGTTCATTCAGCTCCCTGTGATTGTCCATGAGTTCTTCCGTGACCTGACTGCTGGCCGTGATTTCATTGGAAAGTCCCCAGCAGATGATTGAGGGATGATTATAGGACTGCATGATCAGCTCCCGCATCTGGCTGATCGTGTTTTGTCTGCCTCCCGGCATGAATTTTGTGATGAACGGAATCTCTGCCCAGACAATGATACCGTTTTCATCGCAAAGGTCGTAGAATTCCTGCGCGTGCTGATAGTGTGCGAGCCGCAGCGT
>OCTW011427848.1_pt1 | contig 13800 bp, 12 predicted proteins | sample 1539671 | NCBI WGS metagenome assembly OCTW01 (sample SAMN02144230, study PRJEB22623) | gut metagenome | biome: sheep rumen | host: Ovis aries | place: New Zealand | reverse complement strand
TGAGTATTCATAAATTGCTTTTATGGCATCTTCCGTGAATATTTCCTGTTCACATCCGGCATATTTCATATGGGCTGCGATATATTTCTGACATTGCCCAAGGTCGTATGATGGCAGGGCACATTTTATATCGACGCGCTGCCGGATAGCAGCATAAGCCGATTTGACCAGTTTATCCCCAAAATCATCATAATACTCCGGGCTCGAATTCCCCGCTAACTCGGCAGGACCCGACAAGGTATGGATAGTAACCAATAGTTAACGTACCAAACGCGAGCCAATAGAGCTAGCCTCCCCCGCTGTTACCAATACCTTCATTCGAAAACACCTCTCATATTGGTATATACATATAATTAAATATATTAAGGTAAATAAATCTAGAGAGTGTTGAAAAGTTTGTTTACACGAAGGACTATACGCTGATAGGAAACATGTTCAGCAGCATATTTTCTCGTATCCTATTGTCTAATTTTATCAAATTGCTACATTCATTGATACCATCCCAACACCTTCCATAATTTCCACTTTACAATATTAGTTATTTTTTTCCTAAATGTATACTTTGCATACTTATTTAGCGCAAGAACGGTTCCTTTTCTTTGGCGCAAAGCAAAAAATTTTTTCCTATTTTTGTTCTTTTCTGCCGGCTTTATCTGCGCAACATTAGTTGTAATGCACTTTTCATCATTCATTTCCTCAAGGTAAAACTCCTCACCACATGATTTTACATAGTCTCTACCCTTTTTGGAAAAAGCAATGATTAAAGATATTCCATCAAACTGCCTTTCGTTTAGTTTTGCAGTTCCTCCTCTATTCTCACAATTCCAAAAATCTGCTATACTAATATCCGCATACGAACTTAAACCTTTAAATCTACAAGAATAGCAACTTGGTCGTAAAAAAAGATTTTCTATAAATCCATTGTAATATACATCTTCTCTGACACCTTTGAATCTGTTATGTTCAGAATTTTCACCATATTTGATGCTCAATCCGTAATTATGCCATCCGTTTCTTTTATCCCTAAAATCAATACTTTGAATAGGATTAACGCCTTTTTCACGTAAATGCTGTATGTATTCTTCCCAAACCATTGGTGAAGGGCATCCATGGCAAATAAACTCAACAGCAACTAATTTTTTTTGCAAATCATCATTCAACAAATATGACCTTAAACCAGCAACTTGACATGGAGTACCACAAAACAAAACACTATGACCATCTTGAAGATCAGATTGTATTGATTTATAAGTCTTGCCAATTTCGCTTTGAACGTATTTTGATTTTGTTATCAATTCAAGTTCTTCGATAGAATCAACTCTCATATGGTAAACATGTCCATTACTAGAATCTATAGTTGCTCCATATACCATGCCATTATCACATAACGTTTTTTCAGCTAGCCACCAAAAAGCTCCTCCAGATGAACTAATACTATTAATTTTTTTGTCTTTTATATATCCACCCCAAAACGATAATATATCATTTTTTCTTTTACTGCTCATCACAGGACATGATTTTGCACACTTGCCACACGAAATACATTTTTCATCATCTATTTTTGGATATAAAAACCCCTCACTATCATAGTTCATTTCTATGCATTCTACTGGACAAATATTTTGACAAGCCCCACAACCGACACATGAATCTTTCTCTACTAATTTTATCGTATTCATATTTACTCCATATCAAACCGATATTCATTTTTTCTAAAAGTAATCCCTTGTATTTTTTGAATTATAGCATCTATAATTCCTAGTATTTTATTAAAAAAAATCACCGTCGTATTCACCAAAGGAATTTGCACGCAAAATTTGTACCATTTATCAACAAAATGAATATCATTAAAAAGTTCCAACTCTCTGTAAAATTCTTCCATCATTTGTTTATTTCGTATTTGAAATGCAAACCTAACTCTTTGATGCATGTAAAACCTTTTCACCTTTTCAATCCACATTTCCTTTTCATTTTCACATAAATCTAATCCATTAATTATCTCAATACGATTTTCCTCAAATCCATTCATCAAATTAAGCTGCTCAGAATAATTATTGGTATGTGATACTGACTTCCCATGATTAACGTAACGCATTAACGGCTTATCAATAAATCCGCATTTGTAATGATAAGCCACCGGAAGCATAATCTGCATGTTTTGTCCATATTTTGAAACATAAATTTCCTTATTATTTAAATGTTTAAATAATTTCTCTGTAACTATCATATATGATGCAGACCAATTATTGGTTCTCCCTAATAATATCGATTCAAAAATATACTCCTCCGCTTTCTCACTATCCTTTCGCACAAATAAATATGAGTTATCATTTATATTACTTACTTTGTCATAATACCCATTATTTCTAACCATACCATATTCTGGATTCTGCGATAAAAAGTCTGCTTTCATTTTTATGCAGTCAGGCATTATAAGATCATCTACATCATAAAGCATTAAATATTTTCCACTAACTTCTTTTAACGCCTTATTAACAGCAGCTGCTGCACCAGCGTTAGACTCAGTCAAATATTTATACTTAATATCCCTAGATTCTAATTCAACAAACATTTTTTTTAAAATGTCTTCTGTCTCATCTGTCGAACCATCATTTATGAAAATAACTTCTAATGGTTTATAAGTTTGGTTGCATAAGCATTTCACACAATTTCTAATATGCTTTTTACCATTATAAATTGGTACAATAACCGATACTAACTCACTCATATTTTTAAAATAATCTCCTTATAACACAATACAGATATTGAAAATACTTATTATTACGATAAAGAAGTACAAATAATGCATTATATACAACTATACATACTATCAATTTTATCCCTAGATCCAATATAATATTGATATTGATTGCCAAGTTTATAAAATTTATAACCACAGCAATAGCTATAATGCTCAAGAAAGATTTTAAATACCAAATATAAAACTCAGTAACTGATTTCATAAAAACATATTTGTAAATCACTTTGGGATCAACAATAAAAGTCGTTAGCAAATAAGAAATTATTGTTCCTAAAAAAATCCCCGATAATCCGATTAATCTTGCTAATATAATAGATATCAATACATTTAATATCGCAGTAGCTAAGGTTCGATAGCGCGTTTGCCAAAACAAACCACAGGCAGCACGAAAAATAGTACATGTGTGATGTAGTCCTGGAATTAAAAACATCAAAACAATTAATATGACTTGCTCATTTGAAAGTAAAAAAGATTCATCACCCGTCCAAAGTCTCACAAATGGTGTTAAAAGCTGCCATAAACAAACAAAACACAAGCCATATATCCACTGATTAATCATTAGCATTTTCAAAAAAACATCGTGAGTTTTTTCAGAATCATCTTCCGCATTGACACTACCAATACTTGCCGTCACAGAACTAAAAAGGATACTAATTATCCCTGAAATTGCTGTTACAATATATGCATAGTTGGTGTAATAACCAACTATAACTGTCCCGATAAATGTTGATATAACCAAATTATCACTTGAAATATATATCGTAGTGCTTATTTTAGTTACTGCTAGGGCATATACATTTTTGGCTAATTCTTTCAACTTTTCATTAGGTAGCTTTTTAGGATTAGCATCTTTTAAAAATGGATAATACTCATCCGCTTTTATCGATAGCACTATATTTTTCAACAAATTACTTACTGGCATTATTCCAAGGTATATATAATAATCTTCAATAATAACTAAGGCTATTAACTGAGCCAACGATTGAATAATCAGCTGAATATTTGCAACATTATTTATTACATATGATTTTTGATCCGCGATAAAAATTACTTGTTTATATGCACCAAACAGATATGATGAAACTGCATTTAACAAAAATAAAATATAAATCAAGCTATAATTAACATCAATATCTTCTGTAATATTTACAATATTATCGATAAAAGGTAGCATCCCCAACCCTAATATAAGAATAACTAAACCAATTATCCTATATACGTTTTTATAAAAATTCATGTATGAACCAATAGAGGAATAATTTTGTTGTTCTATTGGTTTATACAAGGCATAACAAATAGCATCTCCTATCCCCAACTCTGCTAATGAAAGAATTGATATCACATTAATAAACAAGCCATCCAATCCTAAATACACGGCTCCGAAATAATATATAATCGCTGTTCTTAAAGAAAATTTAGCCCCTATTTTTATGAACTGACCAACAATACCGGAAAAAAAATTATTTTTTGTATTCTCTAAGCGTCCCATATCAATTATCTAATCAACTCTTTCACTACTTCACAAGCACTATAAGCTTTCTTAATATAACTATCCATAACATTTGACAAATGTGTCCTTATGTATTGCTCATTCGCCTCAAGCCATTTGAATGCTTCAATTAAGTTTGTCGAATCATAAAAATCATTACGATTTATAACATAATGTTCACTAGAACCAAATATATCGTGTGCTATACCATCCGCCTTAATGGAATAACCTACAACCAATGTAGGCACGCCAGTTGAATATCCTGCAATAGAAGCATGTGTCCTTGCAGTTACCAAAAAATCACATTTAGATATAACGAATTTTAATTTTTTACAATTCATATCTTCTATCATATATATACGTCCTGTATGCTTATACTTTTGATAGAACGGATACAACACCTCATAATCACAATTAACTTTATTAAAAGTTACGTGCGGTATTAATGCAATACTATATTCAGTTTCTGTTAATATATATCTAATCAGTTCCTCATAATTACGTTGTGTCATCCCCTTATGTCTTTCTCTATCCATAATCGTAGGACTTAAATTTATCCCAACAATCCTTTCTCCTTCTTTAAAAGGCACACTAACATATTCACTATCTAACGTAAATGCTGGATCAGGAAAAAGATAAACATTATCATTAATTTCTTTCAAATTTTCGTAACTCAACGACTCTCTAGCTATTATTAAGTCAAATTTTGATAAATCATCCCGCATCCGTTCATCCACTAAACATTTATTTTCAACAGATGCTCCCCACAGTACTGTTTTCAATCCTGCCTCAATCGCTAGTCGATGTGATTCATATAGCCATTCAAGATCATAATTGCAATAATTATCACCACCTACCGACATAGCAACATCACACTGTGGTAAAATATTTTTATATTTGGTCAACCATGCCTTCGATGTGTAAAAGCGATTGGTCTTGAGAATAACACGTTCAATTTTTGATATTAATAAATTGAATAATGATTTTTTTCTATAATAATAATATTCAACTAATTCGCAATGGCTAGATTTTGGAATGGCACTTTCTTCTTGTTTATCATATCTCAAGTTTGTCGTTGTGCAATAAAATTTATCAAAAATGTTTTTTAAAATATTAATTGTAGATACTGTAATAGCCTCGCAACCATGATTCTCTCCAGTTCCGTTAGCATATAATATTACATTTGACATTATTTATACCATCCCTTTAACTTTATTTTTCAGCACTAACACAATACTAGTATAATAAGCTAGTATTAACATATAAAAGTGTCGCTCAAAATTTTTTTTCACTGCCACTGGTGTTAAATTCTTCTTTCGCATTACAACGCAATATCTAGTTAACGACAAGAAACGGCTTAACCAGCCAAGCTCCGAATAATTCATTCTTTCCGATATTAATATTGTGTATGTTTTAAAATTACATTCTCTAGCATCATATTCAATTGCCGTCAAACCTCCTGGCAAATATTCTGTAGTATATATCGCTTTATTAAACCATCTAATTTTTAATCCAGCATGTCCTATCCTATCCCAAAGTACAGCTTCCCAAGTATAAGATTCACCACTTACAGTTGGCATTGGACCGTATTTTCTTAACACGGATGTATAATAGGCTTCTGCTTTATCTCCTGTCAAATGAAATCTCTCGCGCTCTAAGTTTGTAGCGTCCAAGTATTCTTGTGGCCAACGCCACTCACCACCAATAATAGCTCCATTTTTATAATTTCGAAGTCCTGCCACACCAGCATATTTACTTTTGTCACTTATTGTTTTCTCTATCTCCAAAATAATTTGAACAGCATCCTTATGCAGTATATCATCATCATCTACTTTAAATACAATACGCCCCTGCGCATCTTTGAGCATGCGATTAAATGATCTTGAAATACCTCTTTCTTGATTACAAGCTCTTTTTGTGTATTTAACATTAAAATCTGCATTTTTACGAAAAATATTTACCTTTTTTTCTGTTTTATCATCTTCACTATCATCATATATCAGCCATTCAAATCTTTTACAACTCTGCTGCATAAGAGAATCAAACAGGTTCCCTATTAAGTTACTTCTATTATATGTCGGTGTATAAATTGAAATCTCTATATCCGTTTTGCTCATCAAAATCCTCCAAACCAAATATAAATGTATATATCGATTCACATATCATCAAGATTAAACTTTTCCATCAAATTTTTTATATCTGATTCATTCAAATCCCACCAATTCATTCCTTGAATTTTTTCACGAATATTCTTATCCGAAAATCGATAACCAATATGCTTCGCAGGCACGCCTGCTACAATTTCATATGGCAATACATCTTTCGTTACAACTGCACCAGCACCAATAACAGCACCATCACCAATTTCTATGCCTTCTAATATAATGCAATTTAAGCTAATTAATACATCGTTTCCAATAATTGTCTTTTTTCTTTTTCTCCCTAAAAAGTCCGCTGTATATGCAATTGGATGGGTTGACAGAAAACCAAGGGGATGCTCCCATGGACTTATATTAACCCCTGAAGAAATACTCACGTATTTTCCAATAACACAATTTTCTATTGAAGAATTTGTATTAACATACGAATAATCGCCTATTACAACATCTTCCGCAATATATACATTTGAGTCTATTCGTATACCTTTTCCATAATTTGCTTTCATAGAAGCATTAAGGCTATATATATGTGTGTTATTTATTATATTAAAAATAACAATATACGCTTTTTTTATTATTTTTTTTATTATATTCATATTAATTACGCCTTAAAAGTTATACTATTGGATCATCCCAACAATGCCCCGTATCTATCGCCCAAACGCCTCTTTTGGCCAGTCTAAACACCAACACCTTAGCGCAAGGACCTGCTGATATCAATACAATATCCACTTTATTACTTTCAATGAATTTAACAATATTATTATATATATCATCAACACATGCATATGCATTATTAGAAGGTACTCTAATAAAATGAATTTCTTTTCCGTATTTTTCCTTAAAAAAAGATGCATATAGAGGATTATTATGAACAAAAAGTACCGTCTTTACATCCGTACCTTCCCATATCAATTTATATACCTCATTATTTTTTTCTGCAAATAAAAATGCATCTCCATATATTCTTTTCTCATCATAATGTTTTTTAAACATATATCGTGGCTTAACCCAAGATCTAAACAGCACTCTCTTCTTTAGTAATTCTAGACCAGAACATTCAAAATAAAATTTTGGCATACATATCAAAATATTTGAGCATACTTCTGAATCACTTTTCAAAATAAGAGCCAAGTCGTTTTTAATAGCTTCACTGAATTCTTGATAATGAATAGACGAGCCTCCCATAAGGTAAAACTCACCATCACCGAATCTTATAAGTGAGCATCTATGTTTTACAACATAATTAACGGTATCTGCAGCTGTTAATATGACGGCCTTATCATTACAATGATAAGCATAAAACCACATAGCTAGTGATTTAGTTAAGCTTTTTACTCTATCTATAAACATATCAAACTCCAATTCACCTTTGTCGTCCATCTATGATACCATTTCCGTCACTAGAAAAATAATCATTACCTGCTAACCCCAACAATAAAAAATCTAGCAATGCGAATATATAATAAGAAAAAGAGACTTCAAAGTAATTAATAAAACATATCGCAATAAAGCCAGCTAATAATGCACATCTTGCATCCGACAATCCTTTATAACATGCTTTTTTAATTAAAAATCTATAGAGCAGATACACGACTATTATTCCTGGAATCCCAAAAACATACAACTCATGCAAATACCAACTATGAAGATTTGTTGCATTGGCTGCTAAATATTGGAATTTAACATCTGTATTATAACCAAATATTAAACCTGTCGGATCGTCTAAAATTAAATTGAATAATTCTTCCCACAAATCCCCTCTCCCTGTATCAATTCCCTTAGACAAAATAGCAAACCCGAATAAGCTCTCCAAAAGACCTATTATTATTTTTTTTGTTATTACATATATAAAAGGGAATAAAACACCTCCCAAAAATATGAAATCAAAGCAACAAGCAATAGTGTTACTCGCTTTCGTTTTATTATTAATTCTATTAAATAGGCCATTTAAAAAAATAAAAATCAACACAGCTAAAACGCAAGTTCGCGACTGACAATTTACAGTTCCCCAAATCCCACCTATCAACACCCCTATTCTAAATAGCAAGCTAAGGCGAAAGTGCACAATCAATGCATAAATTACCATCATCATTATAGTTATTACTTGTCCTACAGCGTTCGAATTAAGAACATTTTCATTTTGCTCATCATATAGTTCGACCACAAAAAAATCGAAATATCCTCTAACTTTACTCATCCACAGTAAAAAGACAAAACTAAAAACAAATAATATCGATAAAGTCACCTTATTACTTAATTTACATTCACTCAACCATCCTAACCAAATCATGTAAAAGGTAAATGTTAATAGTCCGCCTTTAAGACCAGTAATAGGGAAACATAATATAGAATAGCATATAAAAAACGCTAGGTATTGATACATATGATTATTACTTATAATTGTCAAACATTTTTTCTCATTAAAGAAAAAATATATAATCATCATAATAAAGGAAAATGATAATAAATATGGTGCCATTGAAGCATTAATATCGCTGTCGATAAAAATCAATATATTAAACAAGCAACAACATATAAGAAAAAAAGATGTATTAATAATCATTTCAATATCCTTTTAAAATCAATTCTTTTATTTTTTTGCTAGCAACATTCGATAACCCCATAACCCCCTGTCTTTTCACCAAAAAAATAATTTTTCCTAACATATCTCCATATTTATTTATATATGCGTTTTGCTCACTAAAATTTTCACGTTCAATCGCACTCATCCACGAGGCAGTATAATGATGAATCGAAAGCGTATTCTCTGTTATTTTTAGCTTCCCAGAAATATAATCAAAAGGTGATAAATATTCAGTACTTAAGAAGATATAATTATTTATAATCTGTGTTTTCCCATTTCGTTTCAATCCATATTCTACCAAAATTTTTGTATTAATATGTGGACACGCAATAATATTCATTTCTCCTGAAACTATAAAATGCATTTTTTCATATATGCTCATCATTTGGTGTAATAAATCACAACCCTTAACTGCTCCAAAACCAAGGCCTGTAGCAATATATCTATCGTTCTCAAACCCAAAAAATGCATCATATTGAAGCAGCGAATCCATACTTTTAATCAATTCTACATCTGTATCTAAATAAATACCGCCATAATTATACACAACCCAAAGTCTGACATAATCCGTAACAAATGCCCATTTTTTACATTCATATGCTTCTTTTACATAAAGAATACTATTAATATCGAAATTATTCTCATTCCATTGTACAATCTCATAATCAGGACATTTTTCCTTCCAAGAATCTATATACTTAGCAATTTCATCAGGAAGCTTCTTTTTACCAAACCAGCAATAATGTATTATTTTAGGTATCATTTACAGCCTCACCTTTCAAACATGAATATAATGTACGTGCTAACCTAGAATTAATTATCATAACAATAGCAAATAATTTACCTTTCACTTTATAAGGACTAAATATAAACCATATTATATTATTACGAAGTATCATAATCAATTTCGTTGCGTATTCCTGATCCCATGAGGCCGAATCACACATCTTATGCAACAATGCAACTGCCGACTCGGCTAGCGCCATTTTATGATAACCGACTAAAGAACTATACTTACGCTTAAATTCATTCCCCAAATTGATATTCCCGTCAATTAAATTCATATCACTTACTCTAAACGGCTGCTTTGTAATTCCATTAGGATTTACACGATAAAAATATAAATCCTTGTCAAGAAAAACTATCCGTTTGCTTTTTTCCACCCATTTATATATGGTAAATAAGTCTTCATATGTTTTTCCTTCTGGAAATAATACATCATTCTCAATAATCGTTCTTTTATACAATTTGTCACACGCATGGGAACCAAATTTCAATCCCAAGGTTAGTTCCCTTAGTGCCATATCACGGCTTAATATCTCACATTTTTCTGTACCGGTTCCTAAACCTTTAACTGTTGATGTTTTTTTGCATATAGATATATCAGCATCATAACAAATTAATGCATTAAGTAGAAGCTCATACATATGACAATCTATCACGTCGTCACTATCCACAAAACCTATATATTCTCCAGCTGCAATACGCATTCCTGCATTTCTTGCAGATGCCAACCCAGCATTTTTTTTATGTATCACTTTTATTGCATCGTTATCTCTAGCGTATCTATCACAAATTCTTCCAGAAGCATCAATAGAGCCGTCATCCACAAGTATTATTTCAATAAAAGAATAGGTTTGTGCTATAATACTGTCGATGCAATCCTGTATATAATGTTCAACATTATACACAGGCACAATAACACTTATCAATTTATGTTTAAACATAGCTGTCACCTATACAAAATTAATTATTTCACATTCTTAGCATAATTTTATCATATATGTCTGTAAGTTTTTTAATCGTTACTCTAATATCATAATCCGAACCATTCATCTTTTCACTATTGTTAATTCTATCAGTATTCCCGCTAAGAATAGACATCGTTCTACCTATCCATAAATCAATAGATTTATGGATAGGTAGAAATTCAACACAGTTAGTTATATTTACTACTTTCGTAACATTACTTGATGAAATAATTGGTAAACCAGACGCTTGCGCCTCAACTAATGTAAACGGAACTCCTTCATATAAAGATGGAAATAACATACAATCAAAGGCCGAATAATACTCTTCTGGGTTGTTTACATTACCTGTAAAAATGACACATTCATCCGTTAACGATTCCTTTGCATATTCCATACAAGAATCTTTCAACGGTCCATCTCCAACCATCATCAAAATGTAATTATTATGTATTTTATTTAATTGTTTCACAACATCAATCACAAATCTATGATTTTTCTCTGGAACAAACCGCCCAATATGACCAATAATTTTTTTCTCTGAAGGTATTTTATATAGCGTTCTAATTCTTTCTCTTTTTTCTGATGAAAATGCAAACTTATCTATCATAATCCCGTTATTTAATATTAGAAAATCTTTGTTTCCAAACATCCATTCACCAGCATTTTTCCCGCAAGCTACGCGAATGACATTATTCATCATAAGTCCTCTATTTATGTAATGAAATATATTTCCTACTCTTCCCAATTTACTAGATGTATTATGTGAATGTACAATAACCGGTATGTCCATAGTTTGTGCACATAAAATCGGACTAAAATTTAACAAAGAATTACAATGTACATGTATAGCATCATATTCGTTCGATAACAAAATTTTCTTTAAAGCTTTATAACTAGAAAAAGGTCTCTTATAAAACTTAGGAATGCAATGTATTTCCGCCCCTATCTTTTTACATAAATTCACAAGATTATCATTACCATTATTAGTCTCTTGAATTACAAAATCTATATGATATCTTTCGAAATCGATTTTTTGTAGCACGTTATATATATACGTTTCAGCCCCACCAACATTCAGTCCATAAATATAGTATAAAATTTTCACTATCAATCACTTTCTTAAAAATTATTCCTTAAATACACATTACAAATCTTACAAATAACCGCATCTCTCATATATGCCAAAAACATGCGTTAAAACATCGTCTATAGAGAATTTTTTACTGTGTTCTTGATTAAATGTTCTAATTTTCTGTTTTTCATCATCTGACATCTTATAAATACATTGCAAACCATTCGCAAAACCATTAACGTCATTTGGATTGTAAGCAAAGCCAGATTTTCCTTTGACTATACAATCCCTAGGCCCGCGGATATCCGAAACTAAGACTGGCAAACCTGCTGCCATAGCCTCAACAATAGCCATTCCCAAGCCCTCATGTCTAGATGGAAACAGCAATACATCGGCAGCATGCAATAAGTCGGGCACATCGTTACGATACCCCATAAAACGTACACGTTCATCTATTCCCAGCTTATTTGCCATTTTTTTTAATTTATCTTCATCTGCCCCAGAGCCAATTATCATAAATATACTATCGGGGATATCCGCTTTAGCAAATGCCTTCAATGCCACAGGATAATTTTTCCGTTTTATTAGTTCAGCCACATTTACGACCACGAAAGCATTTTCTTTTATATTATTTTTTTGTCTTATTTGTCTCTTGTCTTTTCCTTTATAAAATCTATCTAACTTGCAACCAATACTATTAATTAAATGAACATTATCTTTTGTGCGCAAAGTAAACTTGGAAGCAGCTTCATAATCTTCCTGATTAATTGTCAACAAACAGTCCGTATATTTTGCAACATATTTTTCAATGGTATGAAAAATAACATTTTTATACCATATATTCCCTTTAAAAAAATGGAATCCATGTGCGATATACACCACCTTAATCCCAGATATATTCCTAGCCGCCAGCCTTGACAACACTCCTCCAACAGGCGTATTACATATTAACAAATCATAACACTGTTTTTGTAATAAACTATGTAATTTACAATACGCTAAATAGTTATGTATCGATAACGGATTTCGATAAAAATCGATATCATAAAAATTATCACAATAAGGAATAACCAAAGTATCTTCTGGGATAAAATCATTTTTTGCAGCTACATCAACTTGCCATCCCAATTCATGAAATTTCTTGATATATGGCAGATGGAATTCATTGATATGAGTTCTAACCACAGTTGCTACAAACAAAACCTTCTTCATCAAAAGTCTCCATAAATATCTTTTCCAATATCATATTTCTCAATATTCAACGGCTTTTGTTCAATGCCCGTACCTTCTGTAGCACTCTTAGTGAACAGCACCTTTACCGTTTGAATAATTATGGTCAAATCCATCAAAAGCCCGCATTTTTCAATATACATCAGGTCATAAACCAGCTTGTCAAACGGTGTCGTATTGTATTTGCCATAGACCTGTGCCATGCCGGTAATACCGGGCTTAACATTATGCCGATAGGCATATTCCGGTATTTCCTTGGTGAACTGCTCCACAAAGAACGGGCGTTCCGGTCTGGGGCCAACAAGACTCATGTCGCCGATAACGACATTCCATATCTGCGGCAGTTCATCCAAACGTACTGTACGCAGGAATTTGCCCAATTTGGTAATGCGCGGGTCATTTTCCTGTGCCAGCATGGGGCCGGTATACTTTTCGGCATCGACCTTCATCGTACGGAATTTATACACGCGGAACTCTTTTCCATCTCGTCCTGTACGTATCTGACTGTAGAGAACCGGCCCCGGGTCGAATATCTTTATGGCTATAGCGGTTACGGTCATAAAGGGCAAGGCACAGATAAACCCAATTCCCGACAATACGATATCCAACAAACGCTTCAATGAACGTACTTCCAGGCTGGGATAAAGGCTTTGCGGACGTAATACAGGAATATCATCAATTTTATCTAATTCTGCTCCAGTACAGAAAATTTCATAGGTATTCGGAATCAATAGCGCTGTTTTGCCATTTT
>OCTW013373355.1_pt1 | contig 13804 bp, 27 predicted proteins | sample 1539671 | NCBI WGS metagenome assembly OCTW01 (sample SAMN02144230, study PRJEB22623) | gut metagenome | biome: sheep rumen | host: Ovis aries | place: New Zealand | reverse complement strand
AGGCTGGCCGCTGATTTAGAAACGCCCGAAAAGCCTAAAAAAGCGCCCGCAAAAAAGAAAAAATGAGGTGACATATGGCATACGCAGAAGTAAGCGACGTACAAGCACGTATGACGCGGACGCTGAGTGCGAGCGAACAGGCGATATGCGGAACGCTTCTTGACGATGCGGCGGTTATCATCGACGCGTACAAGTCCGATGCGGCGGCTGGCCCGAAAAAGGTTGTGTCATGCCGGATGGTGATTCGTGCGCTTGGCGATGGGTCGGACAGCGGCTTTCCGCTTGGGGCGACACAGGGATCCATGAGCGGTTTGGGATATAGTCAGTCTTGGACTATTTCGGGCGGTTCGGCGGGTGAACTGTATCTTTCCAAAGTGGATAAAGTCCTTCTTGGAGCGGCAAATAAGATCGGATCATATTCTCCCATCGAAGAACTGGTACCGAGAGAGGCGCAGTCATGAGAGGACTTACGGTAACGCTATACGAGGTCGCGCAGACGGGGACGAATCCGTTCGGGGAGCCGGTCTACACGGAAATGCCGGTCGAAGTCGCAAACGTGCTTGTCGGAGAGCCGACGTCGGATGAGATGGCGGTGGCGACGGCGCTATACCAAAAGACGATCAAGTATATGCTTGGTATTCCGAAAGGGGATCAGCATAACTGGGTCGATAAAAAGGTATCATGGACGGACGCTTACGGCATGACGCACGTATGCCATACGGTTGGCTTTCCGATCACAGGGATCGAGGCGAATATCCCGACACCGTGGCACGCGAAAGTGAGGTGCGAGGATTTTGCGTGAAAAAGTTTTCGAACTGAACTATGCCGGCGTTGGCGAATTGCTGAGATCTAAAGAAATGGGATCCGTGCTGTCGGAGTATGCCGGACAGGTGGCGAACCGCGCCGGTACTGGTTATGGCTATAAGTTGGGCCAGACTGGACAGCGAGCAAAAGCGACGGTCTATACGGGGTCGTATGCGGCTATGAAAGACAATAGCGAGAATAATTCGCTACTAAAGGCGTTAGGGGGCGGCTTATGATTGAGACGATCATACGTGACTATCTTATGAGTGGTCTTGACGTTCCCGTGTACGTTTCCGTGCCGGCGGGGCCGCCGGATTCGTACGTGGTGATTGAGCGAACGGGCGGCACTGAGGAGAATCACATCCGTTCCGCAACCGTCGCTATTCAGTCATACGCCGCAACGATGTATGACGCGGCTACTTTGCACGAAAGCGTTCTTGAGGCCGTAAAAGGCATGATAGAACTTGATTCCATTTCAAGCGTTGAGGTCAACGCTGAGTACAATTTTACGGACACTAGTACGAGACAGCCTAGGTATCAGGCGGTCTTTGATTTTGTCTACTACTGAAAGGAGCATAAAGATGCCGAATACAGCATTAAACGTTAGTGCAGGCAAACCGAAAGTCGCTGGCGGTGTATGGCGTGCGCCGATTGGGACGGCTCTCCCGACGAACGCCAGCACGGCGCTTGGACAGGATTTTGAGTCTCTTGGATACATCGCGTCCGGCGGTGTTACTCATGCGCTGTCGCTGGAAACTGGCGAATATCGCGCGTGGGGCGGCGACGTTGTTTTGTCCTATCTGACCGGCAAAACGAACACGTTCGCGTTCGGGCTTATTGAGGTTCTGAATAAGTCAACCTATGAGGTCGTGTATGGCGCGGACAACGTGACCGGCGAACTTGCGACGGGCATTTCCGTCACGGGCAATGGCGCGGATATGAGCGAATATGTTTACGTCATTGAACTTGCATTAAGAGACGGCGCGATGAAACGTATCGTTATTCCTGACGGCAAGGTTTCCGCGATCGGCGATGTAGTTTATCAGGACTCTGATGCGATCAACTACCCGATCACGATCACGGCGCAGGCCGATTCTGCTGGCAACACGCATTACGAGTATATCGTTAAGGCTTAATAAGGGGGCCAAACATGGTTAAGGGGATTACGCCGACGGGTTTTGCTTATTCCATCGACGACGATGCGAGAGACGATATGGAGATGCTTGAGGGCTTTACGGCTATCAGTAAAGGCGATTTGAGCGTTCTGCCGGAAACGATCGAGAAGTTATTGGGGAAAAAGCAGAAAGACAAACTATACGATTTTTGCCGGTCTAAAAAGGGGCGCGTATCTGCTAGAAGAGTTATCGAAGAGGTACGCGCCATTCTTGAGGACGCTGGCAAAGAAAGTGAGAACTTAAAAAACTGATAACCCTTGCCGTTATGGTTGCACAGGACGAAAGCGCCTTAATCTGCGATTTCGCGCAAACGTATCATATATACGATTATAAGGCGCTGAGGCCGTCACAGGCGGCCATATACGCGGCGGGCTTGCCCGATGATAGCCGTATCAAGATGAAGTTATCAGGCCGCAAACTGGGGCTTGACACGATGCTTTTGGCGGCGGCGGTCGATCGTTTGTCGATTCTTATATGGGCAAAAACGAAAGACGCTGAGCGAGGACAGAACAAGCCTAAGAGCATACTTGAGGCGTTGACGGCTGAGGACGACGATTCGGTCGAGTTTGACACGATCGAGGCGTATGAGGCGGCAAGGGCTAGAGTAATAGGGGGATAAAATGCCGGCAAATTTAGGTACAGCGTATGTCACCATCATGCCGTCGGCTAAAGGGATCAGCGGGTCGATTTCTAACGCGATCAGCGGCGAGGCTACATCTGCCGGCACGGTTGCGGGCCACAATCTAGTCGGGTCGCTGAAAAAGGTCATAGCGGTTGCCGGTATAGGCAAATTTTTCAAAGATGCGCTTGATGCCGGTGGCGCGTTGCAACAGTCATTTGGCGGCCTTGACACGATTTATGGCGATGCGGCGGCGGGCATGAAAGATTTGGCCTATGAGGCGGCTAAGGCCGGCATATCGGCTAACAGTTACGCGGAACAGGCGGTGTCGTTTGGTGCGTCGCTGAAACAGGCGTACGGCGGTGATATGGTCGCGGCGGCAAACGCGGCGAATACGGCGATCCTTGACATGGCCGACAATAGCGCGAAGATGGGCACCGATATAACGATGATCCAAAACGCGTATCAAGGTTTCGCGAAACAAAACTATACGATGTTGGACAACTTGAAACTGGGGTATGGCGGTACGAAAACCGAAATGCAACGGTTACTTGCCGACGCCGAAAAGTTGTCCGGCGTGCATTATGACATTGAGAACCTTGGCGACGTCTATCAGGCAATTCACGTCATTCAGGAAGAAATCGGGTTGACAGGTGTAGCGGCGGCAGAGGCCGAGGGAACGTTCACGGGATCCATGCAGTCGATGAAAGCCGCATGGGAGAATCTCAAGGCAAATTTGGCGACGGGCGGTGATGTCACTGAATCGCTTATGATCGTATACCAGTCCGCACGAAATTTCGTCTTGAACAACTTACTGCCGATGATCGGCAATGTCTTAAAGGGCTTGCCGACGCTCATAACGACGGCACTTGGTCAGGCGTTTACGGATCTGCCGAGCCTTATAGATATGGTCATTGGGTTCCTTAATGACATAACTAACGGGCTGACGCAGAATAGCGGCGTTGTTACGGACGGCCTTGTTGGAATATTTAATCAGGCGCTTGATTCGGTCATGGATATTGACTGGCTGGGGCTTGGAGAAGCGATCATCAATCTGATAACGGACGGCCTTTTGTCGTTGGGGACGATCCTTTTCGATACGTTGCGGTCTATCGGCCATTCAGCCGCCGAGGCGCTGAAAGACGTCGATTGGTCGGCGCTTGGACAGCAACTTATTGAATGGCTGAGACAGGGCCTTGATTCGGCTCAGACGCTTATTGTTGACGGGCTTTCCGCAATTTGGGACGTGGCCTTTGAATTATTACAAAACGTCGATTGGATAGGCCTTGGCTTTACGATCCTTGAGACCGTCGCTCAAGGCATTTGGGAGATGCAGACGACGTTTTATGAGACGATCTTCCAAATAGGTCAGACAGCATACGAAAAATTTACCGAAGTGGACTGGGTCGGGCTTGGACAGCGGACGCTTGAGTCGCTTGTTACGGGTCTTACGTCTTACGCGCAGATGATTTGGGACAAATTCTCAGAGATCGGGCAAACGGCGTGGGAATGGTTCAAATCAATAGACTGGGTTGGCTTGGGTAAACAGGTTCTAACGGCGATTCTAACTGGTATCTTTACGGTTGCGCTGGCGCTGTATCAGGGCGTCAAGACGGTGGCGACGTCGGCGTGGAATACGTTTAAAAATACAGATTGGAAAGCGCTGGGCCGTCAGGTTATTACGTCGATTGCTGGTGCCATTGCGGCGGCTGGGTCGGCTGTATGGAACGGACTGCGGAACGTGGCGACGACAGCGTGGAATACGTTTCGCAATACGGACTGGATCTCACTTGGGTCGAACATCATAAACGGAATCATCAGCGGTATCGGGAACGCGGCGTCGCGGCTGTATCAGTCTTTGCGTGATTGCGCCAAAAACGCGTTGGAGAGCGCGAAGAATTTCCTTGGGATCGAGTCACCGTCGAAAGTATTTCGTGATTCTATCGGACGTTTCATCCCGCTAGGCATAGCGGCCGGCATTGAGGAAGAGCAAAACGCCGTGACGGATGCGGTTAAGAATATCGCAAGATCATCGGTCGGGGCCATTGATACGACGTTCGCCTACGATGCGACGGTGTCGGGGCTGAATCACGGTGTAGCCGCAACGAACGAGACGACGGTGAACGTTTACCCGTCTCAGGGCATGAATGAGCGGGATCTTGCTGATATGGTTATCAAGCAGTTGACGCGGACGCAGAGACAGGCCAACGCGGCGAGGGGGCTGGCATGAGTTTTATTGACGATAACGGCTATTTTGTTTATAACGGCGTTTCGTCGGCGGATCTTGGCGTGTGGGTGTCCGACGTCGAGATCCATAGTGCGCCGCCGTGGCGGGCGACGGAGTACGTTGTACCCGCGCGAAATGGAACGCTGACGATCAATGACGGGTCGTTCGCGGACGTGGATCATATTTACTACTGTTTTGTTAAAGACAATGTCAACGCGAACCTTGCGGCGTTCCGCAATCTTTTGCTGGCCCATGCTGGGTATAGCGAACTTACCGATTCATTCCATCCCGACGAAATTTATTTTGCCAAAAACGTCGACGGCCTTGCGGTGACGGTCGCGCCGGCTGAGCGAGGCGCGTCATTCGAGGTCAGATTCAGACGGGATCCGAGGCGGTTCATTCGGTCGAGTTATGAAACGCCGGTATCCGTGGAGAGTGGTGACGCTTTGGCAAACCCGACGCCGTTTGAGGCACGGCCGAAGATCCGTGTGCATGGAAATGGCACGGTGAATGTTGTCGGAGAAAATGGAACGCTGACGATGACGTTCGATTCAAATTACGATTACTTGGACGTCGATTCGGAAACGTATCAGGTAACGAACGAGGATGGCAATTCGGCGGCGGACTATGTCACGATGTCGGGCGACGATTATCCCGTTTTTGGTGAAAGCACGACGATCACATACAGCGGCGTTACAGCCGTTGACGTGTGGACTAGGTGGTGGCGCGTATGATTCCCATTTTATATGACGGGCTTGAAACCGAATTCGAAAATCAGGGAATAGGCCGTCTTGTGGATGCGCTTGCGTGTGTGGTGCGAGAAGAAAGAAACGGCGCCTATGAACTTGAAATGCGGTATCCGGCAGACGGCCCGCTATTTGGGGAATTATCCGAGGGAAAGATCATATCGGCGACGCATGACATGGACGGGGACAGACAACCGTTCGTCATTTACGGGCGTTCCGCAAGCATTGACGGGATCGTGACGGTGTACGCACATCACATATCGTATGAACTTGCGAACGTCATTCTAGCGCCGTTCACTGCAACGAGCCTTTCAAACCTTAGGGTCATGTTCATCAGCCGAGTTATCGCCGGCGTTGATCGCGCCTTTTCGTTCTTTCCGCGTTTCAACGTCGCTACACCGTTCACGACGGCTATCCCGATGTCCGAGCGGGAAATACTGCTTGGCGGGGATACGTCGGTCGTCAGCGTGTACGGCGGGGAGTTGGACTACGACAATTTCAATGTATATCTATACGAAAAACGTGGTGCAGATAACGGCGTCGTGATTCGGTACGGCCATAACTTACTGGATCTTACCGCAGAAACGGACGCGCTAAACGCATACAGCGCGGTTGTGCCGTTCTGGACGGACGGCGAAACGGTAGTGGTCGGGGACGTGTGTTATGGCGACGGTATGGTGTCGCGATCATCGGTATATTGGTCAAATGAGCGCAATTATCGAATTTCAACGGAAAGCGGACAGGATATTGAATTTGGCTATTCAGCGCACGCGGCCGTGACGATGGATCTATCGAGCGATTTTAAAGAAGCGCCCACAGCGGCTCAGTTGGAGGCGCTGGCGCTGGAACGGCTGAATAATTCGGCGCCGTGGCTTAAAAAAGAGACGCTGACGATTGACTATATCGACTTGAATCAGACGAATGAGTTTGCCGGAAAGAATGTCGTTGGCGATATTCATTTATGCGACACGGTGCGTATCATTTGTCCGAATATAGGCGTTGACACGTCGGCACAAGTCGTGGCGACGAATTATGACGTACTTATGGACAGGTTCGAGGCAATCGAAGTTGGGTCGCCGTTCCCGAGTTACGCAGAGGCGCTGAGCGGTTCGGTGGAATTCAGGGCGCTGACAGATACGAGGTGATTATATGGGTATTCAGATACATCAGTTGCCGGAAAGGCCGAGCGGGCCGGCCGGTTATTGCAATGTAGCCATAGACGACGGCGAGAACACGTACCGCGCCGATATTGAGACGATGTCGGCGACGTATGACGCTCAGGGCGTGGCGTTCACGAATAGTGATACTACCTTAACGCCGTCGGCGACACTTAATGTTCCGTTGCTCGCAAACGGAGACACGAAAAAATCGCTATTTGGCAAATTATCGCAGATCGTTCGTAACGTTCGCTGGCTTGTCAATTTGATGGGAGCCGTTGACATTTCGTCGATCGGCGGCGGAACGGTCACGGGTGCTATCGCAGAGTTGGCGACAAAAAACATGACATGGATCGGGGCTTTATTGTATTCCGGCGATCTGACGCCGGCGACCGTCGCCGAGGGCGATTGGTGGAAAAATCACAATATTTTTGTGGCACGGGTCTTGACATCTGGGTCGGGATCTCTTGGCGGCGTGGCCGTCGGGATTCGCTATAATCCGACGAACGTTCGGTGGCTGGCGCTGACGACGAATTCATCCACAAACAGGGCTTACGTGTCGTATGTTGGTTGGACGCTTGACAGCACGGGCCGGATCATAACTAACTGGACGATTCGCGGCGACAGTTCGGGCGCGACGAATTCGCCGGTTGAGGGCTTCAGTCATATTTACGGGGTTATGTGATATGCAGAGCGAATTGATAGTGGCTATCATCGTTGCCGTATTTGGGTCAACCGGCTTTTGGACGTGGCTTATGAGCAGAGGCCGGAAAAAGAGCGACGAAAGCAAGTTGCTTTTGGGGTTGGCATATTCGGAGATCATCCGGCGCAGTGAGGCCTACATAGAACGAGGCTATGTTTCGGCAGACGAATACCGCGAGATCAACAAGTATCTATACGAACCCTATAAGTCAATGGGCGGCAATGGCACGGCCGAAAAAATCTTAAACGAGGTGTCGAGGTTGCCGACACAGAGAGGTGCGGAACATGAATGAGATCATAAGAGGCACGACGCCGACGATCACCGTGACATTTCCGACGGTGGATGTATCGACGATCACAGCCGCGTTCCTGACGATTAAGAGTGGCCGGCCGCCGCATATTGATAAAGAGGCGGTCGTTACTAAACCGCTTGCCGATGCGACGGTTGGCGACAATACGATTAGTTGGACGCTGACACAGACGGACACGCTGGCGTTGACGGCAGAAGAATACGTCACGGTGCTTTGTGACTGGAAAGTGACGGATGGCACGCGTGGCCGGTCACAGGCGGCGGTTTTTTCGGTAAGCGAGGCCGGTGTGAATGAGGTGATTTGATGGAAAACGTCGTAGTGGTTGGCGGTCAAACGTCGTTAGAGGCACAGGCGGCCGCGCTGGCGACGGACATTCAGATAAGCGGTAGCGTGGCGCTGGACGCAGTAATTGACGTCGAGACGGCCGGCGATACGGATATTGACGGGACAATAGATCTTTCCGATTCGGTGTGCGGGGAGATAGGCACGATTACAGAGATATCGCCGAGCGAATACGAACCGTATCTTGGTGAGTATGTGATTACGCCGCTAGCGCGGGAAGATCAAGTGCTTGCGACGAAAAACAAAAGGATGCTTGATGATTTTACCGTCCTAAAGGTGCCGTATTGGGAGACGAGCAACTTAGAGGACGGGTTGACGGTTTACATTGCGAACGAGGTATGAGTATGGCGAATACGACGATCAATAAGGTTATTTACGGTGGAAATACGCTGATTGACCTGACTGGCGACACTGCGGTAGCGAGTGACGTCCTGAGTGGGAAAAAGTTTCATCTTGCGAGCGGCGCACAGGGCACGGGGTCTTGCACGTTTGACGCGGACACAACTGACGCAACGGCGACGGCGGCGGAGATCTTGTCGTCAAAGACGGCGTATGTAGCCGGATCAAAGGTTACTGGGTCGATGCCGAATCGAGGAGCGGTTACTGGTAGCATTACAACGAAAGCGGGCAAGTACACGATCCCGAACGGCTATCATGACGGATCTGGGTATTGTGCAATAAGTTCGGCGGAACAGAGCAAGATCGTCGCCGCGAACATCCGCCAAGGGGTCACGATACTCGGTGTGCAGGGTTCCATGTCTGGTTCCGAAGATGTACACGCGCAGGCGAAAACCGTAACACCGGCCACAACGGCGCAGACCGTCTTGCCCGACACGCCAACTTATAACTACCTAACACAGGTAACGGTTAACGCCATTCCGTACACTGAAACCGATAATGCACAGGGCGGGCTTACGGTCACGATCGGGTGACGGCTATGGCTAACAACGAAACGGTAAACAAAGTCATATACGGATCTGATACGCTGATTGACATTACGGACACGACGGCGACGGCGGCGGATGTTGCGTCGGGAAAGGTATTCTATCTTGCAAGTGGTGAAAGGGCGGTAGGGACAATGACGGATCTCAAGGTTTGGGCGCGGTCGCGTTGCACTTGCACGTATAGCGTAACGGCAAACGGCAGTGCCAACATAACGAAGAATCAACTTGGCGTCATGCAACCTATTGGCTTTTCGCTGGTTGGCTATGTCAGCATATCGACGGGGAACGCGAATGTTATTCCGCGATCATGGAACGCGCAGTCAACGCCAACAGGCACGTCTATTGTCTTGCGTAATGTTGGATCGTCTGCCGTCAATAACGGTACGCTGATAGTTGACGTTTTATGGTTGCGGACAGAGTTGGAAAATGAGTGAGGTGCATTATGATTGACTGGAAACGGAAATTGACGTCTCGTAAGTTTTGGCTTGCGATCATTGGTTTTGTTACTTCTTTGCTGTACGCGTTCAACTATTCGAATATTACGGTTGAGAAGATCACCGGCGTAATTACTGCGGCGGCGGTGCTTATCGCGTATATTATCGGAGAGGGGCTTGCGGATAGTACCGACAATTATTATGTGATCGAGGATCCTGAAAGCGAGGATGAGGAATGAGCGTGCTGGTTGGTTCCGCATGTATCGACGAGAACGGCCGTGCGTCCGGCGGTGTAGCCGGCGATCAGACCGGCAGAGAAGTAGCGACGGAGCCGTGGTATCTTCATCCGCTTGGGTGGACGGTCATTCGGGCAAAGACGGCGCGTATGCGGGAGCGTATCGCGCTTAATATGGAGAACGCGTGCGACAATCCGAATATCGGTTACGATCAATCGCAGAATACAACGCTTTGGCACGTCGCAAAGACGGTCGGGTATGATTGCGCGAAAGTCAAGCAGAAGTGCGAGACGGACTGCGCTAGGCTTGTGCGGGTGTGTTGCTGGTACGCTGGATCAAAGCCGGTCGATTTCTATACTGGCTCAGAAGTATCAGCGCTCAGGGCGACGGGAGATTTTGACGTACTGACGTCGGATGTATATACAAAGACGTCCGCCAACTTAATGCGTGGTGACATTCTTGTGACGCGTTCTAAAGGCCATACGGTGGTCGTGCTTACGAATGGCGCCAATGTGCGGTCGGAGACGACAGACAGCGGCACAGAGGCCGTGAGACGCGTTCAGGCAACAGCGGCGGCAAAGTCGTTCGATCGGAGCGTATCGGGTACGTACAAGACGCGTACGGGCCTTAATATAAGAAACAACGCCGGTACGATTTGTCGTTCGCTTGGGGTTTTGCCCGCCAGTACGGAGTGTAGGTGCTACGGGTATTACAGCACGTACGCCGGTAGGAAATGGCTTTATGTTGTCGCGAGAGTCGGCGCGATCGAGTATATCGGTTTTGTTTCTTCTAATACTAAATATCTTTCAAAGGTATGAACGCCGAAAGGCGATCATATAGGCGTTTTCCCTATGCCGTGGGCCGCTTGTTGGGCTTTCCAACAGGCGGCTTTATTTTTTTAGAAAAATTAAAAAAAATGCTTGACTATAAGCTTAACTTAGAGTATCATTAAAAATGTCAAAAGGATACAGCAACCGCACAGCGGTAGAGAGGACATACGATGTATAACAAATTCATGAACGAAAAAGAAATCAACGTAAAGATTGGCGACAGGGTAAACGTTCAAGGCCTGATCGGAACGGTCACAGAGGTTCATCGTAGTATCGACAGAGAATGGAATGGAACCGAATATGCGGTGGTCGAGGGCACAGAGAGAACGACGGTGACGGTGCATTTCGATGAAGATACTTGGGTGGCTAGAGATGGATATGGACAGTATCAGGACGGCCATTATGGCGGATATACAGTAGTTGAATGAAAGTGGACGAGGAATAAACGAACAGGCCGCCGCCGGTCGGCTAAAACCGGCAGAAATGGCTAACATGGCAAGTTTTCGTTATGAATGGTATACGATCAATATTCAGTACCCGACGGGCGTGATTGAATGTGAGTATAAAGCCAAAAATATGGCCGGTGCCGTTAGACAAATAAAAAAGGAAATCGCTTTGTCAAACAGCCCTGAAAACCTTGAACGGCCGATTTTGGAACAGATGCCTCAGATCATTGAAGTTGATTGGGAAAGTTTGAAATTGGATAGAGTTGGCCACCAGCGATGAACAGCGCCGCGCCCATCCGGCAAAAGGTGGGCAGAAAGGAAAGGGGCTAGACATGAAATTCGCAGAGTGGAAAGTGAAAGTGCATGGCGTTGGTAGGGATAGCAAGGCGCTGTATAAGGAATATCTTGAAAGCGAATATTCGGACGAATGGATGTACAAGCGCCTGTCGGACGGCATGAGGGATCAATGGGTGAACGCAAACTATCACCGTAGATATATGAAAGGAGATAGATGAGATGTATTTCAGCAAAGAGAAAATGATTGAACGGATCACGAACGAGGGCCGTGCTGACATGATCGACGATCAAATCATCGCGATCATGGATAACCTTGACGGCCGGTGGGCAAGTCCTAGTTGCTGGCGCAGACAGGTCTATGACGAGCCGGTGCTATGGGTGGTTGGAAAGGATGGCAACGGGAAGTACGTGAATGAGGATGATTGCATATGAAAAAAATGACGCTGGAAGAAAGATATGCTGAGGCGATAAGGAAGTTAGGCGGGGCTAGCGGCTTGCTGGCCTTGCCGGATCCGATCAAAGCGATCCTGAAAGACACGACGGATCTAGAGCGCAAGGTATGGGTCTTTGAGTGGGTAGCGGCCTATTACGGAAAGGAATAAAGGCGATGTTCGAACTGGTGATCGTGTGGTATGATGGTACGAAAGACGTTTACGATTATGACAAGCGAGCGGATGCGGAGCGCGCCGAACTTGGGATGAGAGTGGCGCTTGGTACGCAGATCCAATGGAGCGGTGTGAGGGAGAAATATGGCAAGCGATGCACAGAGAAGAGCAGTAGCGAAATACGATAAAGAGCATACGCGGTTCTTCGGCCTGAAGCTGAACTACACGACCGACGCCGCGTTGATCGAAAAACTGGAGAGCGTCGAAAGCAAGCAGACGTATATTAAGGGTCTTATTCGAGCCGATCTTGGCGGCAGAACAGGTCGGTGGTTGGATATGGGGCCGGATTGTCCGACGTGGTTTAAATGCTCATGGTGCGGTCATGAGGATGATACGGAGTGGCCGTTTTGCCCGCAATGCGGGCGTGAAATGGAGAACGGACGCGAGGATTTGTCCGTACGAAATAACGAGTGAACGCCGAAAGATGCAGTAAATACGCGGTCTATACGGGATTACAGAAATGTTCAAGTCCCGCTTTCCGCAGAAAAGAGAAAACGCCGAAAACACGCTACTTGTTGAATATATGCGGTTTTCGGCGTTCTCATATTCGTAAATAATTTTACGATTTTGAGGAGATTTTTACGATTTTGATGAACATTGTCCGCACGTGTGTCCGCACGAAATTCAGCCTAAAACGGCGCTGAAAGCGTTATTGATCCGTGCGGTTTCCGTACGTTCTCTGTCGCTCAGAGCGTGCCGGTAAACGGCGTTCAGGACGGTTTCTGATTGCCATCCGCCGCGTTTCATGATATATGCCGTCGGTATGCCTTGGGCGTGCATATAAGACGCGCTGTAATGCCGCAAGTCATGGAACCGGCAATGCGGTAAATCATTGCGCTTGAGCATTTTCCCGAACGCGATAGATAGCGACGTCGGGTTGTGTTTTGTAATATATCCTTGGGATCGGATCTTGGCGATGATCCATTCCGGCGCGTCGATGTAGCGATCCGACGAATAGGTTTTCGGCGCTTTGGTAACCCAGCGGCTATTTTCATCACGTACCATATTATGGTGAACGTGGATCCGATCGCCTTGTATGTCATTCATGCTTAGGGCGGCTATTTCACCGGCCCGCATGGTACATACAGCCGCAAGCAGTATCGGTATTTCCAATTCCGTACCGGCTGAGGCCGCTAGGATGCGTTGTACGGCGTTTGTGTCGGGAATATGATATTCCGGCCGGACGCGTGCCGGTAATTTGGCAGACGGCAATTCAGCGCCGCACGCCGCGAACGATGCGGTCAACAGGGCGTGGTAGTTGCGAACGCATTTCGGCGTATGATCGGCGGCAATGGCATTTATGAGCCGCTGAACGTCAGAACTTTTTACATTGTCAACACGGAGCGAACAGAATGGCGTCTGTTTCTCGTGTAAGGCATTTCTGATTCCCTTGTAGGATCTCATTGTTGACGGAGAGAGGACAGGGCGTCGGGATGCCAAATATTTGTCTAGGGCCTCAAGGACGGTCATTCCTTGGGGCTTCTTTTTTGCGTTGGAAAAGGCCAGCGCCATTTCTTCGGCTTTCTTCTTGGATTCAGCGGTAAACGATTTACGGATCCGTGTTCCGTGCTCGTCTCTAAAAACCCCCTCGGCTTGCCAGTTGCCGGATGGTAGTTTTCTTGCTTTAGGCATTTTTACTCCTTTCCGTGCCGGTCGCGTTCTATGCGGTCGGCGCTTTTTTCTTTCCTGTTATCGAGATCGCCGTGGCGTATATGCTCAATGGCGTGAGCATAAGCGTCGGCTATACGGTTGGACGCCTGCCTTGCGTTGAGGCAGATCGTGTAGGATCCGTCCTCATTCAGCCGGACAAATTCGTCGATTGTCGAGATCCCAAAGTCAATGAGTTGCACGTTTACATCATTCATCTTG
>OCTW010995142.1_pt1 | contig 13813 bp, 12 predicted proteins | sample 1539671 | NCBI WGS metagenome assembly OCTW01 (sample SAMN02144230, study PRJEB22623) | gut metagenome | biome: sheep rumen | host: Ovis aries | place: New Zealand | reverse complement strand
TTTGTTATTTTTTTTATTATTTTTGTATAAAAAAATACACAAATTTTAAAAATTTGCAAAAAACACTAGACAAATTTTTAATTTGTGTTAGACTATACATAAATTTTGCTTGTTATTTTATTTTGTTATAAAATAACAAAATATGTATAGGTAGGGGAGTTTAATGTTAAAAATAAAAAAATATATAAAAAGATTTATTAAGATGTTATTTTTTTGCATAAAGAAGTGTATTTTGAAATGTAAGTATGGAAGGAATGTTATTTTTTTTTCTTTGGGAGAAAATTGTCTGACTGACAATATATTAAGTAGATATGAATTAAAAAGTTTTTCTAGTCCTTATTCTTCTGGTAGATCAAATATAGAGTATATTCTTTATTTTGAAAAAGAAGAATTTAAAAATTTTTTAAATTTAGATTATTTAAAGTATGATTATTTTAATGATAAAAAAGTTGTTAGAAATACTTTGATAAAATCTACTGTAAATAATTATGAAGCTTCTGTAATGAATGGATTTGAATTTACGCATCATGATATCATTAGTGATAGTAATTTGAAAAGAACAATGCGTAGAAGATGTAATAGATTAATTAATTTAAAGAATAAAAAAATATATATGCTTTATCATCATAGATTATGTGAAAATACAAATGAAGAATTGTTATTTAATCATTTTCAAGAATTAAAGGAAATTTATAAGCAGAGAAATAATGATGTATTTATATATTTTTTTACACAAAAAATTGTTCTAAATGATAATGAGAGAAGGATAGAAAAATTTAAATTAGGAAATGATATTTATAAATATGTCTTGTATACTTTAAATAAATGGGAAGGAGAAAATCAAGATATATTTTGGGCTAGATGTGATGATGATTTGATAAAAGTCATGATTAATGATATAAAAACAAGTGCAAAAAATTTAAAAAAAATCTCAAAGCTTAAGAATTAATCATTTTTCTTAAATTAATTTTAATTTTTTTAAGTATAGTTTAGTACTAATTTATTTAGTACTTTTTAATTTTGTATAAAAAAATACACAAATTTTGAATTTTTGTTAAAAAAGACTAGACAAATTTTTATTTTGTGTTAAAATAGACATTAATTTTTGTTATTTGTGTTTTTTGCATCAAGATGTGTGTTTATATTTGTAAACTATTATCAATTAAAATTCTTTTTACTTATTTATTTTTGTTTCAAATTTAAATACATCAATAAAATAATTGAAAGTTTTTGAAAATAAGAAATTTTATAATAATTGTATTATTATAAAATTGTTGTAAGGGGTATGAATATTATGAAAAAAAAGACTAAATTATTTTTAAAGGGGAAGTTACCTAAAATTATTTTATTTATTTTGATTGATTTATTTGTATTATTTATTTCTTCTGTGCTTGCTATTTGGACAAGTTTCAATTTTGGAGATGTTACTGATATTTATTTATCTAATATATGTGATTTTTTATTTATTGATTTTATTGTGCTATTTTCTATTTTCTTTTGTTTTAGGTTGTATACTTCAGTTTGGAAGTATGCTTCTGTTACTGAATTGGTAAATATAATTCTATCTAGTTCTATTTTTGAGATGATTGTATGTGTTTTGAAGTTTTCTTTAAACATTAGTATGCCTGGTAGTTATTATATTTTACAATTATATTTTGTAATTGCTTTGACGTGTCTTTCAAGACTAGGATATAGAGTATTAAGATATATTCATGAAAAATTTGAAAATAAAAAAAATAATACTAATACAATGTTGATTGGTGCTGGAGATGCGGGAAGAATGATTATTGATGAAATATATAATAATGTTTCTTCTTTTGATTCTAAGATTGTATGCGTTATAGATGATGACAAAAGGAAGATTGGTTCTTATATTAAAGGATTAAAGATTGAAGGTTCTAAAGAGGATATTGAAAGATTGGCTGCAAAATATGACGTAGAGGAAATCATAATTGCCATTCCTTCTGCTTCAAAGGAAACGATAGATGAAATTGTTACGGAATGTCAGAAAACTACTGCGGAAATAAAAATTCTTCCATCTATTTATACTTCTTTAAATATAAAAAAGACGAGTATTTTGAGTAAGGTTAGACCTTTATCTTATGAAGATTTTTTGGGTAGGGATCAGATTGTAGTTAATAGTTCTGAAATAAAAGAAAATATAAATGGTAAAGTGATATTAGTTACTGGTGGTGGTGGTTCAATCGGTTCTGAGCTTTGTAGACAAATTGCTAAGTCGTCACCTAAAACTTTAATAATATTTGATATTTATGAAAATAATGCTTATGAAATTCAACAAGAATTATTTAGAGAATATCCTGATTTAGATTTACATACTATTATAGGTTCTGTAAGAGATTATGATAGGCTAGAAAAAGTTTTTAATAAATTTAGGCCTGATCAAGTATATCATGCTGCTGCACATAAGCATGTTCCTTTGATGGAAGTAAGTCCTAATGAAGCAGTAAAAAATAATGCATTAGGTACTCTTAACGTATGTAAATTGTCTGATAAGTATAAAGTAAAAAAATTTGTTTTGATTAGTACTGATAAAGCTGTTCGACCTACTAATGTTATGGGGGCAACTAAAAGAATTTGTGAAATGATCATTCAATCTTATGATAAAAAGAGTAAAAATACTGATTATGTAGCTGTTAGATTTGGTAATGTGTTAGGCTCTAATGGCTCTGTTATTCCTTTATTTTTAAAGCAAATAGAAAATGGTGGACCTGTTACAGTTACACATGAGAGGATGGAAAGGTTTTTTATGACTATTCCTGAAGCAGTTAGTTTAGTATTACAAGCTGGTTGTTATGCAAAAGGTGGAGAAATTTTTGTTTTGGATATGGGAAAACCTGTTAGAATTTATGATCTTGCATGTAAGTTAATTAAATATAAAGGATTTGAACCTAATGTTGATATTCCAATTAAAATAACAGGATTAAGACCTGGTGAAAAATTATATGAAGAAAGATTAATGGAGGAAGAAGGGCTAGAAAAAACTCCAAATAAATTAATTAGTATTGGAAAACCATTAGATATTCCTGAGTCATTTTTAAATGACCTAGATGAATTAATTATGTATGCTTATGAAAATAATGATGATATTAAAGAAAAAGTTGCAAAGATTGTGACAACATATAAAATTGATAAGGAAAGGGTAGGAAAGTAGTATGGAATATATAAAACCATTTGATAGAAAAGTGTGGTTGTCTTCACCTACAATGCATGGTGATGAAATAAAATATGTACAAGAGGCATATTTTTCGAATTGGATGAGTACAGTAGGAGCAAATATAAATGAAGTTGAAAGACTTGCATGTGAGAAAATTGGGGTTAATTACGCTGTTGCACTAGCTAGTGGAACTAGTTCTTTACATTTAGCAGTAAAACTTGCAGGTGTTAAGGCAGGTGATAAGGTTTTTTGTTCAGATATGACTTTTGCAGCAACAGTTAATCCAATTGTTTATGAAAAAGGTATTCCTGTTTTTATTGATTCTGAATATGATACTTGGAATATGGATCCTATAGCTTTAGAGAAAGCATTTGAATTTTATCCAGAAGTTAAGGTTGTAGTTGTTGCTCATTTATATGGAACGCCTGGTAAAATCGATGAAATAAAAGCAATTTGTAAAAAACATAATGCTATATTAATTGAAGATGCAGCAGAAAGTTTAGGTGCCACATATAAAGGTAGACAAACTGGTACATTTGGAGAATATAATTGTATATCTTTTAATGGTAATAAAATAATTACAGGTTCTTCTGGAGGAATGTTACTGACTAATTCTTTAGAAGCTGCAAATAAAGCTAGGAAATGGTCAACTCAGTCGAGGGAAAATGCGCCTTGGTATCAACATGAAGAAATTGGCTTTAATTATAGAATGAGTAATGTTATTGCTGGTGTTGTTAGAGGACAATTTCCATATTTAAGTCAACATATAGCTCAAAAAAAGGCTATTTATGAACGATATAAAGAAGGTTTAAAAGGATTACCTGTTGAAATGAATCCAATTGATTTTGAAAATAGTGAACCTAATTATTGGTTATCTTGTATGATAATTAAGCCTGAGGCAATGTCTATGCAAGTAAGAGGAGAACAAGATTATTTATATTCTAAGCAACATGGAAAGTCTTCTCCACAAGAAATACTAGATGCAATTGCTAGTATAAATGCTGAGGGGAGACCAATATGGAAACCAATGCATATGCAACCGATATATAGGATGAATTCTTTTATTACTAAAAATGGTAATGGAAGAGCTCAGTCAAATGCTTATATATCATCTGAATTGTGTGATGTTGGTATGGATATTTTTCAAAGAGGTCTTTGTTTACCATCTGATAATAAAATGACACCAGAACAGCAATCATTAATTATTGAAGTTATTAGAAGATGCTTTGATTAATTTTTTAAATTATTTATTTAGGAGTTTGAAGTGTATGTATAAAAAAATGTTTAAAAGATTTTTTGATATATTTTTATCTTTGATTGCAATTATTATTTTAATGCCAGTTTATATTGTTGTTTCTATTTTTGTTCTAATTTTTATGGGGTGGCCTGTTTTATTTAAACAACCACGACCAGGTAAAAATGAAAAAATTTTTAATATGTATAAATTTAGAACAATGACAAATAAAAAAGATAAAGATGGAAATTTATTACCCGATGAACAAAGACTTAATAAGTTTGGTAAATTTTTACGTAAAACTAGTTTAGATGAACTTCCTGAATTTTTTAATATATTATTTGGTAATATGAGTTTTATAGGTCCTCGTCCACTTTTAGTTAAATATTTACCATATTATACTGAAGAAGAACATCATCGACATGATGTTAGGCCTGGATTAACAGGATGGGCTCAATCAAATGGAAGAAATCTTGTTAATTGGGATGATAGATTTAAATTAGATTTAGAATATGTAAATAATATATCTTTTAAAATGGATCTTATGGTTATTTTTAAAACAATAAAAGTTGTTTTAAAACATGAAGGTATTACTGATGGAAAGTCAGAGACGATGACTTTCTTAGATGAGGTGAGAAAAGGTCAATGCAAAGGAAAGTTGTAATAATTGGTGCAGGTGGACATGCAAAGGTAATTGCTGATATTGTAAAAAAATCTGGAGATGAATTAGTTGGTTTTTTAGACGATAATGAAAGTATTCAAGGTAGTATAGTATGTGATGATAAACAAGTGTTAGGAACTACTAATGAAGAATTTGTGAGTAAATATATTGATTGCTTTTTTATAATTGGAATTGGTAGTAATAATGTTAGAAAGGTAATTTCCGAAAGGTATCATAATTTAAAATGGTATATAGCTATTCATCCTAGTGCTGTAATTGCAAATGATGTAGTAATAGGTGAAGGTAGTGTAATTATGGCTGGGGCTGTTATTAATTCAGGAACAATGATTGGAAAACATTGTATTATAAATACTTGTTCTTCGTTGGATCATGATAATGTATTAGGTGATTATGTTCATATTTCTATAGGTGCTCATTTAGCAGGTACTGTCATGATAGGTGAATGTACTTGGATATGTTCTGGAGCAACTGTTATTAATAATATTACAATTAATAAAAATAATATTATAGGTGCTGGTGCAGTTGTAATTAACGATATTAATGATATTAATGGAACTTATGTTGGAATCCCAGCAAAAAAAATAAAGTAGTAAGTAGGTGATTTAATGAAAAAAGTTTTATATGTAGCAACTGTTGATGTACATATAAAATCATTTCATTTACCATATTTAAAAATGTTACATGATGAAGGATATGAAGTTCATGTAGCAACAAATGGAAATGAATCTTTTCCTTATTGTGATGTTAAACATCAAATATGTATTGAAAGAAGTCCATTTAAACTTAATAATTTGAAAGCAATTAAGGAATTAAGAAAAATCATTGATGATGAAAGATTTGATATTATTCATTGTCATACTCCAATGGGGAGTGTTGTAACTAGATTAGCATCAAAAAATTCTAGGAGGAATGGAACAAGAGTTATTTATACATGTCATGGTTTTCATTTTTATAAAGGTGCTTCTATCATTAATTGGTTATTGTTTTATCCAATAGAAAAATATCTTGCCAAATATACTGATACTTTAATTACTATTAATCAACAGGATTTTAATTTGGCAATAAATAAATTTTCAAAGAGATGCAATGATATTCAGTATGTTCCTGGAGTTGGTGTTGATTCTTTTAAGTTTGATTTTAAATTAAGTGAAATAGAAAAGATTAATTTACGAAAATCTTTAGGAATAAAGAAAGATGATTTTGTATTAATTTTTCCAGCACGTTTAGATAAAAATAAGAATCAAATATTTTTAATTAATATTATGGAAAAATTATTGGTTTATAATTCTAGTATTCATCTTTTGTTACCTGGCAATGATGAGTTAAATGGTTATTATCAAAAAATAGCAATAGAAAAAAAATTAGATAAAAATATTCATTTTTTAGGTTATAGAACTGATATTCCAAAACTTATTAAAATATCTGATGTTGCAGTTTCTTCTTCATTAAGAGAAGGTTTGCCTGTTAATATAATAGAATCTTTTGCTTGTGGGTTACCAGTAGTTGCATTAAATTGTAGAGGCATGAGTGATTTAATTACAAATGATGAAAATGGTTATATTATTAATTTTAGTGATGTTGAAGGTTTTGTTTCAAAAATTAAATTACTATTTGATAACCCTATTAAGGTAAAACAAATTGCTATTAATAATGTTAATAAATTTAATAATTACACGTTAAATGTTACGTTAAGTTGTTTAAAAAGAATATATTTTAGGGGCGATGATGAAATTGAAAAATAAAAAAATAAATTTACGATATGTGTTATTTATTATTGTATTATTTGAAATAGAAAGTCTGATGTTGAAAATTTCTTCTTTTTTTGAAAATAATAATTTAGTTCAAATTTTTCTTATTTTATTTAATTCTTTAGTGTTGTATGTTTTTTTGATGAAAAATCGTTCGAATGAAGATAAGAAAATTAATTTAATTATTTTTATTTCTTACTTAATTAGATTAATTGTATTATTCCTTGATATTTTTTGTCATATTGGTGTATTTAGTGGTTCTGATACGGAGTTGTTTTATAATTCTGCTATTGGTAATAATAATCTTTTACCTAACTATTCTAAATTTTTAAAATTACTTATTTTTTTTGTAGGTGATTCAAGATTATTCTTAGAATATTTTAATGTATTATTTTTAATATTGTCTACTTTAATAATAAAAAAATTACTTTTGTTTTTAAGTAATGGTAATTATAAAGCTTTGGAAAAATCAATTATACTTTTTTCTTTGTGGCCTACTAATATTTTGTTATCTGGATCATTACTCAGAGAGCCACTTATGATTTTTTTAAATACGTTTTCTTTATACTTCTTTATTCTTTGGTATAAAAAAGGGAAAATTTTGGATTTCATTTTTTCTTGTTTAATAATGTTATTATCTTCATATTTTCACTCTGGTATGCTTTTGTTGATATTAGGGTATGGATTATTCTTTGTATTATATAATAATAAAACATGTAAATTTGATTTCCATAGAAATACTATTTTATATTTATTTTTAATTATTATTTTATTTATTGGATTATATTTTATTTTTGGAAGTTATGTTACTGATTATTTTGATAGAATTAGTGGCGTTGAAGATATTGCTTTAAGAAGGGCAGTAGGAAGTACTGATTATCTTACTTTTATAGATAATACTTCATCACCTTTTTTACTTGTATTTTATACTCCATTAAGAATAATTTATTTCTTTTTTTCTCCAATGATTTGGGATTGTAGAGGTTTAGGTGTGTTTTTTACTTTTTTATTTAGTTCTTGTTTATATATTTATGCTTTTGTTATTTCTTTTAAGTCAAAAAGTCATGATTCTATTTTAAAAAAAATTATTATTATTTTAATTTTACTTTTTAGTATTCCTTATTCATGGGGTACTTCTAATTCTGGTACTGCAATGCGTCATAGAGAAAAAATTTTACCTTTTTTAGTTGTAATATATTGTATTAGAGAGGAGAAATAAAATGAAGAATGATCAAGTTAAATTGAGTATAATTATTCCTGTATATAATGTTGAAGCTTATTTAAATGAGTGCGTGGATAGTATTATAAATTTTGATATGAATTTTGTAGAAATAATTTTAGTTGATGATGGTTCAACTGATAATAGTGGGAGTATTTGTGACGAATATAGCAATAAATTTGATTTTATTACTACGATACATCAAGCAAATAAAGGCCTTTCAGGTGCAAGAAATACTGGAATAATAAATGCTCATGGTAAATATTTAACGTTTGTAGATTCTGATGATAAAATTAATGGCAGTTCGTTAGAAAAAATAATTGATTATGTTTCAATAAATGATACTGATTTAATTTTTTTGAATATGAGTAAGTTTTATAAAAATGGTGATATCGAAGATATAGGAGAATATATTGATAAAAAAATGTTAATTAATAACAATAAAAAAAATTGTATTAGATATTTATCAAGTAGACCAAAATTTCCTGCTAGCGCTTGTGCAAAATTATATTTGAAAAAATATTTGGAAGAAAATGATATTTATTTTCCTAGTGATAGAAGAGTGTCAGAAGATATGGGTTTTTCTTTTAAATGTATTTTATACGCGACAACGTTTGATAAAATAGATGTACCTTTTTATTATTATAGACAGAATAGGGAAAATTCAATTACTAATAATATAACGTTTAAAAGCTTTAAAGGATTAAGTCAATTTATTATTGATAGTTTAAACTTATATGCTGATGGTGGTTATCCTATTAATTCAAATATAAAAAATATGTTTAATTTTTTATCATATGAATATAGTATTCTTTTATGGCATTACAATTTTCTAAATAAAGATGATAGAGTGTTTGCTTTACAATTTTTAAAAGAATATAAATATGTTATGAAGTGGTCATTAACTAGGAATAATAGAATTATAAAATATTTGTTGAAAATATTTGGGATACGAATTACTTCTAAAATATTATTTTTTATGAAAAGGGTGAAATAAATGGATAGTATGGTAACAATTATAATTCCAACATATAAAGGAGAAGAATATTTAGGTAGGGCGTTAAGAACTGTTTTAAACCAATCTTATACTTCTTTTGAAATCATAGTGGTAGATGATAATGGAATGGGGAGTTTTCATCAAGTACAGACAGAAAAAGTAATAAAAGAAATAAATGATAATCGTATTAATTATATTATTCATGAAAAAAATATGAATGGTGCTGTTGCAAGGAATACGGGTTTAAAAAAAGCAAAAGGTAAATATATTACTTTTTTAGACGATGATGATTTAATGCTTAAAGATAGAATTAAAAATGCAGTTAATTTTTTGGAATCAAATAAAGAATATAATGCTGTATTTTCAAATGTTGCATGCTGTGATGAAAACTTAAATATTACTAGAATTGTTGAAGTAAATAAGAGTGGAAATTGTATGAATGATATATTATTAGATGATATGTTTTTTGGAACAGGAAGTAATATTTTTATTACAAGAAAAGCATTTGAAAAAAATGGTTATTTTGATGAAAAATTTTTAAGACATCAAGACTTAGAATATATGATAAGATTTTTTAGAAATTTTAAAAGTGGGATAACTTGTAATATTGATATAATAAAGTCTAAAAATGGAATTAATAATATTCCAAAGTATGAAAAATTGTTTAAAAATGAAGAATTATACAATGTAACTTTTAAAAAGGAAATTGAACATCTTAGTACAGAAGATAAGAAAACATTTTATAAAAATCAAAACCTTATGCTTAATGTTTCAAAAATATGTAGTTCAAAAATTTCAGTTGAAAACATAAAAATATTTATCAATCTTCCTATGACATACAAATTTTTAGTTTTGATTACTAAAATGGGAATTGAAAAATTAAAATGGTTTAAAAAAATTAACTCTAGAAATAAAAATAGGAAGTATAGGAAAATGAAAAGTGAATTACCAGAGTATTTAATTAATTTTGTAGATAATTATAAAGAGGAACTATAAAAAATGACACAAACTAAAAAGAATTTTATTTATAATGCTTTTTATCAAGTTTTTTCTATAGTAATCCCAATTATTTTAGCACCTTTTTTGTCTAGAAGGTTAGGTGTAAGTGGTGGGGGAGTTTATTCATATACATATTCAATAGCATTTTATTTTTCTTTATTTACTCTTCTTGGTATGAATAATTATGGAAGTAGGTTAATAGCAAAGTCTAGAGATAATAAGAAAGAAATGAGTAAGTATTTTTGGCAGTTAGTTTTAATTCAATTTTTATTTGGAACCATAATGTTGGTATTATTCTTTTTTATGATTTTATGTGTTTTTAATAATTACAAAAAAATATTTATAATACAATCTTTATTTATTTTATCATCCATGCTTGATATAAATTGGTTTTTTACCGGTTTAGAAGAATTTAAAGTTCCTGTTTTGAGAAGTTTTATAATTAAAATTGTAAATTTTATATGTATAATTATTTTTGTAAAAAATTTAAATGATATATGGATTTATGCATTGATTATGTCATTAAGTTCACTTATTAATCAGCTTGTTTTGTGGCCTTTTGTTAAACAAAAAGTATATTATATTAAGCCTAAATTAAAAGATGCAATAGAACATGTAAAAAAATTATTTATTTTATTTATTCCTGTAATTGCTGTTAGTGTATATAAAATAATGGATAAAATTATGATTGGTTTAATTTCTAATATTGATGAAGTTGGATTTTATGAATATGCTGAAAAAATCAATAGTATTCCGTTAACGGTAATAGCAGCACTAGGTACTGTTATGCTTCCGAAAATTTCTAATTTAGTTGCAAAAAAAGATGGAAAAGCGATTATGCAATATTTAAATAAAGCAATTGAATTTGTTTTGCTTATATCTACTCCATTAATTTATCTATTCATAATTAGTATGAATTATGTTGTTCCATTGTATCTTGGAAAGGAATTTTTACCAACTGCTAATTTAGTTATTTTGCTTTCTATAACCTTACCATTTGTTTCTTTTGCAAATGTAATCAGAACTCAATATTTAATTCCAATGGAAAAAGATAAAATATATATATTTTCGGTAATAGTAGGAGCAATTTTAAATCTAGTCTTTAATTTTTTATTTATTCCATCTTTTGGTGCTATTGGCGCATGCTATGGTACAATTGCTGCAGAAATTAGTGTGATGGTATATCAAACTGTTTGTATAAGAAAGGAAATAGAGATTATTAAAAATATTAAATTATTTGTTATTTATGTGTTAAAATCTACGATTGTTTTTTTACCGATTGTTTTTATGAATAATTTTATGAATGATAGTTTGGTTAAAATGATTCTTCAATTTTTAATTTATTGTTTGTTATATTTAACAATAAATATAAATTATATAATTAATAATTTTTCACATATGAAGAATTTAAGGAGGAAAAATGATAATAAAGAAATTAGTATTAATAATTAAAATTAAAATTTTATCATTGTTAAGAAGAGATGTTACTAATTTGAAAATTAAACTTTATAGAATTCGAGGATATAAAATTGGATCTAATTGTAGAATTTTTACTGAACTAGCAGGAGCTGAACCTTATCTTGTTTCTATAGGGAATAATGTTAGTATATCAACAAATGTTGTCTTTTTAACTCATGATAATTCAATAATTAAGGTAAGTAAAAATAAGTATACAGATTTATTTGGTGAAATAGTAATAGGTGATAACTGTTTTATTGGAGCTAATTCAATAATTTTACCAGGAGTAAAATTGGCTGATAATACTATTGTAGCTGCTGGTAGTGTTGTAACAAAAAGTACAAATAAATCTAATATGATAATTGGAGGAAATCCTGCAAAATTGCTAGGTAATGCGGAAGATTTTTTTATAAAAAATGAGCAGTATGCATTTAATTGTTCAAATATGCATAAATCTGAAAGAAAAAAAATGATAATGAGTAATAAAAATAAATTGATAAAAAAGAAAGATTTTTTTGAAAAATAAAAGGAGGATATATAATGAAAATAGTTGTAGCTGGTACTGGTTATGTTGGATTATCTCTAGCCACATTACTTAGTCAAAAACATGAGGTTGTAGCATTAGATATTATACCTGAAAAAGTAGAGATGATAAATAATAGGATTAGTCCTATTCAGGATGAATATATAGAAAAATTTTTTAAAGAAAAAAAATTAAATTTAAGATGTACTTTAGATTATAAAGAAGCATTAAGAGATGCAAGATTTGTAATTATAAGTACACCAACTAATTATGACGATAATACAAATTTTTTTGATACTTCATCTGTTGAGGATATTATAAAAAAATGTATTGAAGTTTGTGATTCCAATGAAACAACAATGGTTGTTAAATCTACTATTCCAGTTGGATTTATAGAAGGTGTAAAAAAGAAATATAATATTGATAATATTATGTTTTCACCTGAGTTTTTGAGAGAAGGAAATGCTCTATATGATAATTTATTTCCATCTAGAATAATAGTTGGAGAAAAAAGTAAAAGAGCAGAAGAATTTGCGTTTTTATTAAGTGATTGTGCAATAAAAGAAGATATAGATGTTAAATTTATGAATTCAACTGAGGCAGAAGCAGTAAAATTATTTGCTAATACTTATTTAGCACTAAGAGTTTCATATTTTAATGAATTGGATACATATGCTGAAATTAAGGGATTGAATACTAAGGATATTATTGAAGGGGTATGTTCTGATCCAAGAATTGGTAATCATTATAATAATCCAAGCTTTGGTTATGGAGGATATTGTCTTCCAAAGGATACAAAACAATTATTAGCAAATTATAAAGATGTCCCACAAAATATGATTGAAGCTATAGTAAAAGCAAATGATACTAGAAAGAATCACATAGCTGATATGGTATTATCTAAAAAACCTAAGATAGTTGGTGTGTATAGGTTAACTATGAAAAGCGGTTCTGATAATTTTAGGGCTAGTGCTATTCAAGGTGTGATGGAAAAAATAAGAGCAAAAGGTGTAGATATACAAATATATGAACCAACACTTAAACAAGATGAATTTGAAGGATACAAAGTTGAACATAATCTTGATAATTTTAAAAATACATCTGATGTTATAATTGCAAATCGTCTTGATCAAGAAATTGAAGATGAAATGAATAAAGTTTATACAAGAGATTTATTTAAAAATAATTAAGTTATTGTTAAATTCTATAGAAATATAGAATTTTTTTGTTTATTATTTGAAATAAAATGTTATTATGTTAATAAGGAGTGTGTAATATAGTTAAAGCAATTGATTTTATAAAATTAGAATAATATGACGTTAGTGATAGTGTTAAAAATATGTCATGGTATAATGAGTTTTATAAAAAATATAATGGTAAAATTTTGAAAGATAAGGTTTAATTATTTATATTTATTAGTATCAAATAAGAATTTGTTGTGTGAATGTTTTATATTAAAATATTTTTTATATTATATATTCTTTTTATTTTTAGTTATTTCATGAATTTGAAATTATAACATTGATTATGTCATGGTTCAAAGTAAAACTATTATTGATGTTGCTGGTAAACGTGAATAAATGGAAGACGATTTTACAATTAATACTATGATATCTAGTGATTATTGAAATAATATTATTAATTTAGGTTTAAGTGATTTTGAATTGCTAAATAAGTTAATAAAAAATATATGAGTTTTATAGTTGGAAGAATTTCAAGTGAAAAATATATTAAATATAGTTCTAATCTATATAATAAATATAAAGATGTTTAATACT
>OCTW011611823.1_pt1 | contig 13819 bp, 6 predicted proteins | sample 1539671 | NCBI WGS metagenome assembly OCTW01 (sample SAMN02144230, study PRJEB22623) | gut metagenome | biome: sheep rumen | host: Ovis aries | place: New Zealand | reverse complement strand
CAGCTGTTCGGCGTGCTGGGCGATTACGAGGACAGCGCCGCCATGGTCACCCGCTGCCAGTACGAATACGCGGTCATGCAGATGGAGGGCGGCAGCCTGAACGAGGCCCGCGACGCTTTCCTGGCGCTGGGCGATTACGGCGACAGCGCGGAGAAGGCGCAGCAATGCGCCTACCGCCTCGGCAAGAACGCGCTGGACGCGGGCGAATATGACACCGCCGTCCAGTGGCTGGGTCTGGTGAGCGGCTACCTCGACGCCGACACCCTCGCGCAGGCCGCCCACTACGCCAAGGCGCAGGCGCTCGGCGAGGCCGGCGACACCGCCGCGGCGGGCGCGGAGTACGTGCTGGCCGGCGACTATTCCGACGCCGCCGAGCAGGCCGCCCGCGCCATCTACGATCCGGCCCTCGCAGCCATGGCCGCGGAGGAATACGTGAAGGCGGCGGAGCTGTTCGCGCAGATTCCGGACTACGCCGACGCCAAGGACCGCTGGCGGGCCTGCGTGCTCGCCGAGTCCCGGCGCGCGATGAACGACATGGAATACATCCGCGCAGCCTCCCTGCTGGAACAGCTGCCCGAGGAAGACGAAAGCGCGCAGGAGCTGCGCACCGAGATCCTCTACCGCACCGCCGCGGCCCAGCTGAACTGGGAAGCCTATGACGAAGCCATTCCCGTGCTGGAGTCCCTGGGCGATTACGCGGACAGCCCGTCCCTGCTGATCAAGGCGCGCTATGGTCAGGCGCTGCAGCTGCTGGAGAAAGGCAGCGCCGCCGAAGCCGAGGCGGCCTTCCTGGCGCTGGGCGACTACGAGGACAGCGCGCAGCAGGCGCTGGCCGCCAGGTATCAGCGGGCGGAGCAGGCCGCGGCCTCCGGCGACTGGGACAACGCCGTGCAGCTCTTCACGGAATTGGGCAGCTACGGCGACGCAGGCGCGAAGATCCAGGAGACCCGCTACGCGCAGGCCGGGGCGCTCTATGCCGCCGGCGAGTGGGACAGCGCGAAGGCGATCTACGCGGAGCTGGGCAGCTATTCCGACGCCGCGCAGCAGCTGAAGGCCTGCGACTACGCGAAGGCACAGTCCCTCATCAGCGCCGGCAGCAGCGAGGAGGCCATCGACCTGCTCACCGGGCTGGGTGATTATTCCGATGCCGCCAGTCAGGCGCAGCGGCTGCGCTACAGCGCCGCGGAAGCCATGCTGAAGGACGGCGACACGCTGGGGGCCGCGGCGTCCTTCGCGGCCCTGGGCGACTATGAGGATGCCGCCGCGCGGGCCGCCGCGCTCCGCTATGATGAAGCGGAAAGCCTGCTGGCAGCCGGAGAATGGATGGACGCGGCCGATCTCTATGAGCTGCTGGGCGATTACCGCGACGCGCAGGACCGCGCGAAGCAGGCCCGCTATGCCGCCGCGGACGCCCTGCTGCAGGCCGGTGAGACCGACGCGGCCCGCGAGGCCTTCGCAGCGCTGGGCGACTATGAGGATGCGGCCACGCGCGTGGACGCGAAGCTCTATTTGGACGCCCAGGCCCTGCGCGACGAGGGGAAGCTGACCGAAGCCGCCGATGCATTTGAAGCCCTGGGCAGCTATTCCGACGCCGCCGACCAGGCGCTGAAGGCGCGCTATGACGCCGCCGAAGCCCTGTTGGAAGCCGGCGAGACCGAGGCAGCCCGCGAGGCCTTTGCCGCGCTTGGTGACTATTCCGATGCCGCGACCCGCGTGGACGCGAAGTACTACGCGGAGGCCGAGGCGATGTACGCGGCAGGCGACCTGCCCGAGGCCGCGGAAGCCTTTGCCGCCCTGGGCAGCTATTCCGACGCCGCGGTCCGGGCAGCCGCCATCGAAGCGGAGTATCAGGAGAAGCAGAACGCGAAGGCCTACGAGGCCGCGGAACAGCTGCTGGAGGCCGGCGATATCGGCGCCGCGGAGGCCGCCTTCGCCGCGCTGGGCAGCTATTCCGACGCGGCGACCCGCGTCAATGCCTACCGCTATGAAAGCGCGGAGATCAAGCTGACCGCCGGCGACTACGCCGACGCCGCGGAGGAATTTGCCGCGCTGGGCGATTATGCCGACGCTCCCACCAAGGTGAATGAAGCGAAGTATGCCGCCGCCAAGGCCCTGCTCGACAGCGGCGATTACAGCGCTGCCGCGGAGGCCTTTGCGGCCCTGGGCGACTATTCCGACGCCGCGGAGCAAGCCAGCGCCGCCCGCTACGCCGTGGCTGAACAGCTGCTGCAGCAGGGCCGGCTGAAGGACGCAGCGGATCTCTTCGCCTCGCTCGGCAGCTATTCCGACGCCGCCGAACAGGCCAGCGCCGCCCGCTACCGCCTGGCCGAGGGACTGGCCGCCGCGGGGCAGTACACCGAGGCCGCCGATGTCTTCGCCGCACTGGGCGATTATTCCGATGCCGCCAGCAAGGTGAGCGAGGCAAAGTATGCCGCCGCCAAGGCCCTGCTCGACCGCGGCGATTACAGCGCAGCCGCGGAAGCCTTTGAAGCGCTGGGCGATTATTCCGATGCCGCCGGCAAGGTGAACGAGGCGAAGTATGCCGCCGCGCAGGCCCTGCTCGACAGCGGCAGCTATGAGGCCGCCGCCGCTTCCTTCGCGGCCCTGGGCGATTATTCCGACGCCGCCGGCAAGGTGAACGAGGCGAAATACGCCTCCGCCGAATCCCTGCTGCAGGGCGGCTATCCCGAGGCGGCCGCCGCGGCCTTCGAGGCGCTGGGCAGCTACTCGGACGCCGCCGACAAGGTGAGCGAATCCCGCTATGCCGTGGCGCAGGGCCTGATGGACGCGGGAGATTACGGCGCCGCAGCGGAAGCCTTCGCCGCGCTGGGCAGCTATTCCGACGCCGCCGACAAGGTGAGCGCCGCCAACTATGCCGCCGCCAAAGTGCTGCTGGACACGAAGCAGTACGAAGCCGCCGCGGAGAGCTTTGCCGCCCTGGGCGAGTATGCCGACGCCGCGCAGCAGGCAGACGGCGCGCGCTATGCCGCCGGCGAGGCGCTGCTGACCGGCGGCGAGGAGGAAGCCGCCCTGGCCGCCTTTGAGGCGCTGGGAGCCTATGGCGACGCCGCGGAGCGGGTGCGGAAGATCTGGTACGCCAGGGCGGAAGCGGCGCTGGCAGCCGGCAATGCGCTGCAGGCCGAGCGCTGCTTCACCGCGGCCGGCGATTATGAGGATGCAGCGGAGCGCGCCGCCTCCCTGGAATACTCCGCCTGGGGCGCGCCCAAGGAAGCCGCCGAGGCCGCGCTGAAGGCCGGCGATTATGCCGGCGCCGCGCAGGCCCTGGACGGACTGGACATGGACGAGATTCCGGAGAAATACGCGGAGCTGCGCACGCTCTGGCAGGATTCCTGCCTGCAGGCCGGCACCGCCCTGCTGCGCGCGGGTCAGCCGGATGCCGCCTATCCCTATCTGCAGCGCGTGCACGGCCAGAAGGAAGCCGACGAACTGCTGAACCGCGCCGAGTGGACCATGCTGGGCACCTGGTCGGACGGCGAACACACCGTCGTCCTGGGCTGGGGCGGCCTGTGCGAGATCGACGGCGAGCGCTACGAAGGGACGAGGCTGGACGGCTACACCGTGCGCGCAAAGGACGGCACCGCCCTGCTGAAGATCTCCAGCGTGCAGGAGGACAACATCGGCCTGCGCGACGTCCGCGACGGCGGCAACCTGATGCTGGTGCTGCGGCGCAGCGCCTATGACAAGCTCAACCCGCTGACCGGCGTCACGGATATTCCGCTGCCCTCCGGCGGCCTGCTGGATCTGCTGAACTGATTCCCTGCCGCTCTGTGTGCGGGAGCGGCCTTCTCTTGACGGGCACGCCCTTTCATGACATGATCAGAACAGGAGGCTGAGCACCATCGAAAAGCTGGAGCGCTGGTTCTATCTGAATGAGGACGGCACGCTCTTCTCCGAGCTGACCGCGGAGGACGGCTATCTGGTCGGCGGTTCGGAGCTGGGCCAGGATGACGACGCGGAGCTGATCTTCCGCCTGGCGGTTCCGCCGGAGCAGAGGTCACGCCGCCTGACCAGGCTGCAGACCGTCGAATTGCCGGACAGCGTGCGGCGGATCGGGAGCTATGCCTTCTCCGAATGCCGGGCCCTGGAGGAAATCGAGTTCCCGGAAGGGCTGACGGAGATCGGTGACTATGCCTTCCGCGGGTGCCAGGCCCTGAGTGAGATCCGCCTGCCGCAGGGCCTGGAGACGATTGGCGACGGCGCCTTTCTGGGCTGTTCGGAGCTGCGTCACGTGCGCCTGCCGGACACGCTCTCATCCCTCGGCGACGCGGCCTTCGCGGAGTGCGGCTCGCTGGAGTCGATCCGCCTGCCGGGCAGCCTGCGCGTCATCGGCTCCTCCTGCTTCCGCGACTGCCATCTGCTGTACGAGGCGGAGATTCCGGATGGCGTCACGGAGCTGCAGGAGGCCATCTTCATCCGCTGTCCCCGCCTGGAGCGGCTGAGCCTGCCCGCCTCCATCCGCAGGCTCTCCCCCATGGCACTGAATGACTGCGGCAGCCTCCGCACCGTGGAATTCCGCGGGGCCGTGCCCGGTATGGCCGTTTTCGCGGAGGAGGTCTGCGTGCATGCCGCCGAGGGCCTGATCCCGGCCAAGACGCTGCTCGGCGCCCTGCCGGCCTTCATCAGCCGGCGGGATGAGTTCACCGACGCGGAGGTTCGGCAGTACGCAGATTCCGTGCGGGCCGCGGCCTGGGAGCTGCGCGAGGTGATGCTGGCGGACGAAGCCGTGTTCAATTTCGCCGAGGAGCATCAGCTGATGGACCGGCCCGTTGTGGAATGGATGCTGCAGCAGGCCGCAGAAGGTCAGCGGACCGAGCTGGCGGCCCGGCTGCTGGAATACCGGAGCCGGCAGCAGGATGCGGCAGGGGCCGATCCGTGGGATCTGTGAGCCGTCGGTTTTGTTTCATTTACCAAAGAGCGCCCCGCTCTTTCAACGTGGGGCGCTCTTTTCCAATTCATCCTGCAGGCATGGGCAATCTGGCAATAGTTCCATACATTTTTCTCATCCGTCCGGCGGAATCTCAATTTCTTCCTGCATTTCTCCGACGCGCCTGCACGGGCAAGGCGCCAAAGTTCGGTTTTTTGTCGTGAACGGGGTTTTCTTTTGCGGAAATATCGCGTATAATACCTTTGTCAACGGGCTGAACTGCCGCTGACGCGGCGGAGTGCTTGGAGAAAGGTGTGCGGCCATGACTGACTTCGTCAATACCTGGAACAATGAATCATTCCTGTCAACGCCCGTAGGGCCTCTGGGACTCATCTCCATGCGGGGCACAGAGGAACTGGGGCACAAGGTCAACAGCTGGCTGGTCCGCTGGCGTGAGCACACGGAGGAAACCGGCGTTGAAGGCGACATGCGCACAACCCCCGGCGACCGTCCCGATTTCCTGGTGAAGACGGTCTGCCCGCGCTTCGGCAACGGCGAGGGCAAGGGCATGATCCAGGAGACCGTCCGCGGATACGACATCTTCATCCTGGTCGATGTCGGCGCCTACAACTGCACCTACAAGATGTACGGCCAGGAAGTGCCGATGGGGCCGGACGAGCATTACGCCGACCTGAAGCGCACCATCGCGGCCATGTGCGGCAAGGCCAAGCGCATCAACGTCATCATGCCCATGCTCTACGAGGGCCGGCAGCACCGCCGCTCCAGCCGCGAGAGCCTGGACTGCGCGCTGATGCTGCAGGAGCTGGTGGCCATGGGCGTGGACAACATCATCACCTTCGACGCCCACGATCCCCGGGTGCAGAACGCGATCCCGGCCGTCGGCTTCGAGAGCGTGATGCCCTCCTACCAGATCTTCAAGGCGCTGCTGAAGAAGGACAAGAATCTGCGCATCGACAAGGAGCACATGATGATTGTCTCCCCCGACGAGGGCGCAATCGACCGCAACATCTTCTATGCCTCCGTGCTGGGGCTGGACATGGGCATGTTCTACAAGCGGCGCGATTACACCCGCATTGTGAACGGCCGCAACCCGATCGTCGCCCACGAATACATGGGCAACAGCGTGGAGGGCAAGGATGTCTTCGTCGCCGATGACATCATCTCCTCCGGCGAATCCGTGATCGAGCTGGCCCGCGAGCTCAAGGCGCGCAAGGCCAACCGGATCTTCGCGGCCGCGACCTTCGCCCTGTTCACCAACGGCGTGGAGGAGTACGAGAAGGCCTACCGCGACGGCATCATCGACCGCGTGATCTCCACCAACCTCACCTACCGCCGGCCCGAACTGGCGCGCGCGCCCTGGTTCATCGAGGCGGACATGAGCAAGTACATCTCCTACATCATCGCGACGCTGAACCACGACCGCTCGCTGAGCCGCCTGCTGAACCCCTATGAGCGCATCCACAAGCTGCTGGACCGCTATACGCTGGAGCAGGCCGAGAGCGGCATCCGCCTGGTCTGATTCATGGTTTCCACGCTGCCCTCCGGGGCGGCGTTTTTCATTTGCCGTCTACGCAAAAAACCCCTCCGCAGAGGGCTGCGGAGAGGGATGCAGAAGGTCTTATTCGATCTCGGAGACAAAGGCGGCGATGCGGTCCAGGCCCTTGTTGATCTGCTCGCGAGAGGTGGCATAGCTCAGGCGGCAGTAGCCCTCCGCCTCGAAGGCCACGCCCGGAACCACGGCGACCTGCTTGTCCTTGAGCAGCATCGAGGCGAACTCCATGCTGCCGGTGATGTGCTGGCCGTGGTGCAGGCGGCCGATCAGCTTTTTGATGTTCAGCATCACATAGAAGGCGCCGTGCGGCATCGCGCAGGAGATGCCCTCAACCTCATTGATCCGCTGCACAATCAGATCGCGGCGCTGCTGGAACTCCGCGACCATCTCCCGCACGCAGGTCTGATCGCTGTTCAGGGCCACGGCGGCGGCGTGCTGGGCCATGCTGTTGGCGTTGCTGGCGGCCTGGCTCTGGAAGTTGCCCATGGCGCGGATCACGTCGCGCGGGCCGGCCGTGTAGCCGATGCGCCAGCCCGTCATCGCGTAGCACTTGCTGACGCCGTTGATCACAAAGGTCTGCTGCTTGATCTGCTCGCCCAGCTGGGCCACGGAGACATGCCACAGGCCGTCGTAGAGCAGCTTCTCATAGATCTCGTCGCTGACGACATACAGCCCGCGGTCCACCGCCAGATCGGCCACGACCTGCAGATCGTCGCTGGTCCACACGCCGCCGCAGGGGTTGCTGGGCGAGGTGATCACGATGGCCTTGGTGCGGATGGAGACCGCGCGCAGGATGTCCTCGCCCTGGGGGACGAAGCTGTTCTTTTCATGGCCGCGCACAAACACCGGCACGCCGCCGGCCATGCGCACCATCTCGGGATAGCTGACCCAGCAGGGCGTGGGGATGATGACCTCGTCGCCGGGATCCAGAATGGCCTGGAAGACATTGAACAGGCTGTGCTTCGCGCCGCTGGAGACGATCACCTCGTCCAGGCTGTAGCTCAGGCCGTTGTCCCGCCACAGCTTGTCGCAGATCGCGCGGCGGAGCTCCACCGTGCCGGAGGAGGGCGTGTAGCGCGTCATGCCGCGGTCCAGCGCCTCCTTGGCCGCATCGCAGATGTGCTGGGGGGTGTTGAAGTCCGGCTCACCGGCGCCAAAGCCCACCACGTCGAAACCGGCCGCGCGCATTTCCTTTGCGCGGGCGTCAATGGACAGGGTCATGGAAGGGGCAATGTGCTGGCAGCGGTGCGAAAGTGTGAGCGCCATGGTTCAGCCTCCTGCAAGAAATAATCGGTACGTCCTGCATATTACCACGGCTTGTCCGATAAATCAAGAGGAATTTTGCATTTTTCCTGCTTTTGAGTTGCAAAAATCGTCATCAGAAATGCTTTCCGCCCTTCCTCTGCTCATCCTCGCCCTCTTTCCATGAAAAAAGCCCTCCCGCGAAGGGAGGGCCGGGGTTCGCTATGGATCAGCTGTGGGTGCCGGTGCTGTTGCGGCCGTTGACCGTGAGCGTGGTCCACAGGCCGTAGCCGTCCGGGCCCGTGGTGTCGCTGTTCATGCGGTACTCATGGCCGGAGTAAGTGAAGGTGAAGTACACCTGCTGGCTCTTGTTGAAGAAGAGCACGCCCGCGGTCTTGTAGCGGAGGGTGACTGTCGTGCCGGCGGGCGCGGTGGTGCCGTAGGCCGTCGCCAGCGCAGCGTTGTAGGAGCCGGCGGAGATGCCCTGCGGATACACGATGCAGGACGAGCCCGCGGTCACCGTCTGCGTGCCGTAGTTGCTGATCTTCACATAGGCGTAGCTGCTCTCGCTGGCCGTGGTGGCGGAGTAGACGCGGAGCTTCGGCATGCTGCCGTTCATGGCGGTGGACCACTCGGTGCAGCGCTTCACGCCGGAGAGGGTGAACACGCCGCGCACGCGGAAGGAGTAGGTGACGCCGCACTGCAGGCCGTGGTCCTCGTTGTTGTAGATGAACTTGAGATCTCCGGGGCTGTTCTCGGTGACGTTGGCGTAGGTCAGCCAGCCGCTGCCCGCGTTGTACTGGATCTCCCACTGGTTGATGCCGGTCAGATCGTTCCAGGAGACATACATGACCGCCCTGTTGCCGCTGCCGCGCTCGCCGTAGACCGCGCGCATGGTCGGGGCCTGCAGCGCCGTGGAGCAGGTGATGATGTTGGAATCGCTGCTGTAGTAGCGGGCGCCGCCATTGCCGCTCTTGTAGCTCTTCAGGAAGAACTCGTAGCTGGTGCCGGTCGCGTAGCCGGTCCAGGTGTACTCCGTCGCGGAGACAGCGGCGTCGATCAGCTTCTGGAAGGCGCCGGTGCCGCCCGCCCGGTAGTAGATCTCCAGGCCGTCCGCGTCGGTCACCTGCTGCCAGGTGAGCTTCAGGCCGCTCATCGAGGCCTCGGCGGTCAGCATCACCGGCGTGGTCAGATGATAGGACGCGGTGCAGGTGACGACGTTGGAATCGCTGCCGTAGTAGCGGGTGCCGCCGGAGCCGTTCTTGTAGCTGCGCAGATAGAACTCATAGCTGGCGCCGACCGTGAAGCCGTTCCACAGGTATTCCGCGGTGACGATCGGCGGCTCGGCCAGCTTCTGGAAGGCGCCGCTGCCGCCCGCGCGGTAATACAGCTCCAGGCCGTCCGCATCGGTCACCTTCTGCCAGGTGATCTTGAGCCCCTCATTCAGCAGCTCGGCCTTCTGCATCACCGGCGCGGCCAGCGTGTACTGGGCCACGCAGTGCTTGCCGTCGGAGAACTGGCCATAGCAGCGGGAGCCGTCCTCATTGTCCTTGTAGGCGCGGACCTTGAAGTAGTAATCCTTGCCATAGATCCACTTGGTGAAGGTGCCCGTGGTCACGCTGCCGGCCGTGTTGAACGCCCACTCATAGACGCCGCCGGTGCCCGCCACGGTGTACAGCACCTGATAGCCGGTCTGGCCGACGGCGCTGGTCCAGTTCAGGATGATATTGCCGTTGAAGGTGAGGCCGTTCAGGCTGACCGCATCCAGAATGCGGACGTTCTTCGCCTCGCTGTACTCGCCGTAGGCGCGGGTGCCGTCCGGGTTGTCCACGTAGGCGCGCACCTTGTAATAGTAGACCGTGCCGGGCGTCAGGCCATAGTTGCCCACCTGAGAGGTGGAATTGTTCTTCACCCAGGTGTAATTGCCGCCGGTGTTCGCGACGGTGCGGAACACCTGATAGCCGGTGACGCCGGGCACGCTGTCCCAGGTCAGCTTGGCGGCATTGGTGTCCAGGCCGCGCACGCTGAAGCCGGTGATGCGGCCGGGGATGTGGGCCTTCGCCGCGGCGGAGTACGGCCCGTAGATCCGGCTGCCGTCGCTCGCCTCATAGTAGGCGCGCACCTTGTACCAGTAGTCGGCGCCGGGGTTCAGCACATAGTTGACCACCGTGGTGGTGGGGTTGTTCTTCACCCACATATAGGTGCCGTTCTCGCTGTCGGCGCGGAGCAGCTGATAGCCGTTCGCACCGGGGACGGCATCCCAGGTGATGCGGGCGGAGTTGGTGTACTCGGGCCGGGCCGCAATGCCGGTGACCTGGCCGATCGTGGCCGGGGCTGACCCGGCGGTGGCGTGGGCCTCGGCGCCCAGGGTGGTCTTGCCGTCGGCAAACACGCGGTAGTAATAGGTCACGCCGGCGGCCGGGCTGGTGTCCGTCCACTTGGTGCCGATGGCGGTGCCCATCAGGGTCATGCCCGTCCAGGTGTCATCCGAGCCGGCGGAGGTGGCGCGGTAGATCTTGTACTGGCCGGCGCCGGGATAGGCGTTCCAGGTGAGCTCGATGCCGCTGCTCACCGCCTTGGCCTCGACGTGGGTCACGTACTTGGTGCCCACGGTCACCGCGGCGGTCTCCGGGATGATGCCGCTGGGCGTGTGGATCAGGTACTTATAGGACGAGCCGGGGATAATGTCCTCGTCCGTCCACTGCACGGTGGTGGCGGGATTGGAGCCGGTCATCTTCAGATCGGTGTCCTCCACATAGGTGCCGCCGTTCACCGAGCGGTAAACCGTATATTCCGTGGTGCCGCCGCCGTAGAGGCTGACCACGATGACGGCGCCGATGTTGGAGACGTTCGTGACCGCCTCCTCCAGCGCCTCCTCGATGGTCTCCGGCAGCGCTTCCTCCACCTCAGCCTCGATGGCGACCGGCTCTTCCTCGGCTTCCGGCTCCTCCTCGGCGATGATCTCGGTCCACTCCTCGGCCGGGGCCTCCTCTTCCGAGGCGGTCTCCTCCTCCGCGGGCGCCGCTGTCTGAACCACGGGCTCCTCTTCCTCCTCCGGGGCGAAGATGAATTCCTCCGCGGCCGCGTACTCTTCCTCGGCGAAGACCTCCTCCGCCGTGCCGCTGAGCGGCAGGATCAGCAGCATCACGCTCAGCAGGAGGCTGAGCCACCGTTTTCCATTCATGGTATGCATGCAATTCCCTCCCTTGGTGGTGATTGAATCCTTGCACTCTATCAGACGATCTGCAGCCTCATTATATTCCATCAAATCCGCTTTGTCAAAAAATCTTTCCCATGGCAGGCCGCGGAGCTTTTCCGGAGAATTTTCAGAAAGGGGATTGACTCTGACGCAGCGTCATGGTTTACAATGCTCCTGCACAGAGGGAGGGATCATCCGTGATGACCGTTCATGAGGTGAGCAGGCTGACGGGCGTGAGCATCCGCGCCCTGCAGTACTACGACCGGATCGGCCTGCTGCGGCCGGCGGCGCGCTCCGAAGCCGGCTACAGGCTGTACGACGGGGGCGATCTGGAGAGGCTGCAGCAGATTCTGCTGTTCCGCGAGCTGGAATTCCCGCTGCAGGACATCCGCCGGATCCTGGAGAACCCGGCCTTTGACCGCGTTCAGGCCCTGGATGAGCAGATCGAGCTGCTCCGGCTGAAAAAGGAGCATCTGGAGAACCTGATCCGCCTTGCGTGCAAAATCAGAGCGACAGGAGGAAGCAACATGGACTTTTCCGCATTCGACACCCAGAAGCTGGATGCCTACGCGCAGCAGGCGAAGGCCCGCTGGGGCGCAACCGAGGCCTACCGCGAATATGAGCAGAAGGCGAAGGGTCGGAGCCGCGAAGACGATCAGGTGCTGGCCGGCGAGATGATGCAAATCTTCGCCGCATTCGGCGCGCTGAAGGACGGCAGCCCGGCCGCCCCGGAGGCGCAGGCACTGGTCGCACGGCTGCAGGCCTTCATCACCGCCCATTACTACACCTGCACGGACGAGATCCTGGCCGGTCTGGGCCAGCTGTATGAGGCCGGCGGCGAGATGACCGACAACATCGACCGCAGCGGCGGAGCGGGCACGGCGGCCTTCGCCAGCGCCGCCATCCGGGCGCACTTTGAAAAGGAAGCGTAAGCCGTGGATCAGCCGGCTGTTCTTCGGGGCGGCCGGCTTTGACGTGCAGGCGGCCCCCATGCGGAGAGAGACGATCCGCCCGGCCTCGCAGCCGATCGGGATGGGCCGGCTGCCGCTGGCTTTCACGTTCCTGCTCTGCGTATGCCCCGTTCTTTCGCCAAAGGCCTTTCCTCTGCGGCAGGACGGCATCTTCCGCGATGGATGTGAAACCGGATACCTGCATGCACATCCTGCCTCACGGCCTGCGCAGCGACGATTCCACGGGATTTTTACGGGATTTTCGCGGGATTTTTGCGTCCGTTTGTCAAAAAAGGTTTGATTTTTTCCGGGGCAGGGTGTATAATGAAGGCAACACACCGGAATCCGGTGAAAAAGGAGGAACATCATATGAAGAAACTGCTTTGCGCCGTGCTGGCGATGGCCATGCTGCTGTCGCTGGTGTCCTTTGCCTCCGCCGAGGATTACACGATCCGCATCTACTCCAACTCGAACTCTTCCGAGCGCACCACCTGGCTGATCCAGGCCGCGAAGGAAGCCGGCTTCGACATCAGCATCGACGACAACTCCGTCATTTCCGGCGACACCGCCGCCATCCAGGCCGCCAACGAAAACAAGGACGGCGATATCATCTTCGGCCTGAACGAGATCCGCTGGTCCCAGCTGGTGAACGGCCAGTATGAGAACATCTCCATCCTGGACTGGACCCCCACCTGGGCGGACAAGGTCGGCACCTACAAGTATGACGGCAAGGCCTACGGCCTGGTCATCCAGAACGTGCTGATGCTCTACCGCACCGACGAACTGGGCACCAACGGCCAGAGCCTGAGCTTTGAGCACTGGGCGGACATCGTGAACAGCGGCTACAAGTGGTATCGCCAGGGCAAGGTCGGCGGCACCACCAACACCAACATCAACAGCGCGATGCTGTACGCCTTCACCGATCCCGCCTCCCCCGCCGGCGGCATCTCCATCGAGGGCTGGAAGACCCTGTGGAACTACTGCGCGAACGGCACCTTCACCGGCGACAGCTACGGCCTCGACCCGCTGATCCGCGGCGATGTGCAGGTCTCCACGTTCTACTCCTCTTCCCTGTACGGCAACATTGACGCCGCCGTGGACAGCTATCCGAACCCCCTGCGCGGCACCCTGGAGCCCGAGAACTGGGCGCTGGTCGACATCAAGGACGGCACCTACTACATCGCCGAGTATCTGGGCATCGTCGACAAGCCCGGCCGCACCGAAGCGCAGACCGAGGTCGTGAAGGCCTTCGCCGAGTGGTTCGGCTCTGCCGAGACCCAGATCGCCTGGTCTGAGGAATTCGACAGCTATCCCTGCAACACCGACGCGGTCGCCGAGCTGTACGACGCGCCGCCCGCCATCTACACCCTGCCGAACTTCGCCCTGAATCAGGTCGAAGGCACCGACATGACCTATGCCGAGTATGTGGGCGCCCATTCCTCCGAATGGACCAACATCATGACCAACCTGGGCTTCTACTGGAAGGACAGCGCCTCCGCGCCGGCCGAGCCCGACTGGGACAACCTCGACTGGGCGACCCTGACCCAGAAAGCCGAATAATCCCGCCGGAAGGCAGCTTCGCGCCGACTGAGGCGCAGCCCAAGGGGCGGCTCCCGCATTGGGGCCGCCTTTTTCTCAGAGCAGGCTCCGCAGGAGGGGCATGCGCTGTTCACGGAAAAACAAATACAGGGAGATGGTCATATGATTCAGCTGAGCGACATCGTGGTCCGCTTCGGGGACTTTGAGGCCCTGCACCACATCAACGTGGACGTGCAGGAGGGCGAGTTCTTCACCTTCCTGGGGCCGTCCGGCTGCGGCAAGACAACCACCCTGCGCACCATCACCGGCTTCATCGAGCCGGCGGAGGGCACGGTTTTCATGCGCGGCAGGGACATCACCCACGTGCCGATCGAAAAGCGGAACATCGGCATCGTCTTCCAGTCCTACGCCCTCTTCCCCACCATGACCGT
>OCTW013401302.1_pt1 | contig 13827 bp, 7 predicted proteins | sample 1539671 | NCBI WGS metagenome assembly OCTW01 (sample SAMN02144230, study PRJEB22623) | gut metagenome | biome: sheep rumen | host: Ovis aries | place: New Zealand | reverse complement strand
ATCAGACAACTTGGATTGCAACAGCGTATTAAGTTCTGCTCTTGTGGCTCCGCCAAATGAGCGCAGATACTGAATTATCATGTCTTTGAAGTGGAGGTCATTGAAACTCTTGTTCCGAATATACTCCGTCTTTAATTCCTTGTCATCGACAGTTTTGGCGGTATAAGCAGATAGGAACAGCTTTGGATAACGCCCCTCTACAAGATGTAGTTTGCGCAAACGTGCAGCAATATCCTTGTCAATCTTTTCATGCTTTTGTACCATATCAAGCGCAATACAGTCGTACAGCGACAGATCAGGATTGGCTTTCAACAAGCGGTAATACTGCTCATTGATAAGTTTGCCGTATATCTTAACCGTTACCTCCTTCTTGGCTTGGTCTATCTGATAGTCAGGCATGGGGAAGAAACGTTTCTGCTGTTCAGTGAACACTTTCCGTATTCCACGACCGATAGTGTCGATCATATTGAAGTTCACCATTCCTTGGCAAAGTGCATAGTTGCGGTAATACTTTTGTGGGCCAGTCTGCTCAATGGCGTTGCGTACAGAACCGGGCAAAAAGTAGCCGCCATTAGAGAATGTCACAGAGTCAGGAGTCTCAACCATCGTCACCCTTTCCTGCATGGTATAGTCCTGATGAGCGATAGCATTATGTAAGATTTCACGGATGCTATACTCGTCATATTGTTTTACAATGTCTGGGAATAGTGTTCCACCAGGCAATATCCGCTGATTAAGATTTCGGATTTTAGCAAGTGCTTCATCCACGGTTAGCAGGAAAGGAATGGTGAAATGCTCATAATCCCTCTTCTCATCTTTCCCGTCTATCAGCACCCATGTAATAGTGGCAACGGATGGGGTCAGATAATGGACGGCTGTAGGCTTACCAAGAAGCAAGATGGCAGCCCTCGTCAGTTTGCCCTTAACCGCAACACCAGCCCTGCCAAGCAGTTCCATATCATCCCAAGTATCAACCTCGGTTGCTAACTTCGGATGAACAGACTTATATTCTTCACGAGCTTTTTGCAGAGCCATTGGCTCCAAATCATCAAGTGTAGCCTCTGCGACGATTTCTGCAGACCAGTCGTATGTTGGACTTGTTTCCTCCAAAATAGCATTCAGGCGTTCCTGTGTCAGTTCCACCAAAGAGTCCTCTATCCGTTGCCATGCTTTGTTATGAGCATAGACAGGTAACTTCGGCTGATGCTTTGGGATATGAATCACCCAAACCGTCTTGTGAGTATCCTCCGTGACGAACTCCTCAATATCCAGACCTTCGCTTGACAGGTTTGCACACAGATTGGTCAGTCTGAGCGTTGTCTGTTGAGTTGTATAGTTGTATGTATCCGTTCCGACAATCTTCAAGGTCTTATCTTCAACACCAACAACCAGATGTCCGCCCTCCATGTTAGCCAATGCCGACACGTAGGAGATGACATCATCCTTCTCATGACCACTGAAGTCATTCTTCAGGTTCTTGAATTCCTTCCACTCGCAACCCTCATCCTCTTTGGGGTATTGCTTGATGAGATATTGTTGTAATTCTTGTTCTGTCATACTTTGTACGTTTGTTAATCTGACTTTGTATATAACGCTAATTAACTGTCAAATATTAGCATACTATTGTTCATCTATCTATTTTGAGTTTATTGATTTCTGAATCCAAATTTGTCAAGAATGTCTTATATTGCGTAGAGACTTCCATTAACAATTCATTGATGCTAATTGATGTTTCAGCATACCCCGCTTGCAGTTTGCATATTATTGACTCCGCTATGAATGATGCTTTACGGGCATATATGTCAATAATGTTTTGAGGGCAATATGCATTATGAACCAAGAGGTTCCTTAAATGGTATATCATCAATATGTCATTTTGCAGTTGTTCCCTGCTCCTATTAAAACCATTCTTGTTTTTATAGAATGATGATAACTCATGTATTTCATTCTTTTTTACTTCGTCATTTATCGTTTTCTCTATATATGAGAGTCCATTTATAAAAGATGAACGTGATATCTTCTCACCTGCTTTTACCATTAAACCAGTGCGAGATATTGCTTCTTCTGAAATGTCATAGAAATTATCATTATAATATATGCTTTGCCGCAGATTATAATACATCATTCGCCAGTTATTATAGAAACGCGACTTCATAACAACTGCTTCAACGATGAACTGTATTAATTCAATCTTTAATGACTTTTGAATGCTTGTGATTTCATCTGATATACTTTGTTCTACAGACAACATTCCTTCAATGGCAATCCAAGAGTAAAGAAGTTTATCTTCTCCTTTTTCTGTTTCTCGTCCTCGTTTATACCAATATGTAGCAGAAGAAAGCATTTGAAATGTATTATCAGGTGAGGAATCATATCTGCATCGTTTATTAATTTCTTGTATGTTTTCTGTAATCTTTGATACATTCATTGACAAGTAACAGTCATGTTTCCTTTTCCAATCAGGGTCTTCAAAATTTTTATGAATGCTCATCATTGAAAAGACAACAGGGCTTCCATCTTTAAGCACTGCTATTTCTTTTTCATTATAGGTGAATGGTAGATAAGGGTCTAAGTAGGTAGTCATTACCCCTAGAACCTTTTGTAGCCTATTACACGCAATACCAATGGCTGTTTTTGGCGAACAGTCCTTCACTGATATTGCTGCCAACACACGAATATTTGCATTTTCGTCTGTCTCTAATTCATTAAATGTATTGTCATTGATATACTTTTTCAGAGAGGGAGAATAAAAGTTGACACCATCAATGGTAAAATCTACTTGTCCTTGGATGCCATTCACAGCAATTAGTACAAGAAAAACTCCTCTGTCTTTATGGAAATATTGTCTTATCTCTTCCACCCTTTCCGGCAGGCTACGTTCTTCGATAACTTTTTCAAGAACAGTATGATATTCCTCCTCACTTTGATAGTCTGTAATTTTAACCCCACAATACTCATCTGGAGCAATCACAATATGCCCGCCTTCTTCACAAATAATGGTTGGAAGATGTTGGGGAAGACTACCTATGTCAGATAAGCTAAAGTTATGTGCGACAAATTCTGAGACAACTAATTCTGTGTATCTATTAATTTTGCATTTGGTAGTATAACTAAGGTCTTTTGCAGAACTTACCACATTTTGAAGGCTGTTTAATAGTGAATCAAAATAGCAGCCTTGATCCATATTCTCTATAATTGTTGAACAGATAGCCTGTATCCTAACATTATCACTATAATTTTGTAATAGTTCATGTAGTTCTTGAGAGAACAATTGTCCAAAAGCCTTATCTTCATTTTTCCAAAATATGATTTGTGTCCTAAAAAATTCTTTGTTTCGTTTATTATCATTATTGTATTGAACTTCTGCGACCAGTTCTTCTAAGATAAGTCTTGGGCCGGTTAACCCTATGTTTATCTCTTTTTTGTTTTCAAGTTGACGGATATAGTATTCCCAGTATTTTATCCAATACTCCAATGGAGTTTTAATTGGCAGTCCCCAAAATTTTCTTAATTGCTGTTTCATTTGTCACATTCTTTCGTAATCTCTGATGCTGTCTCATTATGCTCTTGTAGCTGTTTTAATATATCTTCATATTGTTTCATCCGCTCTTTCATGAAAGCATAGTATTGGTCGTACAATACGCTTACATTATGGTGGATAATACGCATATATGACTGAATTTTATCAATGAGCATAACAAATACAGAAAGATTGACTACACTCACCGTCCAATCACACTTCTTATACAATGCTATTTGGACAGAAAAATCGTCTTTATGAGCATCCAATTTGTTTCGAATATCTTTTGCTTCTTTAATGTTTATCATTGCTATCAAAATAGCCTTAATACCGTCCCAAAAAGTCTTAAGTTCCGTTTTCTTGACTAATTCTTCTGGATACTTATACATTCCCGTCTTCACATTTTTGAACAAATCATGGTCTTTTGCCTCAAATAATATAGTATAGGCATGTTTGCATAAGACGATTCTCTCTGTGTCATTTTTGGCCTGAAGTAAACTGATGTTTGTGGTCAAAGCATCCATTTGAAGCAAAGTCAAATATCCCATCATTTCATATACATCTCTATGAGTATTAATGACTGTCAACCATTTTTCTTGAGCACCGACATCACAAAATTCGTCTTTTAGTTTATGTTCGGTTATGACAATGCTTTCTTCAAGAAAGTTTATGAGTCCAACGTATAGGGTACATCTTTTTCCTGCAAATTCTAGGTTTTCACGCAATTGCTCCACATTAGTACATATCCCTTTTTCTGAAAGGATTGAAACTTTTTCAATACTCGAATAATGAAGTTTGAATACTTCATCAAAAGTACAACTTGTAAAGCCTAAATCTTTTGCTATTTCACTTACAGACTTCTCCATTTATAATACTTTCTTTTTGTTAGACTTACCCACTAACTCGTTGGAGTTAACAAGTGCTTTTTTACAAATCCATCATTACCGACATATGCTTAATTCTTTTTAAAGTAAGTTTGTAACACATAATGCAGAATAAAAGAACTATCTGTGTCAAGTTCTACCATTTGACCTGGTGTCTCTCGGTATTTAAAGTTGACATTACCATTCTCATCATAATTTCCAATAAGAGAATAGTCGAACAAATCAGAAATAATTTTTGTTGTATCTTTTAAACCATTATTCTGGAGTTCGGATACTAATGTTTGGTACTTAAACGGTTTTCTGTAGATTCCATAGCTATCTCTTAACGCATCAAAAATACTCTCAATTTCATTTGCTGTATAATTAACCGAGAGCTCCCCTTTGATATCTGTAATCATTTCACGGGCATACCTATCCATTAGTATGTTATTGACATCGTTAGAACTTATAGGCAAACATAGGTCTAGGTTACCAATGTCTTTAAAAAACAGAATCAGATCGCGGGGACGAAAGAATGTATGGTCTATAATATGCTTAAAACCAGTTTTGTCACCAAAGAAGCTATTTTCATCAACAAAAGATGTCCATGGATCATTATTATTGTTAATCACCAACCCCTTTTTCTGAAAATTAACAGATATTCTTCTATTTATGAATTGCCGAAGAAGAAGTTTCGGTTCATTATATTTATAGATATCTTCATACCATCTTAATTCTATTGCATAACTAGAAAAAATCTTTGGCATATCTGCAGAATAAATAAGATGTTTTTGAATATCAGTACGCAAAAAAACTATGATTTTAGATTCAACAACATTCCTTGCAAATACATCATTATTATAATACTTAATAGTTCTTATTAGTTCTGTTAATGTATCAATACTTTCTTGATTGTTCAAGTTTAGGCCAATGTCCAAGTCGTCAAACATTAAGATATATTGGTTATCTTTATCTGCTTTAAGAATATCTATGACGACTTTCTCTAAATCAGGGATTAGTTTATAAAAGTCCGCTTTTTCGTACTTATACTGTTTATTATTATTTCCAGAAGCGCTAAGATACCTCTTGAAATACTCAATGCTTACAGATAAACCGTATTGGTGAATAATTTCCTTTACCTCGTAATTTTTTATATTAATAAATCCACGACTCTTTTTTATAAAATCAGAAAGATAATTCATGCCTTTTATACATGCTAAGCTCTGATTCTCTGAAAATAGTACTACAAATTTAGTAAGGACAATCCACTTATACAATAGGCCCCTTTCAATACTTACCCCTTCTTCCTTCCCAATCTGCACAATTTTTTCAATATCTATATCTTCTTTCTTAATGAAATCACAAAAGATATTAGCTTCATTTTTCGCTATAGACAGAATATGTTCCCCTATTGCAGACTTACCAGTACCTTTACGTCCAAGAACTATAAACTTTTCATCGTTCAATTGTTTTAGAACGTCTAAATAGTCAACAAATAATGTATCTAATTTAACAGCTGCTGTTGTTGCCTCAGCTTCTGCTTCTGGTATGCCAATACAAAAGCCTTTTGTTGTTGCATGATAGGAGTTACCTCCATTATGAATAGTCTTGGTTATTAGTTTGTCAAAAACCCCCATATTAATAGTGCTTTAGTTTGTTACGTTATTTGTTATATTCCTCTCGTGTGATTGGAGTCTCTGGATCTACGATGAGAACTTCATCGTAGGTCAGGCCGTACAGATGATAGACGAGGAGGTCGATTTTGTCTTCCAAGTCATTCGTATCGGCGGAATTATTTGTGGATTTAGCTCCAATAATTCTGTTCACATAGTCTATTAGAAGTTTCTGATGTTCTTGTTTACCAACTGCTATCGGTATTGATTCTAAAGGACGTTTCTTTATCTTTGGAAAAGTTTTCTTTGAGTCAGAGAATTTATTTTTCCAGAAATAGTGTATTATCTTTGAGTTGATAATTCCCAATATATATTTAATGTCTAACAATTTATTCTTTAAATATATATTATAAATGGTGTTCATTGTGAATACTTTTGGCGGACATAAGCAGCCGTCTGGATATTCTCCAATTTGGCGAACAAGAATACGTTCCATTGAATATACAGCAGGATTCCCACCGCTTTTAATTGCTTGAGTACGGAAATCAACAAATTCTGTGTTTGGTATTAAATAATAATGTTTGACATTTGCTCCATCAACAACAGGAACATAGTTTGAATTTACCTTGTTTTCCGACACATATGCATTCCTATCATAGGTTTGGATGCCGAAATATGTTGCTGCAAATGTATTTAATAAAGGATGCTTATCTATTTTTTTTATAATTCCATTATCCATTTTGTTTCCATTAAGGTCAAACTCAAAGAAGTACTTAGGCGCCTTAACTTGTGCTTGACTAAATTCAAAATAAATAGGAGTGTTTATTTCATTTATTGAAGATCTCACATCCACAACTTTTACTTTATTCTCAGATATCTTGTTCTTTTCTCCGATAAAAATCGCATTGTCAACGGATGCATTTTCAAATAAAGGAATATGAAATCTCACAATCCACAAGAAAGATGTTTGTAAGTTAAGAATCTGTCTAAGTTTCTCGTTATGTTCATTCATTAAGTATGATATAGGAGTTATCAAAGTAATAATACCTTTCCTTGCTCCTAATGCACATGAGTGTTCCATAAATAAGTGGTATAGATCAACCTTGTATTGTGCACTTTTATATAGTGAAATATATTGCGCTTGGACATCTTTAGGGATTGAGGAGTTCTGTAATAATACATAAGGCGGATTTCCTATTACAATATCAAATCCACCTTTTACCCCAAACATCCACTCTGCATCAAAGTAAGAGGATGAGGCGTTTTGGTTGAACATATCCCAACCGGCAAGGAGTTCGGCTTCGCTATGACCGACAAAACCTGTGTCTTCAATAGCCTTGGCTAAAGCCTTGCGTGTTTCTTTGATTTCTGTTTTCAATCGTTGCTTGTCCACATTGCGCTTGGCAAGGAATATTTTATGGTTTAGTTCTTTCAGCCGCTCTTTATGCTTAATCACCTCTGTGGCAGACTCCACCAATGAACCATCGTATTTCACGGGGATAAGCGTATTAGCAGCGACGAACTTCGATTCAAGATTCGGCAATGGACGGATGCCAAAGTTATGAGCAGCATCGGCAGTGGGCTTCTGGTCAACCACGAGAGAGATGAAGAAGCGGAGTTTACTAATTTGAACAGCAATGGGTTGGATATCAACGCCGTAGATACAATGCTCTATGAGATAGAGTTTACGGGCATAGTCGGGGTCATTGATATTCTGATTGAATGCCTCTTCGATGTCTGCCAACCTTGCCTTGCGTTCCTCCTCGGCATCAGCAGAGAACGCCTTACGTGACTGCTCAATAGCGAGGTCAATCATAAAGTCCTTCCACATCTCATTGGTGGGGTCAAGTTGTCGCAGAATATGCACCATCTGTTGGAGTACACCCATCGGGAAGGCTCCAGAACCGCAGGCAGGATCAAGTACGCGACAGTTGTAGAGGGCTTGCATCACTTGATGACGCTGTTTCTCGTCTAAAGCTGTTTCATCCGTAGAATAACTGAGCAACTTGCGGTATTCAGTTTCATGTTCATCACCACAAGTACGCTTTAAGTGAGCTATCAAACTCTCGTCCACCATATACTGCACAATCTCACGAGGGGTATAGAACGATCCAGTTTGCTTACGGGCGGAAGTCTTAGTCTCGGGGTTGTAAGAAGCCAACAGGTTTTCGAAAGCTTTTCCTAACAGTTCGGGATCAAGTGACACTTCTTGGTCGAGTGGTGTGTTTTCTTCAATAGTGAAATTGTAGCGTTTCAGTATGTCGATGATGCCACGAGCAGACACTTTCTTCTTTTTCGTATCACCATACCATTGTGAGAGGTCAACACTACGTCCCACCTCATCGCCAAAGAAAAGCCAGTCGGGCAAATAGAGTTGTTCGAGTGACTCCTTGCGCTCAGAAAAACCATCATAGTAAAAATGAGGTTTTTCGTCCAAGCAATCGAAAAGACCACCATTGAGGAACGGCACATGACTATTAGCCATATTTACAAACTCTTCGGCACCACCCGACTTGAAATCCGCCTTATAGCGCATCAGGTTGTTGACGTTGTAACCATCACGCTTAAAGCCTGCCTGACCGTCACCACGGAAGCGGCGGTTGTTGGGAATCTCTTTGCCTTCTGCCGTGATGGGGCAGTTGAGCATGGCAAAGAAGAGATTCTGCAGGATGAGTCGATAGTATTTGCTCTGTTCCGCATCATAGAGCAGTGTCTTACGCTCATGAGGATTAAACTCGTCAATAAAGTGTTCACGGATATATCGCTCGTCGAAGAACTCTTCAGGAATAAGATGTTTCTGTTTGAGGAACCAAACAAAGATAAGACGGGTAATGAGACGGATGCAACTCTCATGGTTAAACTTCTCGTCGTCATCAGATGTGCGGAGGTCGTTAGGAAAACGCGCCACTTGTACCGCCCAAGCATACCAGTCGGAGAGTTCGGAGTAGAATTTCTTGGTAAGCAGTTCGGAAGAAAAGACCTGCATCCAATGTTTGTAAAGTTCCTCGAATGTGGGATAGGCTTTGTCTCCGATAGACTCTAAAATGTCAAGGTGTCCTCGATGAGGCTGTTCGCAATTGATGCCACGCAAGATGCTTACTTTGCCCAGTTTCTCACCGTCACGCCATTGCTGCGTATAGTCACTGCGCTCACAGGTTGCCAATGCTAACTCATGACCATATTTGATAAAGAGAATGACTGGCTGAGCCGCAGCAATGCGGTTGAAGCCACGAGTGAGGGTTGCCATCTCTGTTCGGGTCAACGATTCACCCATGTTGATGTTTACTGCAAAAATCATCATGCCAGCATAGCGGCCTTCTGATGCCTCATAAGTAACATCAGCAGCATCTTTAGTTTCTACGTGTCCTGTTAGTGAAGCCTCATCTACTGTTCCAATGAAATAGGTGTTCTCGACCTTCGTCATTACCTCCTGTAGCGCCTTGGTCAATGGCGTAGAATAGAGACTTGCAAAAGGGACTGGAGTACGTGTCACTTCATTGAACTGGATATGCAGATGCTCAAGCATCGCTGCACAGGCATTGAACAGTGGCTTTACGGTGAAGCCTTTCAGTATTGCTTTCATATAACTACCTTTTTATTTACTAACATACTCCCACACTATCAGGTCGAAGTTTTCTTTCTTGAACTTCTCTTCCAATAATTGGGCGTTCTTGTCTTGTACCGTTGGTCTTGATGCACCTTTTCTTGACTGTGCAATTTGCAGGATAGCAGCCGTAGCCTGTTGCGGCACTTTTGACTCCATCCACTGTTGGATAATGGACGAAAGGCGTTGCAAACGCTCTGTGTTGTTGGTTTCTATCCATTCGGGAACAAAGCGTTCTTGGTGCTTGTTCTGACGAAGGAATTCCAAAACTTCCGCACGGTTCAATTCTTGGCAGGTTGTGGGTAGGTTTACATCAACAGGCTGGCACATCAGATAGATTTCAGAATAACTCTTCTTACTTCCTTGCTCTCTGTGTGGATAGCCAACAACGGCCACCAGGCTTTCGGGCATTTGTTGGAACAGATTGTCATCGAATTTAAAGCCTGAGAATATGCCGTTGGGCATCTTGCGGAATACCTCTTTGTTCTTCTCGAAATAATCTATCAGGTCTTGACGATAGACCTCGAAAGAGAAATCTTTTAATGAGAGTGTACGAGGTGATTCTATATCAGAGATGCTATTGTTCTTTAATTTTTCCAACAGCCGGTCAGCATTTTTGTCCTGCAAGGGATTGTCTGCTTCCATCTTTATGTATGCGTCGTTCAGTTGCTGGGTTTCTGAGCCTACCAGATTCATGGCAACCATACGGTTCATGATACGAGTCTCCAAGTGGAGATAATCCTCAAATGACTTGGCGGGCCAGAAATTGACGCAACGAATTGACTTATTGGGCGAACCTATACGGTCAATACGTCCAAAGCGTTGAATGAGACGAACTGGGTTCCAATGGATGTCGTAGTTAATCTGCATATCGGCATCTTGCAAGTTCTGACCTTCAGAAAGACAGTCTGTTGCTATAAGGATGTCAATGGGGTCATTAAGCAAAGAAGCAAAGCGGGGACGATACTGCATGATGAGTTGTCGCCACAAGTTGTAGGGTACGTTCCAACGGCGTTTGTTGTCATCGTAATATTCCTCACGGCTGAGTTTTGCATCTTCGAAGAGATCACTCCAGTCCAATTCCTTATATAGTTTGCTGTAGGGCGCAAAACTCTGTAGCACTTCATTGAAATTTGTTGTGCAATGTTTGCCTGTGGTTTGTATCTCTTGCCCTGAAACAGAGGCAATCCGAGCGAATCCACGCTTTTTGAGTTCGTCGTAAATAAACTTGGCAGTATCTGCGTATGCTGTGAAGACAACAACCTTCTTGTTTTCACTCTCTTGCTTTCGAAGAAGAATGTCAATTAGCTTTTCAAGTTTCAAATCTTGCTCGAAACCATTTTTATAATCTTCAGCAAAAGTTTCGAGACTTTCGCAGATGGCTTTTAGTTTGTTGACATCCATACGGAGGCCACGCTCAAATCCACCAAGATTTTTCATCTCGGCAAGATTGATGGTTCCTTTACGAAGCGTAAACTGGTCGTCGGTATCAAAGTTCTCGTCCTCATCAGGAATGTCTACGTCAACAGAGCCATTTGTTTTATGCTCCTTAAATGCAACAACTTTGGCTAACGTTTGCTCGTGTACTTCAAGCACTTTCCTAATGGTCGTCAGACATGAATGCCAACTGCTCTCCAAGCGCTTCATAAATAAGATACCCATCATTTTAACAAGGAAACGCTCACGGTTCACATTGTCTTCCCAATCGCTAGCTGCCTCCTTTGCCGCCTCTTTCCTACTTTCATGCAGGAAAAGGCTAGGCTGGTAGGCAGTCAGGCTGAGGGCATCAAATGCTGCATAGATTTCTTCTGTGGTATGGTATTTGCCAAAATGATCTACTCCTTGGTATACATTCTCTGGCTTCTCTTTTTCTGGGAAGCCAAGGTCTTCGCCTAAAGTATTCTCTATGAGTTTTCTTGTTCGGGCCACAATTAACTTGTCCGTCAGATTGAAGAACTTTGGTGGCAGCATAGAGATAAACGAGCCGATGGTGCGATTGGGGTCGTTGCACCATTGCGTGTATTTCCGTTGGCTATCAGCAAAAAGATTCTTCAGCGATTCCACGCCAAACTCGTCTTTGTCAAATGCAGCGTCAACGCCATGACCAATCAGATTGAATTGGCCTTTTACATCGTTCAATCCTGTATTGATTGGAGTTGCAGAAAGCATCAGTACCTTTACATCACGTCCGCTGTCAGGATTGACGTTTTGAATGAGACGAGTCAGCAGTTCCTGATAGCGTCCTGATTTCTCGTTACGCAGATTATGGCTTTCATCGATGACAATCAAGACCTTCATTCTAGACTGCAGCCAACTGAGTGGCGCATCATCGTATGAATTCTGCAAACGGTCATTTTGCAAATCGGTGTGGAAACGTACAATATAGTCAAACTCGTCTTTGTCAAAGCGAGAACCATGCCGTTTCAGATATTGTGTCCAGTTATGTTCCAACTTCTTGGGACAAAGCAATACTGTAACGTAATTCTGTGTCTGGAAATATTTAATAACTGCTAGAGCAGAAAAGGTTTTTCCCAAACCGACAGCATCAGCCAAGATAGCTCCATTATACTTACGAAGCATCTTAATGAGCGAGATGACTCCTTTCTGCTGGTAGTTGAAAAGTGTTTTCCAGATTTCACTCGTCTGGAGCAATGACATGTCTTGTCGATGTTCTATGGAACTATCTAATTCAATGTCAGCATTGAATAGCTCGAACAAAATCTTATAGTAGATTTCCTCAGGAGTATACTTGCGAAAGTAGTCATCTATCTTTTGTATGAAATAATCCTTTACGCTCATTTTCTCTGATTTAGGATTTGACGGGTTCACTGGCATCTTGTCAGCTGCCATCTTCCAAATATCCTCAAACCAAGCGCATACTTCTTGATAGTCTTTGTCACTTAGTTTAACAGGGTCTCCCATTGTCAATTCAATGTTTGAAGTAGCCTTCAGGCCAAGCCCGGCGTCTGTCAGATTACTGCTCCCTGTCAGATAGAAACTATCATTACGAGGATTATCATTCCTGAACATATATGCCTTGGCATGACAGAAGGCATTGACTATGGCCTTTATCTGCACATTGTTACGCTGTAAGAATGCTTTTGCATCGCGAGCATACTCATCCAGATTTAGTGTTGTCTCTATTCCTGTATCGCCATTCAACAAATCGATAATATGGTTTTTGTCATCTTCCTGCATAACCATCTCAGAAGAAACGATGCGGAAATGATCCTCTTCTGGAACTTCGTGATATAGTTTGCTAAGAGCACGTAAGGTAAAATAGCCTGTGACAATGTCCAAATGACCTATCTGTCCAGACTTGGTGCCTGAAAATTCTTTGATAAAATCCCAAACTGTTCTTATATTGAAACCAGAATCTGGGTATCTATTAACTTTGTTATCTATTAGCATCACTTCTATTTGTATTATCTGTTCTTAATAATTCATCGACACTTACTTCCAAAGCATTAGCTATTTGGATAAGTGTTTCAACGTTAGGTTGCGTCTTGTTCGTGACCCATTTGGAAACCACAGCAGGATCCTTACCTACAAGTTCTGCAAGTTGTTTATTCGTCATATCCTTCTCTGCTAAAACAACGCGAATCCTATTTATAAGTTTACGCTCCATATATTCAGTATTGTAATTTGGGTACAAATATACAAAATATTTCCCATATTCATTGAAAGAAATAAAGAAATGTGTCTATTTTGTATCAAAAATGGACATAATCGTCAATAAATCGCCTTGATCATCTTCAAGCCGTTCAAGTTTATTTCACAGTATTCTTATATTCGTTTGTCAACTCAACGACTTTTTGTATAATCTGCACTAACTGCATCATGTATTTCTCCAACTTACATACAAGTGCCATTGTTCTTCGTTCAGAGAAGTGGCTTTTCAACTCTTTTAAAGTTTGGTTGTAATTGTTGCCTACCATACGGAACTGAGCATGAAAGTCGCTTAACTTGGCATAATATTCATGCTGACTCTTGTCGAATGTCACCACATGAAATGGCTCTCCAAAGATTCGCGCTTTGATAAAAGCAGATTTGCTTGTCATGCAAGAACGGTCAAACATCTTTAGAAAACGCATATCTTCTTCACTACTAAAGTTCACTGAATAGCGGTTTGTTGCCGGATCCAATTTGGGATTGCATGACAACTTTCAGGAGAACTGTGCCATTGAGTTCTTGCTCTGGCAAGCGAACAAGTTCGAGCGATTGAGG
>OCTW013389444.1_pt1 | contig 13828 bp, 15 predicted proteins | sample 1539671 | NCBI WGS metagenome assembly OCTW01 (sample SAMN02144230, study PRJEB22623) | gut metagenome | biome: sheep rumen | host: Ovis aries | place: New Zealand | reverse complement strand
GCAATCACTGGAATGAGGGCCGCGATAATGACAATCTCTAAGACTGGTAACAGTTTGGGCGAATAACTGCGTACTAAGAAGCCTAACGCCAAAGATGTTAAGGCGTAAGCCGCACTGCCGATGCCGCGTCCTAAGCCAAAACTGATATGAATGTCATGTTTTTCAAAGACAAAAGCTAAAGAATTAATCAGCGGCAACATCGCAAACAGCAAGCCTAACAAAATGACAAAGATCACCGCCACGATCGCTTTCATATTCGTGCATAACATCATCAACGCTGCCAACACGCCGACACTGCCGGCAATCGCCATCAGGACGCGACTTAAAGAGAGATGCAGACGATCAATCGTGCGGGCAATGACTGGTGAAAAAAGCGTTGAAAAGACATTGCCTAAAGCGAGAATAACCCCGATAATGCTTGCGGATAAACCAATGGCCCCGAGATAAACGGCCGCATAGCCTAAAACGGCGCAAAAGACAACATAGAAGAGTCCCTGAATTTCACTATATTTTCGATTTAAAGATTTTGTGACAGGATCCAAAACAAATCACCTCACTTACTATTAGTATAGCCTAATTGTAAACGAATTCATATAAAAAAGATGGACTTTAATCCATCTCATTGACCATTTTGAGGACTTCCTGTTTGAGGACGTCTAACATATCTTCTTGTTTCACTTTACGAATAATTTCGCCGTGACGAATCAGCAAGCCTTCACCGACCCCGCCGGCAATAGCGATATCCGCATTACGTGCTTCCCCCGGACCGTTTACGGCACAGCCCATCACGGCTACCGTAATATCCGCATGAATGCCATTTAAGAATTTTTCCATTTCTTTCGCAATCGGAATCATATCATACTGGATACGGCCGCAAGTGGGACAAGATACTAACGTTGGGACACCCTTCGTTAAGCCTAATTCCTTTAACAGAATCTTCGCCACGCGAATTTCTTCGACAGGATTATCACTTAAAGACACACGAATGGTATTACCGATGCCTTCGTAAAGCAGCGTGCCGATGCCTAATGATGACTTGATCGTGCCGCCTAGGGCGGTGCCCGCTTCAGTCACCCCGACATGTAATGGATAATCAAACGTCTGCGCTGCCAATTCATAAGCTTTGATCGTTAATAACGTATTGGATGATTTTAAAGAAATGACAATATCATGGAAGTCTAAATCTTCTAAGATCTTGACATGTTTCATCGCCGATTCAACCATCGCTTCTGGGGTTGGCTTGCCATATTTCTGTAACAAGTCTTTTTCTAAGGAACCGCCATTGACGCCGATGCGAATCGGAATATGTTTGGCCTTGCAGGCTTCCACCACCGCTCTGGTATGATCAATATTGCCAATGTTGCCAGGGTTAATACGGATCTTATCAATCCCGTTTTCAATACACTTTAAGGCTAAGCGATAATCAAAATGAATATCCGCAACAAGCGGAATATTGACTTGTTTTTTAATATCCGCAATCGCCTCGGCATCACGCATATCAAAGATCGCTAAACGGACTAATTCACAGCCCGCGGCGGCTAATTCACGGATCTGCGCCACCGTCGCTTCGACATCACGGGTTTTGGTATTACACATCGACTGAATGACAACATGATCATTCCCGCCAATGGTGATCTTACCGACCTGCACAGCGCGGGTCTTCTCTCTTCTCACAAATTCTTTCATAAAATGCAAAAAACCTCCTTAGTCTATTTTACACTAAGGAGGCCCTGAGTCCAAAAGAAAACTCTTAGAAATTATCCAAGAGCATTGATTTTTTTCTGTAATCTTGATTTCTGTCTGCTAGCATAGTTTCTATGATGAATGCCTTTAGAAACAGATGAATCTAACTTACTAGCTGTTTCATTGAATAATTTCACAGCTTCTTCTTTGTTGCCAGCTTCAATAGCTTCTAATGTTTTTTTCATAGAAGTTTTTAATGAAGATTTGAAAGCAACATTGAATGCATGTTTCTTATCAGCATTTTTATATCTTTTAATCTGCTGTTTCATGTTTGCCATTATATATCACCTTTTCCTTTCATTGCCTTTGTATTCTATCAAATCTCAAAGAGTAATGCAATACTTTTTTTACACTGATTACATGGACTTTTTTTACACTGATTACATGGACTTTTTTCGTTAGCGGTTCGATAAGCCATAGGCATTCATCCCCGCACTTAACGCATAGAGTAAATAGGTCGAATGAATATAGGAATCAAAGGCAGCCGGCAATTCACAAAATAATGGCGCAAGCACCAAAAACAGAAAAGCCACGAGATATGCGCCCGCCGCTAGCGGATAGCGGCGATCGGGAAAGTGATTGACCATTAATATCGTTACTAAGCCGAAAAGAAAATAGAGACTGTAACGCAGGCTCGTGAGCAGTAAAGGCGGCAACTGGGCATAACGATCTAAAAAGTATATTCCCATAATACATAAAAAGGGCGCCACATAAGTAAGCGGCTGACTTTTTCTCCCGACCAGTAATAATAACGAGGCATAAACTCCGCCCCAAACCAAATAAAAGATCGCATGGGCAAAAAAGTATGTCTGGAAATGATGAAAGGATGCAACTTTAGGAATGTACAGACTGACAATACCAGCAATCGCTAAGGCCGTATAGACAAGCGCCATGACATGTTTGAAAAACGTATACCCCTTCATATTCAAGTCCCCCACATAAGCCATCAGAAAGCCTAAAAAAACGGCTGCTAAAGCACTTAATAAAACCCGCATTTCCCCTAAAGGATTCGCGTTTGATAACGTTTTTAAATACTCCATTAATAGCGTTGATGGAATCGGCGCTATTAATGCAATAAGAAATGCCTGATCTTTTCTCACAAGATCCCCTCCTATGCTCGTCATTATACCATATATTTTTTCATTATTATGCGTAAGTGCGCGAAGATCCCTATAAATATGTTATAATTTGAAGTATGGAGGTTTTAAACATGTCAGAAAGAATTGTCTTTATGGGTACCGCTTCTTTTTCTAAAGAAGTGTTACAAATGCTCATCGATGAGCATTATGATGTGGTCGGCGTCGTGACCCAGCCCGACCGTTATGTTGGACGTAAACACGTCTTACATATGAGTGATGTCAAAGAGCTTGCGCTCGCACATAATATTCCCGTTGTTCAGCCGGAGCGCATCCGCAGTGATTATGCTGATGTTCTCGCCTTAGAGCCTGATCTTATTATTACCGCCGCTTATGGGCAGATTGTCCCTAATGCGATCTTACAGGCGCCACGTTTAGGCTGCATCAATGTGCATGCCTCACTGCTTCCGCGTCATCGTGGCGGGGCGCCGGTGCAGCGGGCAATTATTGAAGGTGATCACAAAACTGGTGTCACCATTATGTATATGGCCGAAAAGATGGATGCCGGCGATATTATCTCTCAGGCAGCGACGCAGATCACTGATGAAGATACCTTAGGTTCTTTATATGATCGTTTAGCCGTCATGGGCGCGAAACTTTTAAAAGAAACTCTGCCATCGATTATGAATGGTACTAATACCCGTCTCCCACAAAATCCGGAACTGGTCACTTTCTCGCCAATTATTAAAAGAGAAGATGAACATTTAGACTGGAATACATCCGTTCGTGATGTATTCAATAAAGTCCGTGGTCTTAATCCTGCCCCTGGCTGCTTCAGTGATTATGAAGGCACGAAAGTCAAAATCTGGGAAGGCCATATTCACAACTGCGAAAATGCCATGAGCCACCATGGCGATCAGCCTAACGGCACGATCGTTAAGATCTTTAAAGATGCCATCGGCGTCAAAGCGAATGATGGGATTTATCTGATCACATCCCTGCAGGTCCCTGGCAAAAAGCGGATGGCGGTCAAAGATTATTTGAATGGTAAAAATATCTTTGAAGTGGGACATTGTTTTAAGTAGAGGTTTTATGTTATGAGAATGGTTGATTTAATTGAAAAGAAAAAATCAGGAAAAGAACTTACCAAAGAAGAAATCCATTATATTATTGATGGCTATGTCAAAGAAGAGATTCCTGACTACCAGATGAGCGCTTTTATGATGGCAGTCTATTTTCAAGGTATGACAAGCTTAGAAACAGCGCATCTGACCTATGCCATGATGCAAAGCGGTGATGTCCTCGATTTATCAAAAATCAAAGGTATTAAAGTCGATAAGCATTCTACCGGCGGCGTCGGTGATAAGACATCCTTAGCGGTTGGACCGATTGTGGCAGCCTGTGGCGTGCCCGTTGCGAAAATGAGCGGCCGCGGCCTCGGTCATACCGGCGGAACACTAGATAAGTTAGAATCGATTCCAGGCTTCAAGGTAAATATTAGTGAAGAAGCCTTCATCGATCAGGTTAATGATATTAAGTTAGCGATTATCGGACAGACCCGCGCGCTCGATCCCGCTGATAAAAAAATGTATGCTTTACGTGATGTCACCGGAACAGTGAACTCTATTCCACTCATCGCTTCCAGCATCATGTCCAAAAAATTAGCGGCTGGCGCGGATGCCATCTTATTAGATGTCAAATATGGCGATGGGGCCTTCATGAAGACAACCGCCGATGCAAAAGTCTTAGCCGAGACAATGATTGCGATTGGGAAACATTTAGGCAAAAATACCAAAGCGACGATTTCCAATATGAACCAGCCATTAGGCTATGCCATTGGCAATGCCTTAGAAGTCATCGAAGCGATCAATACCTTAAAAGGTCAAGGTCCTGAAGACTTTACGACATTATGTAAAGAAGAAGCAGAAACGATGTTACTGATGGCTAAGGCAGCCAGCAGCCGTGAAGAAGCGCGCGCTAAGGTTGAAGATGCCATTTATTCCGGGCAGGCTTTAGCTGCTTTTAAAGCGATGGTAAAAGCCCAAGGCGGCGATGAAACATACATCGATTATCCGGAAAAATTCCCAAAAGCCAACTATCAGATTGAAATTCCGGCGCGAGAAAGCGGCTATGTTGAGGATTTAGAAGCGTTACGCTTAGGTTTAGTTTCCATGAAGCTAGGCGGCGGCCGTGCCCGCAAGGATGATGTCATTGATCATCAGGTCGGCTTAGTCCTACACAAAAAAATTGGTGATCACGTGGAAAAGAGCGAATCACTGGCAACCGTGCACTGCAATGTGCCATTGAATGATGCTTTAAAAGAAGATATTTACAAAGCTTATCATCTCACAAGTGAACCAGTCACTAAACCTCAGCTCATTGAAGGAACCTTAGAGTAATCAAAAAGATCGCTTAATTGCGATCTTTTTTTAGGAATACCGACATGATAATTTATTATGATTCATTTCTATGTTTGTTGGAATGGCGGAAATACGCTTCTCCGCAAATAAGTGCAATAATAGCGCAAAGTAAAAAGATATGCATAATTGACATAAACATAACCTGCCTTCTTGTCGTCGGCATTCCCTCTACTTTCATCTTAGGAACTTCTTTTGATGATTGCAATATTTTTCCCATTTTTGAAAAAATTGTAGCCTTACAAACCACCTTTTTGTATGATTACTGCAGGAGGATATTATGAAATATTTATTTTTTGATGTCGATGGGACATTACTTGGGAAATCACGTTTTATTACGGACAAAACAATTGAAGCCTTACATAAAGTGAAAGAGGCTGGCCATAAAGTATTTATTTGCACCGGCCGCGCCCCTACTTCGATTGTCGGCGGGAACTTAGAAAAAGTACCAGCGGATGGCTTTATTGCCAGTGCTGGCGGCTTCGTGAATGTCGAAGGAGAATATATCTTTAAAAACTATATCGATCCAACAACTTTAATGGAAGTCATGACTTTATTTACCAACCACAAAGTCTTATTTGCCTTAGAAACAGAAAAGGCTATTTATCAGACACCTGGCGTCAATGAATTCTTTGATATGAAACATCATCAGGAATTTGGCGACAATGTCGAATTACAGCGTTTCTTTGAACTCAAACGCGTCAAAGAAAACCGTACGTCCATTTTAGAATTCGATCCTCAGACCATTGGTGTGACGAAAGTCTCTTTTATCGCTCAGGATCGTTATCTCTTCTTAGATATCGTCAAATACTTAACGGATCATTTCAATGTGGTGACTTTCAACAGTGAAAATGATGACTTCATCAATGGCGAAATCATTTTGAAGAACTGCACGAAAGCAGATGGCATTAAACGCGTCTTAAAAGCAGAAGGCGGATCTTTAGACGATACGATCTCATTTGGCGATTCGATGAATGATTATCAGATGGTGGCCACGACCCATGAAGCGTATGTTTCACAAAAAGCACCAGAAAAATTAAAAGATATTGCGACCGGCACTTTTGAAGATCCTGATGCAGATGGCATCGCTCATTTATTAGACACATTACATCTTTACTAACGCAAGGCAGCTTGCGTTTTTTCTATACTCTAAAAGTATCACTGCCACTCTCTTCACCTATGGTACTCATGAAAATTTTCATTTTTCCTGGCTTTCTATTTTCATGGTTTCCCCCTTGTAATATAATGGGCACGAAAGGAAGAGTGAACATGAAAAAATTTATTATCGATCCGATGGATCTGAGTGTTGATGAAATCAATGAGCTCGTTGATCTCGCTGATGACATCATTAAAGACCGGTCCCGCTATCAGGATGTCTGCCGGCATAAGATCCTCGCTACTTTATTCTTTGAACCTAGCACCCGTACCCGTCTCTCTTTTGAGAGTGCGATGCTTTCTTTAGGAGGCAATGTCTTAGGCTTCCCAAGCGGCAATGTCTCTTCAGCGACTAAAGGAGAATCTGTCACCGATACGATTTGGACTGTTTCCTGCTTTAGTGATATCATCGCTATGCGTCATCCCAAAGAAGGCGCACCAAGAGTCGCTATTCGCCGTTCCAAAGTCCCTCTGATTAATGCCGGTGATGGCGGTCATAACCATCCTACCCAGACCTTAACGGACTTATTAACGATTCATCGTGAGAAAGGACGTTTTGATCATTTAACCGTAGGTTTCTGCGGCGACTTAAAGTTTGGCCGCACGGTCCATTCATTAGTCAAAGCGATGTCCCGCTATGAAGGCGTTCGCTTCGTCTTTATCTCGCCAGAGGAATTAATGCTGCCAGATTATTTGAAAGAAGACTTACTTGATCCTTTAGGTATTCCTTATAAGGAAGTACGCTCAATGGAAGAAGTCATGAGTGACTTAGATATTCTCTATATGACCCGTGTTCAGCAGGAACGTTTCTTCAATGAACAGGATTACTTACGTTTACGTGATACTTATATCTTAGATCTCAAAAAATTAGACAATGCGAAAAAAGATTTATGCATCATGCATCCTTTACCACGTGTCAATGAAATTTCAACGGAAGTCGATGATGATCCAAGAGCCTGCTACTTCAAACAGGTCGAAAATGGCCGTTATATTCGTATGGCCCTTATCTTAAGTCTCTTAAATCTTGATCATGAGGTGGAACGTTTATGAAAGTCGATAGTATAAAGAACGGTATTGTCCTTGATCATATTACCGCTGGTAAAGTCATGGAAGTCTACAATGCCTTAAACTTAGATAAACTGGATTGTACCATTGCCATTTTAAAAAATGTCCCAAGTCATAAAATGGGCCATAAAGATATTTTAAAGATCGATAATGATTTTGATATTGATTTAGATGTCCTTGGCTATCTTGATCACAACATTACCATCTCTTATATTAAAGATGGCACAACTGTTGAGAAAAAACACTTAGCCCTGCCAGAGCGTATTAAAAACGTAGAACGCTGCAAAAACCCCCGCTGTATTACGACGGTGGAAAGAGGCATCGATCAGGAATTCTATTTAGCGAATCGAGAAAAGAAGATTTACCGCTGTATCTATTGCGATTCGAAAGTAGAACACAACAAATAAAGACTTATTCACCGTGATGGTGAATAAACCTTTTTTAGACAAAACTTATCCCCTATTTTGGTGGATAAGTTTTTTTATTTTACCTTTATCCCCCATCATGGTGACTTTCTCCCTCTTTCTAAGATGTTATCCCCCATGATTGTGCCTATCTTCCTGCAAAAAAAAGATAGTCACCAGAAATGTGACTATCTAAGAATCCGGCTGTAATCCACCGCTGGTTTTTCATAAGTTGTTTGATCAGCAGGATCAAACTGGGCAATAAAATCAATAATCTGATTCGTTAAACTCGTCGGTGTCGAAGCCCCAGAAGAAACGGCAACGTGATGTTTATCCATCAGCCAGGCAACATCTAGTTCTTCAATCGAACCAATCATCTTCACTTCTTTATGCGCCTGATCATGCGAGATGGACGCTAACTTCTTCGTATTATTAGAATGCGGATCCCCAACAATAATGACCAGATCAATATCTTCATCCATCTTTGCGATCGCTTCCTGACGAATCTTCGTTGCCGTGCAGATTTCCTGTTCCACAGCTAAATGCGGCAGATGCGCTTTCGCATATTCCGTTAAATCATACACATCATACAGAGACATCGTCGTCTGATTCGTTAACATATAATGTTTTTCTGGGTCTAAGCCGTCAAAATCTTCCTTCTTTGCAATTAAGTGCATATGCTCAGGATCGATGAGCATCGCCCCTTCCGCTTCCGGATGATTCTTTTTCCCAATATAGAGAATCTCATATCCCTTCGCTAACTCTTCTTTAATCAGATCATGGGTTTTTATCACATCTAAACATGAGGCATCAATCACATCTAAGCCCTTTTCACGTGCTTTCTGACTGACCACATCACCCGCTCCATGCGCGGTAATAATGACAGTCCCATGATCGATCTCATCTAATAACTCCAAACGGGTTTTATGGGCATCTTCAATCGTAATAGCGCCCATCTCCTTTAACGCATTGACAATATATTCATTATGGACAATCATCCCTAAAATATAAAGGGGCTGTTTGGTCACATCCTGTGTTGCTTTTTTCGCAATATTAATCGCCCGCACAACACCTTTACAGTACCCGCGGGGCGTAATCCCGGTAACTTTCATAATAAACCTCAACTTTCTCTTCCATTATAGCATATATTTTCCATTTTGCATTTCTGGTAATTTGTGATATAATGCCAAAGATTTAAGGAGGCGAAAAACATGGAAAACTTCAATCAATTTTCATTTCGTAAAGATATTGTGCAGACATTAGAGCACATTCATTTTCATAAACCAACCCCAATTCAGGAAAAAGTGATTCCGTTGGTTTTACATCATCGTGATGTGGTCGGGATCTCCCAGACCGGAACGGGGAAAACGCATGCATTCTTACTGCCGATCATTCAGCGTATTGACGTGACAAAAGGAAAAGTCCAGGCGGTTGTTGCAGCGCCAACACGCGAATTAGCCCAGCAGATTTATGAGAATGCAAAAGCTTTTAAAAAGTATAATAGTGATTTACGCATTTCATTACTTATTGGCGGCAGTGATAAACAGAAAGCAATTAGTAAATTAAATAATCAGCCCCATTTAGTCATTGGGACACCAGGTCGTATCAAAGACTTATCAATCGATGAACAGGCGTTAAGAATTACCACCGCTGATATCTTCGTTATCGATGAAGCGGATATGACATTAGAATATGGTTACTTTGAAGACTTAGATACAGTCTTAGGCAAAATGAAAGACGACTTAGAAATGCTGGTCTTCTCAGCTACTATTCCTGAAGCGATGAAACCATTCTTACGGAAATATATGAAAAACCCTGAAATGGTGACGATTGATTCGCATTTGCCATCATCAGGCAATGTCAAACATTATTTAATCCCAACCAAACATCGCGATCGTTATGAAGTCTTAAAAGACATCATGAACATGATCGATCCTTATATTTGTATTATCTTCACCAATACCCGTGTCGAAGCCGCAAAGCTCGCTTCTAAATTGCGTGAAGATGGCTATAAAATTGGTGAAATTCATGGGGACCTTGAGCCGCGTGAACGTAAACAGATGATGCGTCGTATTCATAATAATGAATACCAGTATATCGTGGCGACCGATATCGCTGCCCGCGGGATTGATATCGATGGGGTTTCGCACGTCATTAACATGGAATTCCCAACCGAACGTGATTTCTATATTCATCGCTCAGGCCGCTGTGGCCGTGGAAAATACACGGGGGAATGTTTCTCAATGTATGATACTTCTAACCAGGTGATGGTTGAAGCGTTAGAAAAGAAACATATCCATTTTGAAATGAAGGCTATCAAAAACGGCAAACTCATTGATGCCGGGGAACGTCAGAAACGTAAAAACCGTACCCATCAGCCAACTGAACTGGAAAAAGAAGTCCAGAAGATTGTCCGTAAACCAAAGAAAGTCAAACCAGGCTATAAAAAGAAACGTAAGAGAGAAATTGATCAGCTCTACCGTAAACAGAAACGCGCCATCATTCAGGCCGATATCAAACGTCAGCGTAAAGAACGTTATAAAAAAGCGCAGGCGGAAAAACGGATGGCAGAAGAGCGTGGTGATTACTAATGACGAAACTGCTCATTGGCTCCCATGTGGGCATGAAAGCAAAGAAATTTTTACTTGGCTCGGTTGAGGAAGCATTATCTTATGGGGCTACAACCTTCATGTTTTATACCGGGGCTCCGCAAAATACCCGCCGGAAAGATATTTCTGAATTACGCGTAGAAGAAGCGCGTCAGTTAATGATTGATAATGGCATTGATATCGATCAGGTTGTCGTTCATGCCCCTTATATTATTAACTTAGCTAATACGGTTAAACCAGAAACCTTTGAATTAGCGGTTTCCTTTCTCAAAACAGAGATTGAACGCGTTCATGAAATTGGCGCCAAGCGGCTGGTATTACATCCTGGCTCACATGTCAAAGCTGGAGAAGAAGCTGGTTTAGCATCCATCATTGAGGGACTCAATCAGGTCTTAACACCTGATCAGGATGTCATGATTGCCTTAGAATCAATGGCTGGTAAGGGCAGTGAATTAGGCACATCGATCGATCAGCTATCTTATCTCATTGATCATGTCACCTTATCTGATAAATTAGGCATTTGTTTAGATACCTGCCATCTTAATGATGCTGGTTATGATATCAATGACTTTGATGCTATTTTAGATGAAGTCGAAGAAAAGATTGGTTTAGATAAAGTGTTAGCCATTCATATCAATGATTCCAAAAATCCGCGTGGTGCGCATAAGGACCGCCATGAAAACATCGGTTTTGGCACCATTGGTTTTGAGGCTCTGAACAAAGTTGTGCATAACCCGCGTTTAGAAAATGTCCCGAAGATCTTAGAGACACCTTACATCAATGATCACGCCCCTTATAAGGATGAAATCATGATGTTTGAAACCAATACTTTTAATCCTCATCTCAAAGAGGCATATGAGGCAAAATAATGGACCATCTTCGCAAGATGGTCTTTTTTCATAGAGGAAAGACGATAAAGCTCTTCAACAAGAAATCTTTGACAGACTTCACAGCTTAAACTATCAATATTCCTTCTCATCACTAATAAGATTTTTAACGCGGTCACATCATCAGCTGGTAAATCGAACATCTCTAAAATCTTTTCAAATTCATAAAGCGAAATGACATTTAAATAATTTTTGGATTGCATAAGAGCCTCCTGCATAAAAAAAGCCATCACTCAAAAAGTGATCGCTTTGATACTTTCAATAAAGGCATGAGTGATGTTGGCGGTTAAGCCCCAAATCACTTCATCCTGAAATAAATACATATACACATCACGGGTTTTCTCTAACCACTGATAATCCTTCCCGCCTGGTAAACGTTCGATGGGGAAATGAGGATCAGGAATGGTTTGCTGGGTCAGTTTATATTGCTGGGGAATATTAGCACATAACCAAGTGAGCGGGACTTTAAATAAGTGATCCACTTCATCTTGAGAATAACTGTAAGAACCTTTGATCTTCCCAATATAAGGCCAGACGATCGCGCCATTGCCAAGTTCAAAACTATCCATGCCGCCAATCACTTCAATCGCTTCCGGCTTGATCAATAATTCTTCACAAGTTTCGCGAATGGCTGTTTCTTGACTGCTTTCATGCCCTTCCATCCGGCCGCCGGGAAAACAGACTTCCCCTGGCTGCGAAGATAACTGATAAGAGCGCACTTCATAAAGCAGAGATAATGATCCGTCTTCCTCTATTAACGGCAATAAGACCGCTGACTCACGTTTGATCCGCCGGCCTTGGCGGCCTTTATAAACCTCCTCAATCGCCTGATTGAGGGTCATTCTGGGTGATGGTCCGACGGATTTCTTCATAGTCTTCCTTCGCTTCCTTAAAAGTATTTCGGATACAGTAGTTATGCGGACATTCTTTGCGTAACACCGCATGGATGGGAATCAGATCCATTTTAAAAGTAGAAATAATACTTGGCGCTTTCGCGCTGTAAATATCACAGTCACCATAATAAAGCCAGGTTTCTGGGGTATTGGCTAAATCCATATGCCGAAAATGGGTAAAATCATCACTGCCCTTTAAGACTTCATGACCATAGGTATAGCTCATTATTGGATCTTTGCGGGAAATCTTTTTCATTGTCTCCGCTTCTTTGCCAACAGCATTGCCGACTGGTGAAATGAGGAAGAGATAACGTGGCGATGCTAATTTTTCATGACTGTTATTAAATGGGAAGAAGTCTAAAAGAATCGTCGCCCCTAAAGAATAGCCATAAAAGTCAATCGCCCCCGCCTCATAATATTTCAACATTTCCTTGTACACTTCATAAATGCAAGCGACCTGCCCGTTGATTGTTGAATCAAAGGTATGCGGATAAAGCGGCAGCCAGATATCACGATGGGTTTCATCACCAAGTTTCCAGGCCGCTTCTAATTCCTCTTTAGTGGGATAAAGCGGTAAAACATTGCCAGGGCAATACAGAATAGCTTTTTCAGCTGGCGTCTTCTGAACCATCCTAATAACCTGAAAAGTAATCATCTGATTATGAACGACTAAAGAGATCTCCACTTGTGAAAAGAGATGATCATAATTTTCCTTCGGCATCTCAAATGCATGTTTGGCATTATAACGTTCCACTCTTGATGGTAATTCCTCAGGTTTGGTCGTCCACTTTTTAAAGCCTGAATGTTTTAAAACATTTTTATATAAATTTAATTGAATACTCACAATGACACCTTCTTACATTTGCGTTTCCTCAAAAGAGAGGAGATGATCGTTTTGATAGGTCGCCTTAGCCTGATGCACCTTTTCATCTTTTAGCCAGGAAAGGAAGTAAGGATCCGCTTCCCACATTGGTAAATCAGACAGTTTCTCATCATCAATCCAATGCAGTTCTCCTTCATCACAAACATGCATTTCACCACTAAAATCTTCACTTGTATAAACATACATTTTTTCTTCATAATGACGCGTTAAATCGATGAATAAAACCGTCCCGACAAAGCGGGCGCTATGCATAATATAATGTGTCTCCTCATACGTTTCTCGCTTAGCGCCCTCATAAGGCGATTCTCCTGCTTCTAATTTACCACCAATGCCAATCCATTTTCCACTATTTAAATCATCTTTCTTCTTATTGCGCAGCAGCATTAAGGTCTGATGAGGACGATGCAGATAAATAAGCGTTGTTTCTTTCATCTACAAATACCGATAATAATCTGGCGAGCAGCTTTCGACGATCGTCAGATCTGTGCATTTTTCAAGTTCTGCTTTCAAATGAGAAACCATAATCACCTCGGCGTGATGGCCAATATCAACTAAGACTTTGTTTTGAATCGTTGCTTCTTCCCCGGTATGGTATTTAAGATCACCAGTAATATACGCATCCACATCCGCTTCGTGAATAAAATCACTGCCGCTGCCGCCGCAGATCGCCACGCGAGAAATCATTGCTTTTTCTCC